>OGIU01000026.1_pt1 | contig 108338 bp, 93 predicted proteins | sample 1571791 | NCBI WGS metagenome assembly OGIU01 (sample SAMEA2582104, study PRJEB24529) | metagenome | biome: Human gut stool | place: China | collected 2011
AAACAGGGGATGCACGGGAAAAACTGATATCACTGTATCCGACACTATCATCTGTCACTTTTTAATTAAAGTGGCAGATATACTAAATTTCAATGATACAGTATACTAGTTTATTGGTAAAAAATGATTCAAGTAGAGGATGAAAAAATGATTTTTTTGGATGCAAATGCCTTTTATTCATATTATGGAAGAAGCAAATTAGGAATGACATCAGAACCTGTTGACGAAGAACGTTTAAAAAAATATTTAGAACAACAGAGAGAAAAGAGTCTTCCGACTTCGGTATATATTGAGATAATGACACACTTTAGAAATAATCCAAAAGTGTTACAAAATTTACTTGAGTTTAGGTATGCGAAGGGGTTGCCACTTTTTAATAATATTCCAGACTATGTTGTGAGTGAAGATGAAATTACCAGTGTTGCATATATGGATCAAGCAGCTCTCAAAAATTATGCGGATAGATTATTAAAGAGCAAAATTCAAATTGAGAGTAAATTCACACTTTTATTTTTTGAAATTACAAAAGATTTATATGCTCATTACAAATTAGAGATGACAGATGGACTGTCACAAAAAAACAAAGATGCTATATTGGGGTATATTGGAAGAGTTGCATATAAGGAATATCAAAATTTATTAGAGGAAAGAATTAAAGTAGAACTGCAGTCAGGGTATGATGAAAACAAAGAGAAAAAAGTACTCAAGGATTTTTATATCCAAGAATTGAATGAAGCATGTGTGCTTACTAATATTATTATTCAAGGATGTGTTGCTTGCAAACAGGACAAGGAGGATATTATAAGTATTGTACAGCAGACATATCAAAAAAGTATTGAAAGTGGTTTGGATGGAAATACGGGAACAATGCCGTGTATAGTAGATACCTTGGCAACAGACCAACATTTCCTAGATATAGCGAAAGTAAAAGTGTCAGAGATGTTTAAAAAAGGAAAATATTCTGCTACACAGAGAAGATATCTTCGGGATGTAATGTTTACATCATGGTTTGAAAGAGGAAAAAAGTTAGACAAGAATGATATTTTTGATATGCTTTGTGTTGGATGCCTAGATCATATAGATAAAACCAAGAATGCGTGTGTTTTAATAGATGCATCGTCATATGTTCTCTCATTTGACACAAGAATGAAGAATTTTATAGGAACTGTTAAACCGGAGAATTTGAGATTAATTGAAAAAATCCAAAATGAACAGTAAATGGTCGGAATTAAGCCTCCAAGTCCCCAACAGATTTGGAGGTTTTCTTCTGCCCATTTTTATCGGGAAGTAATTTCCCAAATAAACAATCTATGGTACAATATCTTAGAAGTTATCATCAAGGGATGAGTAGTGGACCATAGAGAAAGAGCAGAGTCAATCGTAAGCTAATCTGGCTTACATCTAAAATACAATGCAATCTTTTTCTATGTGGGGGGCAGGAGAGAGTGCATCATGTCAATTTTTTGCAGCCTCATCAGAGAGGAGTGCAACACTTTTCACTCCCAGAGTACAGTGAAAACTCTGGAAAGTGCATCTCAATTACCCTATCGACACATGTCGAGACGGTTGTCTTGCTTTCCAAGTGAATGGTCGATACAAGAAAAGTGAAGGTGGACTTCTCCCTGGAGGATATGGATTTATCTGAATTTAAGGGGCGCTAAAGGTCCGGGGGACCTTTGTCTGGCACGGATCGAAGCGGAGCGGAGACAAGCAGCTTAAGAGCAGATAAAGGCATATGTACTGCAACAGACAGGACTTAAGGTTTCGTCATTGTATATAGCACAGGAGAGGAAAACAGGGTAGCTGATGTGGAACATATTCCGTGGGTGGAGCGGGAGCTGATGGTTATGAGAGAAGTGAGGGAGCTGCAGTAATAAAGATAATTTATATAATTTTAACTTTAGTTTCAGGAATTTTGTTGTCAGGAGTATGGTTTGGGCTTAATTTTCTGATACAGATATGTGTGGAAAAGTCAAAAGTAAAATTTTTGGAACGCTATAGTGTAATAGCTGCATCTGTGATACCATTAGTTTTCATCTTAAAATACAACAGACTGGAATTATGGAATTATATTAGATTTGTATTTGTCCATACCGGTTACAGCGTTTGCCTGGTGTATCAGCATCTGTATACAATGTCTGATCTGCAAATTAAAATTTGACCGGAAAATAGTAATAGAGATAGCGGCATCCTTTCTGTTTTCTATGGGAGCCGGATTACTATTATTAAAAAGCGGATTTATTGGACTACCTATGGCAGGACATTTTTTAGAACGTATTTTGAGTACAATTATCCGTAAAATCCGAAGATAAAAGAAAGGAAGAAAGTCCATGACAACCAGACAGGAAGCATTATCTTTTGGCATGACATTTAAAGATGTCTATCAGGATACACCGTTCCACGATCCAAACTGGATTCTGGTGCGGTATAAAAAGAACAAAAAGGCATTTCTCTGGACTTATGAGTACGAAGGACAGATGCGCATAAATATAAAAGTTGATCCGCAGTGGCGCGATTTCTGGCGGGAGGCATATGCAGCGGTGATTCCGGGATATCATCAGAACAAGGAACACTGGAATACCGTTATTCTGGATGGAAGCATACCGGATGAGGAAATCAGACGGATGATCGCAGAGAGTTATGATCTGATCTGCGGGAAAAAATAAATTCATTTGTAAAGAACGATCAAGAAGTGAGGCAATAGTGTGAAAAATAAGATTTTTCACACGCAAGATTTGTGCTTGCGCACAAACTTGAGATGCGCAGAAAGCTGCGCAAGAATGGAGATTTTTATGTCAGCAAAAGATACAATGGAAAATAAAATCACAGAGGGAGTCATCTGGAAACAGCTTTTATTATTCTTTTTCCCGATACTGGTGGGAACATTTTTCCAGCAGCTTTACAATACGGTGGACGCGGTGATCGTCGGGCGGTTTGTCGGAAAAGAGGCACTATCCTGCGTCAGCGGTTCGTCCGGTCAGATCATCAATCTGGTGGTCGGATTTTTTACCGGATTATCTGCCGGCGCAACAGTTATGATCTCCCAGCATTTTGGGGCAAAAAATGAGGAACAGCTGCATAAGGCACTGCACACGGCATATGCATTTGCAATCACAGGCGGTATCATCGCCGGAGTGATCGGTGTTGTTATGACACGTATGGTTTTAAAATGGATGAATACGCCGGAAAATCTGCTGCCTGACTCGACACTTTATGTGCGGATTTATTTTGCGGGACTCTTATTTATTTTTGTTTACAATATGGGAGCGGCAATCTTACGGGCAATCGGCGATTCGAAACGTCCGCTTTATTTTCTGATCGTCTGCTGCATCGTCAATATTATTCTGGATCTGGTGCTGGTGCTTGGATTTAAAATGGGAGTCCTTGGCGTGGCAGTGGCAACACTGATCGCGCAGGGGATCAGCGCTGTGCTCGTCAGTGTGGCATTAATGTATCATACTGCCGGCTTAAAGTTAATTCCACGCGAAATCAGGATCCATAAAAGTGTGCTGAAAAATATGCTCGCCATCGGACTGCCGACCGGTATCGAGTCGAGCATGTACAGTATTTCAAACGTGATCGTGCAGGCTGCGTTAAACGGATTTGGCGTTGACACAATGGCGGCATGGGCTGCATTTGGCAAAATAGACAGCCTTTTCTGGATGATCAACAGTGCGTTTGGAATCGCTGCGACCACGTTCGTTGGTCAGAATTTTGGTGCCGGAAAAATGGACCGCGTCCGCAAAGGAACAAGGGAATGTCTTGGCATGGCACTTGTAACTGCGATTCTTCTGAGTGTGATCTTAATGTCGGCGGGAAGATTTTTATTTGGCATATTTACCACAGATGCGAATGTAGTGGAAATTGGTCTTAGCATGATGCAGATCATATCGCCGACCTATTTTCTGTTTGTGTTTATCGAAGTATATTCCGGCGCACTGCGCGCGCAGGGGCATGTGATCGTGACGACGGCAATGACGATGATCGGTATCTGTGTGCTGCGTGTCGTATGGGTCACCTGGATCGTACCGGATGGCACACTCTCACAGATCGTGGCATGTTACCCAATTACATGGCTGGTCAGCGCGGTGGGGATGATCATTTATTATCATTATAAGCAGAAAAAGATTCTGGAAAAATTTGCTGCAACACATGATTTATAAACAGAGAAACTGGAAGCAGTTTTTTATAGCTACATGGTTAAAAATAAGTTCAGGAAAAGAGGATATAAATGAAACAGTCAAAAAATGAAATTAATCTCGGCGAGGGAAGCGTCGGCAGACTTTTGCTGACCTTGGCGGTACCATCTGTGATCGCACAGCTCGTCAATCTTCTTTACAATCTGGTGGATCGTATTTATATCGGTCATATCCCGGAAAACGGGGGCGTGGCACTGACCGGTCTTGGACTCTGCTTCCCGATTCTGATGATTGTCACGGCATTTTCCGGTCTGATCGGGTATGGCGGGGCGCCGCGTGTTGCTATTTTCATGGGAAAAGGCAAAAATGATGAGGCGGAGGAGATACTTGGCAACTGTACCATGGCATTGATCGTGATCGCATTGATTTTAGTTGTGGTACTGCAGTTTGCAGCGGAGCCGCTTCTGATGCTGTTTGGTGCAAGTGACAATACGCTGCCGTATGCACTTTCTTATCTGAACATTTACGGAAAAGGGACTTTGTTTGTCATGCTTACGATGGGATTAAATTCCTTTATCAATACACAGGGATTTTCCAAAGTCGGTATGAAAACGGTTCTGATCGGGGCAGTCTGCAATATCATTTTAGATCCGGTCTTTATTTTCATATTTGGCATGGGTGTGCAGGGAGCCGCGCTTGCAACGGTGATCTCACAGGCAATTTCAGCGGTATGGGTCATCCTTTTTCTGACGGGAAAACAGACAAAGCTGAAAATAAAGACAAAGTATTTTAAGCCGAAAGCCTCCGTACTTTTGCCGGTATGTGCACTTGGTGTATCGCCTTTTATCATGAATGCGACGGAGAGCGCAATCAATATTGCATTTAACGCATCTTTATCACGCTACGGCGGTGATGTGGCGGTCGGAGCCATGACGATCTTAAGCAGTATTATGCAGCTTCAGTTTATGCCGGTGCAGGGAATTGCACAGGGAGCGCAGCCGATCATGAGTTTTAATTATGGAGCAAAAAAGATGGATCGTGTGAAAAAGGCATATCGTCTGCTTATGATCTGCAGTTTTACATACACGATGATCTTCTGTCTGGCGGTGGAAATCGCACCTGGATTTTTTGTGCATCTGTTCAACAGCAGTTCACAGGAATTATTTGAAATGACAAAATGGGCACTGCGCATCTATATGGCAGCGACCGGAGTATTCGGGATCCAGCTTGCGGTGCAGCAGGTATTCATGGCACTCGGACAGGCAAAAATCTCATTGTTTATTGCGTGTCTGCGAAAGATTATCCTGCTGATCCCGCTGATTTATATCCTGCCGCATTTCTTTGTAGATAAAGTATTTGCCGTTTTTTTAGCAGAGCCGGTTTCGGATTTTATTTCGGTGACAGTTGCAGCGACATTATTTTTCCTCAACATTAAAAAGATATTGAAAGAGGGAGAAGTGTGAGCGTATAAAAAAATCTGAAACTGAAAAAAGGCTCCAAATACTGTCTGATGGATTCGAAATATTATCCGACGGAGCGTGATACATGGGTAACAAGGTCAAAGGTATACAGGTTTACGTCAAAATAAAATAACGCATAGGAAAAGAGAACTGTGGGAAAATAATCTCACGGTTCTTTTTTACTTGACAAGTGATGGTATCTTCCTGTATGATAAAAAACATAAAGGTTGTACACAATTAAATTTAAGACAATGATTTTGAGATGGAGAGAAAAATGGAGAGAGCAGATATAGCAATTATTGGAACTGGACCTGGCGGTGTTTCTGCTGCGTTGACGGCAAAGGTAAGAAATAAAAATATTTTGCTGATCGGGAAAAAGCAGATGAGCGACAAGGTCAGCAAGGCGCATCAGATCATGAACTATCCGGGACTCCCGGCGGTGACCGGAGCGGATATGGCGAAGGCGTTTGAAAAGCAGCTTGCCATGATGGAGATCGATATTACGGACAGCCGGATCGGCACAGTCTATGCGATGGGCGACTATTTTGCAATCCAGGCAGGCGGGGAAGTGCTTGAGGCAAAGAGTGTGATCTTAGCGTGCGGCGTTGTCTCAGGCAAAACACTTCCGGGCGAGGAAGAGATGTTAGGACGGGGTGTCAGCTACTGTGCGACCTGTGATGCATGCTTTTATAAAGGAAAGAAGGTTGCCGTCATCGGTTACGGAAAAGACGCGGAACACGAAGCGGACTTTCTTGCGGAAGTGGCAGCAGAGGTACTTTATTTTCCAATGTATCAGGATGTACCTGGCGTATCAGAGCAGGTAACGGTCATAAAAGAACGTCCGAAGGAGATCTTTGGTGAAAAGAAAGCCGGGGGACTTCGCACAGAGCAGGGGGAGTACCTTGTGGATGGCGTTTTTGTACTGCGGGATGCCGTATCCCCGAAACAGCTTGTGCCGGGTCTGGAATTAGACGGAAATCATGTAAAGGTCAATCTGTCGATGGAGACAAATATTCCGGGACTTTTCGCCTGTGGAGATATTACGGGAACACCGTATCAGTATATCAAAGCAGCCGGACAGGGCAATGTTGCGGCATTATCCGCAGTGGCTTATCTGGATGCGAAAAAACGCGAAGCCGGGAAGCAGTAAAGAGGCAGCCCGCATGAACAGAAATGTGTGGGACTAAAACCGGAACGTATTTTACAGCAAATATATCACAAAAAACAGTGTGTCATGCGCAAAGAACTGCGCAGGAAAGGAAAATATTATGGTAAAGAAAATTACAAATAACGATTTAAATGAGGCAAAAAAAGGAGTAGCAGTTGTTGATTTTTCCGCAGTATGGTGCGGACCGTGCCAGATGTTAGCACCGGTGATGGAAGAATTATCCGAGGAACTCTCCGGCAAGGCAGAGTTTTACAACGCAGATTCCGATGAAAACATGGGACTTGCACAGGAGTACCGCATTGTCAGCATCCCGGCAGTCATCGTGTTAAAAGATGGCGTGGAAGTGGCAAGAACGGTTGGATTCCAGCCGAAAGACGCAATGCGCAGCTTTATCGAGGAACATCTGAATTAGAAAGAGCTGACTGTGAACTGGCACATCGTCTGGGAACAACCTGGATTGCAGAATGGTGTGCCGGTAGAAATGAGGATTATCATGCCAGATAAATATGATGCATTAAAACTGGAAAACCAGTTGTGTTTTCCACTTTACGCCTGTTCCAAAGAGATCGTGCGCAAGTACAAGCCTTTTTTAGATGAGCTTGACCTGACATACACGCAGTATATCGCGATGATGGTGCTCTGGGAACACAGACAGATCAGCGTGAAAGATATGGGAGCACTTTTATATCTGGATTCTGGCACACTCACGCCTGTCCTGAAAAAGCTTGAGCAGAAAGGCTATCTTGTACGCGCAAGGGACAGTGAGGATGAGCGTGTGTTAAATGTGACGATCACAGAACTCGGCGAAAAGCTGAAAGAGGATGCCGTTCTGGTGCCAAAAAAAATGGGCTGCTGCGTGTGTCTGGAGAAAGAAGATGCTGATGAGTTGTACCGGCTGCTGCACAAAGTGCTGGGAGTGCTTGGAAAAGAATGAAAATAAATCATATTTCAAACATTTGACAAGTGTATCTGCAACAGAAAGTTAAAGTGATTTCTCCCCCTAATCCAGTTGCACCCCACCAAACCCCTATGGTAAAATTATCCTTATAAGATTGCCGGAAAACAGGCAGTCATTTATGAAGAGTAGAAACCACTGGGGGTTTTGTTATGGAACAGACAATGTTGATCGCAGTACTGATCGCGGCACTTGTGGGATTGTTTTTGTTTGACACGGTGCGTCTGCGGCGCATGCAGGTGCAGAGGGATGCAGCGAAAGAGGAAGTTGCAGAAGTAAAAACAGAGTTTTTGTCGCGCATCAGTCACGAGATCAAGACACCGATGAACGTGATCGTGGGGGCAACGGCGTTAGGACTTGAAGAGACGGAACATCCGGAGCGGATGGAAGAGTGCTTAAACCGGATACGCGGCGCGAGTGAATTTCTGATGGGACTTTTGAATGATCTGGTGGATATGTCTAAGATCGAAAACGGAAAGTTCCATCTTCATCCCAAGCCGTATTCGTTTACGGAATTTTTAAATGAAGTGGAAAATATGATGGAGCCGATGTGTGAGCGCAAATGGATCCGATTTCATATGCCGCATGAGGAGATCAACATTAATATGATGGTTGATCCGGTGCGGTTTTTCCAGATATTTTTTAATCTGCTCTCCAACGCGGTGAAGTTTACACCGGAGGGCGGGGAGGTCACATTCCGCATCTGTAATTATGCCACGCACAACAATCAATTTTGTGCCGACTATGTGGTGTCCGACAACGGAATGGGAATGAGCGAAGAGTTTCAGCAGATTCTCTTCCAGCCATTTATGCAGGAGAGCGTGAATCAGGGTGAACCGGGAAACGGAGCGGGACTCGGACTTGCGATCGTGAGAAGCATCGTTGATCTGATGGGCGGAACGATCACGGTAAAAAGCGAGCCGCAGAAAGGTACGGAGATAAAAGTCCATCTTGAGATTGAGATTGCGGAGATACAGCCGGAGATCGAAGTGGCACACCGTTCCGCGGAGGAGATACAGAACATCCTGCGGGGAAAGAGGGTTCTGCTTGTGGAGGATCATCCACTTGATGTTGAGATCAGCAGGCGTATCTTAGAGCATGTGGCGGTAAATGTGATCAGTGCGCAGGATGGAAAAGCGGCATTAGAGCAGTTTAAAGCGGAAGAACCCTATCATTTTGATGCGATACTGATGGATATCCAGATGCCAAACATGAACGGTTTTGTTGCGGCGAGAGCGATAAGGAAGGTTGCAAAGCCGGATGCGCAGATCATTCCGATCATAGCATTGAGTGCAGACGATACGCTGGAAGATGTGAGAAAATGCAAGGAAGCGGGCATGAATGCACATATTGCAAAACCGGTTGAACCGCAAAAATTATATCAGATTTTGTGTGAGTACCTGCTTGCGCCGATTTAAGAGGCAATTTTATAACAGAAAAATCCAATGGGCTTTATAAAGACGATAGATAGTTCACAGAGACAAAAATTTGGAAAATAAGCATGAATAGAAAAGAAAAAAATCCGGCAGGGATGATTTTGCGCGCGGAGCGGATCAGACAGGGAAAGGGGCAGAAAGAAGTCTGCTATGGCATCTGTGTGGTTTCGTATTTAAGTAAAATCGAGCGTGGATCGGCGGAGCCGGATATGGCAATTTTAAAGCAGCTTTTTGCAAGACTTGGAATCAATTATGAGACAGATTCTGCGTTTCTTACTGAGAGCAGGAAACAGATGGATGAATTTTTTTACAATCTGCAATATGGGCTGGAAAATGAAACGGTATGGAAAAAACTTGCCGGAAAATGGGACAGGCTTTTGATGTCACCGCTTACAATCGATATCAGACTGGTATCCGCAATTTATTACAGTGAGAGCGCGTGGAAAGAAGTAGATAAAAGTTTTATCGAAAGTTTGATGAAAAAAGAAGCAGATGGAAATGACATACAGAATTTTTTGAATGAAAATGTCAGCACTTTAGTGCGGTTAGAAGACTGCATGGATGAAAAACAGTATGCCTATTACAGTCTGGTCTGTTCAAGACTCACAAAAGATCCGGCAGAGAAAATGGAGTGGTATCAGAAAGTACAGCACGGACTGCAGAACACGCTTGGCATGTGCTGTCTGATTGCCGGTTATTATGAACAGGCAGAATACGACGCGATTCACCGGATGGAGAACCGTTTTGTGACGGCGGCGTTGGAAGAGGGAAATGTATATGCACTGGCGGATTATTATTTTATGAATGGAAGCGCATATGCATGTGTCGATATGGATGAGATGATGACCGTCTATTATGAGCGCACCAGAAGGCTATTGCAGAATACCGGATGGTGGAAAGAATACGAGCAGGGATTATATTATAATATGGGGGCGACCTATCTTGCAGTTGGAAGATATGAGGAAGCACTCGACTGTTTAAACCGTGTCCGGTCAGAAGATTTCCTGCTCTGTCATAAAAAGGCATGGTTACATCTTCTCCTTGGAAATACCGGGGAGGCGGATCATTATCTTGCAATAATGAAACAGTTACTTTCCCGGAAAGATATGAAGGGTAAGATGGCAGAGCGTCTGATGTATGAGGAACTTTGCATGGAACAAAAGCAAGACTTTACGGCGGATCCGGCATATTTAGATCTGATCGAACGACTGATCAGGGCACTCATAAAAGAAAAGTCGTTTGGTTTCCTCTATCAGTATAAAAATGTGATTTTAGAAGCCTATACGAGGCAGCGAAAATATAAAAAGGCACTGGAGTTTAGTGAACAAATTTCCGCAAAGACCAGAAAAAGTACGTTTTAGCGTGCTTTTTTTGTGCCGATTTTCCCAAATCAATTCGCTTTATCTAGTTTAAAGTGGAATATATAATAACTGTAGCAATCGATATATGATGTCTGGAATCCACTATTTGCTCCGGACATCATAATCTTTACGCTATACTACAAAACATGAAATGAGGGAAAACATGTCACACAAGCAAAAAACACTCTGGACAAAAGATTTTACCAGTATCACTATCGCAACCATTTTAACTGCTGTGGGCGGCGAAGCCATGAACCTGCCGATCAGCCTTTTGGTATTTGATGAGACCGGATCTACATTCTTATCAGCATTGGTACTGATCTGCGGCGTTTTGCCGGACGTTGTTCTTTCTGTTTTAGTTGCTCCATTGATTGATAAAGGCGGAAAGAAAAAATGGATCGTCGGACTGGATATTGTAACGGCGGTATTGTATGCGGTAATGGGACTCTATATCAGTGGTCATGCATTCAATTACCTGTTGTATCTGATATTTGTCCTTGCAGTGGGAACAATCTCAGTGTTTTACCGTCTTGCATATGATGCATGGTATCCAAATCTGATACCGAATGGGATGGAGCAGAAGGGTTATGCGGTCAGCAATACGATCTATCCGCTTGTCATTATTGCAATGTCCCCGGCGGCAACCTTTTTGTATGAAAAAATATCCATGGCACACATTTTTTATCTGGTTGCCGGTATCACGATGGTATCTGTCATCGTGGAGAGCCGGATTCATGAGGAAAAGGAAGAAGCACAGGACGATTATACCTGGAAGCAGTATTGTCAGGATATCAGGGAAGGATTTCATTATCTGAAAAAAGAAAAGGGCATTCGTAACATCTATACTTATATGAGTATCACAAGCGGTGTGTCAGATGGAAATACCGTACTGATACAGGCGTTTTACCAGACAGTGCCGTGGCTTACGGTTACGATGCTTGGATTTTTAAAAAGTGCGGAAATGATCGGGCGGGGACTTGGCGGCATTTTTCAGTATAAAAAAGAAATACCGGTAAAAAAACGTTATGCGTTTACCAAATTTGTCTATACGGTCTATGGACTGATGGATATTTTACTTTTATATCTGCCATATCCGCTGATGCTGTGTAACCGTTTCCTTTGTGGGGCACTTGGCATCTCAAGTGCGACCATCCGTGAGACAGCAGTGCAGAGCTATCTGCCCGAAAATATGCGGGCGCGTATCAACGCATTTTTTAATATGGTATTTGCGATCGGAAGTGTGGCATTCCAGATGGCAGCGGGAGCACTGGGACAGATCATGTCTTACCGGTTTGCAATTCTGCTGCTCGCGACGATAGAACTTACCGCCATGTTTCTGCTGATCTGCCTTCCGGCAAAAGAAAACCGCCCCGTATACGAGGCGGTCCGAAAAACAGAGTAGTGTTGATAAATCTATTGGCAGTTTTAAGCCAGCGGTTTGATCTCCGGCGCCGCCTGACAGCGTGCCGTCGATTCTCTTTCAATGAGTCTTGCGCGGATCTGCGTCCGGCAGAACGGGATGTGGTGCACCAGAGAATTTAAAACGACGTAAGCGCATTTTCCAAGCTCATTGCGCTCCTGACGAACCGTGGTAAGCGGCGGCTCTAAGGAGGCAGAGAGCGGCAGGTCATCAAAACCGACAACGCTGATATCCTCCGGAACACGGAAACCGCGCAGCTTACACTCAGCGATCACACCGGAAGCAATCAGATCGTTGCCGCAGATGATCGCAGTCGCACCTGCGCCGAGAAACGTTGGAACGTGATACTTTGCGCTGTCTGCCACATAATAACCATAAGCGGTCAGCTTCTCATCAACAGTCAGTCCGTGAGCTTTCATGCTGTTATAAAATGCTTCCTGGCGCTGCTCGGATACCATGGAGTGCAGGGAACCGTTTAAGAAAGCAATTTTTTTGTGGCCGAGCGTATAAAGATGATCTACGGCTGCGTCGATGCCCTCATAGTTATCGGTGCCGACGTAGCAGACGTTCGGATTTTTTTCGATATAGTTATCAAAGAGAACAGTCGGCATTGTGGTGTGGGAAAGCTGTTGCATCCATTCGTCATGCAGGGCGAATCCGACTAAAAAGGCACCGCAGAAACCGTTCTTTAACATGTATGTATCATATTTTTCTGTAAGCTGAAAAGCAGGTGTGACCGGAATAACGGTGACATCCCAATTATGGCGGAAAGCATTCTGTTTGAAACCGAGTACGATATCGTAGCCAAACTGATCTTCCGTTTCATATTCCATATTTTCGATAAAAACCGCCAGTTTGCGGTTTTCTTTTTTCTTTGATTTTTTTGTTGCGTATCCCATTTCAACTGCAGTGTCAAGCACCATCTGACGTAATTCTTCGCTGATGTCACTCGCGCCATTTAAACCTTTTGATACGGTACTGACGGAAACACCGAGTCTTGTTGCAATATCTTTGATTGTTGCCATGGGTAAGATCCTCTCCTTAGTAAAAACAGTTGATTTTTTTATATTATATAAAGAAAACAAAAAGTTGACAAGCAGACATACTAAAATTTTCGAAACTTTTGAGCGCTTTCGTTGTAAAAATAAACAAAAACGATATAGCAAAAACGGCAAATATGGCAAAAACGCTGTTAAAAGTTGCAAATTCGTTGACAAAAAACGTTTCCAGTAATAAAATTATCACAGATACGAAAAAAAGCGAAAAAATGAGAGGAAGGACCGGGGAAGATCATTGGATGCAAAAAGAATGGCAAGGGGAGCAGGAATCCTCTTAGCGATCACAAGTTTACCATCTTCATACGGAATTGGTACATTAGGAGATGCGGCATTCCAGTTTATAGATCTGCTGGTGGATTTAAAACAGCGTTACTGGCAGGTGCTGCCGATCGGTCCAACCAGTTTTGGAGACAGTCCATATCAGTCATATTCCGCATTTGCCGGGAATCCATATCTGATCGATCTGGATGATCTTGTGCAGGAGAAGCTGCTTAGTGTGGAAGAGATCCGAAGTTTCCATTGGGGAAATGATGAAGCGGATATTGATTATGCGATGATTTATGAGAACCGCTTTAAAGTTTTGAAAATGGCGTTCGCACGATTCGATATCGAAAATGAAGTTTTTGTAACGTTCTGTGAGGAAAATGCCAGATGGCTTTCTGATTATGCACTTTATACTGCATTAAAGAAACATTTTGGTGATGAGGAATGGCAGAAGTGGGACGAACCGCTTCGAAGCCGGGATCCTGAGGCATTAAAAGAGTATGAAACAACGTTACATACAGACATATTGTTCTATGAATTCTGCCAGTTTGAATTTTTTAAACAATGGAAAAAATTAAAAGAATATGCAAATAACAGAGGTATCCAGCTGATTGGTGATCTTCCGTTTTATGTGGCATTAGACAGTGTGGATGTATGGGCAAACCGGGAACTTTTCTTATTGGAAGAGGATGGGACGCCAAAAGGAGTTGCAGGTTCTCCGCCGGATGCATTTTCAGAGAATGGACAAAAGTGGGGAAGTCCAGTATACAACTGGAGCCGGATGGAAGAAGATGGATTTGCCTGGTGGCAGGCGCGCATGTTAGAACATGCAAAGCTGTTTGATGTGATACGGCTTGATCATTTTGCAGCGATCGTAAAGTATTATGTCGTACCGAACAAGGCAGAAGATGGAAGAAGTGGAAAGTGGAGTAGGGGACCTGGAAAGAAACTTACGGATGCAATCGAAAAAGTGATCGGAGATACACACATCATCGTTGAGGATATCGCAGGAAAGAGTCCGATACCGGGTGTGAAGAAGCTGATGGCAAGAACCGGATGGCCGGGCATCAAGATTTTGATGTTCGCATTTGGGGATGATACGGCAAACGAACATCTTCCACATAATTACACCGACTGCAATCTTGTCGTTTATGCGGGAACGCATGACAATGAAACAATTGTTGGTTACTTCAGGGACAAAACAGATTATGAGCTTGCTTATCTGTACGAGTATCTGAATATCAAATATAAAGAAGAAATACCGGATGCGCTGATCCGGGCTGCCTATGCAAGCATTGCAGATGTGGTGATCATACAGATGCAGGATCTGATGAAGCTTGGAAATGAAGCGCGGATGAATGCACCATCCACCGTCGGGAGAAACTGGAGATGGAGGATTGGAACCGATGAACTGAGTGAGGAGCGAAGGGCATGGATCCGGACGCTTGCGTCGGTTTATCACAGATAATTATGTTATAAAGTGCAGATTGCATTTTATATAAAAACAAAGTTCATGAAAACTTTTTGGGAAAAAGAAAAGGAGAGGAAAAAAATGAAAAAGAAAGCAGTGTCATTATTAATGGTAGCAGCTATGATGACAACCATGGCAGCAGGATGCGGAAACAAAGCCGCAAACAATGCTGGAAGCGATGCAGCAGCAGACAACAACACAACAAGTGATGCAGCAGCAGACAACAGCACAACAAGTGATGCAGCAGCAGAGGAGACAGCAGGTACTGAGGCAGCAGCCGCAGATTCTGAAGATGAGCCATGGTCCGGTACAATTACAGTATGGAGCCCACAGGAAGATCAGGACACAGGCTGGCTTGCAAAAGAGTGTGACGCATTCAACGCAGCTCATCCAAACTGGGATATCACTTTCAATTATGGTGTATGTGCAGAGGGTGATGCAAAAGCAACGGTTACACAGGATGTTGAAAACTCCGCAGATGTATATATGTTAGCAAACGATAACATCCCGGATCTGGTATCTGCAAATGCATTAGCAGAGCTTGGAGGAAGCTATCTTGACTATGTAACTACAACAAACTCTGATTCTATTACAGCATCTGTTACTTACAATGATGCAGTAGTGGCATTCCCGTTTACATCAAATACATGGTTCATGTACTATGATAAGAGTGTATTTTCAGATGATGATATTAAGAGCTTTGATACCATGTTAGAAAAAGGAAAAGTTTCTTTCCCATTATCTAACTCCTGGTATATTCAGGCTTTCTATGTAGCAAACGGATGTACATTATTTGGTGATGGTACTGATGCAGCAGCAGGTGTCGATTTTAGTGGTGACAAGGCAGCAGCAGTTACTGAGTATCTTGTAGACCTTTGCAAGAATCCAAACTTCATTAATGATGCAGACGGAGCAGGTATTGCCGGTTTACGTGATGGCAGCGTTAATGCCATTTTCTCAGGTACATGGGATGCAGAATCTGTAAAAGAAGCTCTTGGCGATAACATGGGTGTTGCAGCTCTTCCTACTGTAAATATCGGAGGAACAGAGGGTCAGATGAAATCCTTCATAGGATCTAAAGCAATCGGCGTTAATCCAAATACAGAGAATATGCAGGTTTCCATGGCTTTAGCGGCTTACCTTGCAGGTGAAGATGCCCAGAAAGATCATTATGATATGAGAAATATCCTTCCTACAAATACAAACATTGCAATCTCAGATGATGAAATTGCTACGGCAGTTACAAAAGTTATGACAGATACATCTATCATGCAGCCATTAGTAAGCGAAATGAGCAACTACTGGTCACCGGCTGAGAACATGGGTAAAGCACTGGTCGCTGGTGAGATCACAGCTGATAACGCAGCAGAGAAAACAGAAGATATGAATACAACAATGAACACAGACATTGCACAGTAAAAAGATTTCTTCTGATAGAAATCCCAGGGTGCCCGGACGGGCATCCTGGATGTTTCTACATTGAGATTTAAAGGAGGCCCATAACGTGAAAAAGGCTGGAATGAAAAAAGGAAAAAATAAAGAATTTTCAACACCGTACACGGTTACAAATGCGGTGGCAAAAGGAAATATAATCACAAAACTTTCCCTGTTAATTATGGGCTTAGGAAATATTGCACATAAACAAATTGGAAAGGGAATCATGTTTCTGGCAGTAGAAGCTGCATATATCTGGTACATGATTCAGTCAGGAATTTATAATTTATCTATGCTGCCATCTCTTGGATGGAGAGAGCAGGAAAAAGTATGGAACGAAAAAAAGAGTATTTATGAATATACAGCAGGTGACCAGTCATCACTGATTCTGTTGTATGGAGTGGCAACAGTTTATATTACAGCAATGTTTATCATTGTCTGGAGAGAGTCCGTAAAGAGCTCTTATAAATCGGAAGTGCTGGCAAAATCAGGAAAGCACTTAAACAACTTTAAAGAAGACTGCAAGAGTTTGTTAGATCAAAATTTATATAAATTACTGTTGGCAGCGCCGGTTATGGGAATTTTAATTTTTACGATCTTACCACTGATCTATAACATTACCATGGCGTTCACGAACTACAGTAAGGTCAACGATCATCTGGTATTATTTGACTGGGTGGGACTGGCAAATTTCAAGAAGATTTTAAACTTCGGTGACAGCATCGGCAAGCAGTTCTATTCCGTATTAGGATGGACACTGATCTGGGCCATTGTAGCAACCGCATTAAACTATATCCTCGGTATGATCTTAGCAATTATCATCAACCGTAAGGAGACAAAAGGAAAGGCATTTTGGAGATTCTGTTTTGTACTTTCCATCGCAGTACCGCAGTTCGTATCACTGCTGATCATGCGTACCATGTTACAACCGACCGGTATCGTCAATACGCTGTTATTAAAATATGGTCTGATCGATACCGCATTACCGTTCTTTTCAAATGCAACATGGGCAAGAGTAACGGTTATTGTTATTAACCTCTGGGTAGGTATTCCGTATACGTTACTTCAGGTAACTGGTATTTTACAGAATATTCCGGGTGAACTTTATGAGGCAGCAAAGATCGACGGAGCGAATGCTGTACAGACTTTCTTTAAGATCACATTGCCTTACATGTTATTCGTTATGACGCCGTACCTGATCACACAGTTTACGGGAAATATCAATAACTTCAATGTCATCTTCCTTCTGTCAGGTGGAAATCCTACTCCGGTGGATGCCACGGCAGGAAAGACAGACCTTCTTGTTACCTGGCTGTATAAGCTGACGGTTGATAAGAACTATTATAACTTAGGTGCTGTTATTGGTATTATGACATTTATTGTACTTGCGATCGTAGCATTGGTAACATATCGCAATACCGCATCCTATAAAGATGAGGAGGGATTCATGTAATGAACTGGACACATACGAGTACAGCAGCAGTGGCTGCGAAAAAAAGTGGTGCACCCAATACGGCAAAAATCCGTAAAACAGTGATAAATGTGATTGTTCACATTTTCCTGGCAATACTGGCATTTATCTGGGTTCTCCCGATTTTCTGGGTAATCCTTACAAGTTTCCGTGGAGAGAAAGGTTCTTATGTAAGTACATTTTTCCCGAAAACCTATACATTTAATAATTACATCAAATTATTTACAGACACCAGTATTTTAAACTTTCCGAAGATGTTTATGAATACCTTTGTGATCGCAATTTTTACCTGCATCATTTCTACCATCTTTGTACTTTCAGTGGCATACAGTATGTCAAGAATGCGATTTAAGATGAGAAAACCGTTTATGAATATTGCGATGATCATTGGTCTGTTTCCATCTTTCATGTCCATGATCGCTGTGTACTATATTTTAAGAGCACTTAATTTAGCAGATGGTGCAATGATCCGTGTAGCACTTATCATCGTGTTCTCCGCCGGTTCCGGTGCAGGATTTTATGTTGCGAAGGGATTTTTTGATACAATCTCAAAATCGCTGGATGAGGCAGCGATTATCGATGGAGCGACAAGATGGAATGTATTTACAAAGATTACTGTACCGCTCAGTAAGCCGATCATCGTCTATACGATTTTAACATCCTTTATGGGACCATGGGTTGACTTTATTTTTGGTAAAGTTATCTGCCGTGCAGATGCACAGTATTATACGGTGTCTATTGGTCTTTGGAAGATGCTTGAGAAAGAGTATATCGACAGCTGGTATACCTGTTTCGCTGCAGGTGCAGTTGTGGTATCAATTCCGATTGCAATTCTGTTCTTAATGACACAGAAGTTCTATGTGGAAGGTATGACCGGAGCTGTCAAGGGCTGATCCACAGGATACAAATTGAATATGAAGGCACATTTTGGTGTGTCATTGGGCAGATGGGAAGTCTGCCGGGAGAGCAGGGACGGTTTGTTTCTGCTCTCTTTTTAAATTCATAGGAAATTGCGTCCTATGAATTTAAAAGCCCTCCGGGCAGGATGCGCATCTTGCGGAGCAGAAGTTAGCTGTAAACAGCACCGCTCGAGCGCGAAAGAGTCGCAAGCGACTCTTTATTCTAATAGAGTAGTTGAAGGATGCTGAGGTCAAATAGTGCAATCAGGAAGCTTGGGTGCACTATTGTGACTTTAACATAATTGAAAAAGCGCAGGCATATATGCGCAGAAATGAGGACTGAGATGAAAAAGAGAATCATTGCGGCTGTTTTAGCCGGTATGTTGATAGTTTCCGCAGGGGGATGTGGAAATGAGACAGCTTCATCAGGGAATGCTGTGGATAATTCGAATGGAATGGCGACGGAAAGTTCTGCGGATCAAGCCATAGCTTCTGCCGGGCAGGATGAAAATGCAGATGCTGACACGAAGGAGGGGGGAGTGACCGCCCTTTCTCTGATGCAGGAAGTCAATACCGGGGATGAACAGATCATTGATGATAATTACCGTACCTGGTATGAGGTGTTTGTGTACAGCTTTTTTGACAGCGACGGGGACGGCATCGGGGATCTGAATGGTCTGACAGAAAAGTTAGATTATATCAATGACGGTGATCCGGCGACAGATACGGATCTTGGATGTAACGGAATCTGGCTGATGCCGGTCATGCCATCGACAACCTACCATAAATATGATGTGACGGATTACTGTGATATTGACCCGGAATACGGTACGATGGACGATTTTAAAAATCTGATCGCGGCATGTCATGAGAGGGGAATCAATGTCATTATCGATCTTGTCATGAACCATACTTCCTCCCAGCATGAATGGTTTAAAACGGCAGCAGATTACCTGAAAAACCTGCCGGAGGGAGCAGAGCCGGATGCGTCGGAGTGTCCTTATGTGGATTACTATAATTTTTCTAAGGAAATGCAGGGCGGTTACAGTAAGCTCGATGGTACAGACTGGTATTATGAGGCGCAGTTCTGGAGCGAGATGCCGGATTTAAACCTTGGCAGTCAGGCAGTCCGTGATGAATTTGACAAGATCGTAGACTTCTGGCTTGATCTGGGGGTGGACGGATTCCGCCTGGATGCGGCAAAAGAGTATTACAGCGGAAGTGTGGATAAAAATGTGGAAGTGTTGTCATGGTTTCATTCCATGGTAAAAGAGAAAAAAGAGGATGCCTATATCGTGGCGGAGGTCTGGACGGATCAGAATACCTACGCAAAATACTATGAGAGTGGTATTGACAGCTGTTTTGATTTTTCTTTTGCGGACAGCACCGGAACGATCACTTCCGTGCTTAAAAATGGTTCGGCATCTTCCTATGGAAAGGCGTTGGTAAATCTACAGGATAATCTTTCCCAGTACAGTGACAGCTATATCGATGCACCATTTTACACAAATCATGATATGGCACGAGGCGCAGGTTATTATTCTGGGGATGACAGTGAAAAACAGACAAAGATCGCGCAGACAATGAATCTGTTGATGTCTGGAAGTGCTTTTCTGTATTATGGAGAGGAACTGGGCATGAAGGGTTCCGGTAAGGATGAAAATAAGCGTGCACCGATGTATTGGAGCGAAGATAGCGCAGTCGATGGAATGTGCAAGGGACCTGCTGATATGGATACCATAAAAATGAAATACGGTGCGCTCGAAACACAGGAGGAAGATGGAAACTCTATTTACCAGTTTGTAAAACAGACGATAAAACTCCGCAATGAGTACCCGGAAATAGCCCGTGGAACAGTAAAGTTTGAGGAGAATATTTCAGATGACAAGGTATGTGTCATAAAGAAAACATATGGTGATTCGGAAATACTTCTGGTTTACAATCTTGCTCCGGAGAGTGCGGATGTAGATTTATCCGGAGTTACAGTTGGAGAAAAGAGCGGAAGTGAGCTTGAAATTGGTGGAGTGCTGCTGACGGGCACAGAAGAGGCAGTGCTCCAGGATGGAACACTGACAATGCCGGGATATTCGGTGGTGATAGTGAAATAATATGTCAGGCTGTGCCGGGCAGATTTAAGAAATTACGGACAGAGCAGGCAGTAATGTGCCTGCCAATCCAATTAGTAGTTCAGCAGGAAATCCGCAAATTTCGTATAGTAATCTTTCTGCTCGGAGCGGCTGAAAACACCAAAGTAGCAGCTGTCATAAATGCCATATTTCTGGATCCACCGATTATCGGTCAGTTCGATCGCACATGGATAGGACTCTGACTCGCCATCATCGGTGGAGTAGATCAGATGATCTTTATATTTTTCTAACACATCATCCGAAACATAGGTGCGCAGATCCATCAGCGCACCTTCTTCGGCATAATCGGTGTAAACACTTCCTGTACCGAAAAACAGATCCTCGCCGCCGGCACCGATCATCGTGGAAAGTACCATGTAGTCGTTGTAGTCCGTTGTTGCATTTGGATCATCGGAAAACTGCAGATTTGCAGAAACGTCGATTGGCTGCTGTTTTTTATCATAACCGGCAGCATCAGAAAATTCGTCAAACGCAGCCTCGGCATTTTCACTGGTTGTCTGGACATTGATCATGATGACGCTGAGTACCGGCTTGCGGTAAGTAATAAAATGATATCCCAGACCAATCACGATCGCAGCAATGACACCTCCAAATAAAATATGCAGTTTGTAATAGTCCCAGATATACTGAACTTTTGCTTTGTTCGAAAGTGCCTTAAAATCTGTCTTTTTTTCCATGGTATTTCTCCAATTCTAAATATTTGTCATGTATTTTTGCCATTTACTCCACCGGTATCATTCTACTAGCATAACATACTTAAAAAAATGAAAAAAGTGCCAATTCATGAAGTTTTTCTAAAAATTGTTATTGTTTATACTGCATGCGCAAATGATAACTAAAAATTTTCTGTACTCTGGTCGGATCCAGAAAGAGAAAGTAAGAGGAGCAGGAAACATTCTGGGAAAAACTGATTGGACTGTTCCGGCAAAAACTGAAAAATTAAATTAATTATTAAAGAAGGTCTATGATTTTCAGGACCTTGTTTTTTTTGTCGATATTACAGTATTTTAATTTATTCATGATTTCTTCATCCAGGGATTTTTCTTTTTCAGGATCATGTTTGTAGGTATATTCTGCAGAAATGAAATAATCGACGCTGCATTGCAGGAGATTGGCGATTTTGATCAGTGTAGTGAGTGAAGGATTCGCTCTGCCACATTCGATATTCGAGATATGGCTTGGATTTACGTCGAGTGCATTTGCAATAGATTCCTGGGTAATCCCCAGTGATTTTCGTCGTTCTTTAATTTTCAGTCCGATTGCTTTGAAATCGAGATCATTCATCGAAATATTACCTCTTATATAATATGTGTTAATTTTAATGTACTATTCATGGTAGATGAATGAGGCAAAACAAAATAACATTAGCTATGACTAAAGTATTAGATGAAAAGTGACGATATAAGAAATAAAATAAGATACGGGTGAAGGAGTGTGAACAAGAAAATTTCAAAGAGATGAAAGGATAGTTCGGGAATGAAACGGTGGAGGTACGGAGTATGAAGAAAAAAATGAATCGAATAGGGCGATTTCTAAGTGTATTTTTTGTTGCATTATTTTTTGTAAGTCTGACTACAGTTAATGCAACGCAGGTTCGAACTGGTTATTATAACAGATCATATACATTAGGGAACAATCAGGCTGATAATATTGTGGCGGTGGCACAGGCGCAGATGGGTAAAACAAAAGCGCAACTTAATTATACGGAAGCATGGTGTGCAGATTTTGTATCGGACTGCGCGAGCCTGGCGGGTATTAGTAATATCATTCCAGGCAATGGATATTGTCAGACGCTATATAACAATATCAAAAATAAAGGTGGACAGGATGTTTCGTCACCTCAAAAGGGAGATATTGTTTTTTACTATTGCAAGAGTTGTTCGGTGCATTGGTGTCATGTTGGAATTATGATCAATTCTTCCCAGTCGGTAGAAGGAAACTATAATGGAAAGGTTTCTTTAGTTAATGGTATTTACAAAGATGGAAATGGACATTCACTTGCAAATGGACATATTACACGAAGATTTATACGTCCAGCGTATGTATCAGCAAAACCATTCCATATAAATATTGATTCGCCAAAGGCAGGCGCAAGTACAACATCTGGAATTACGGCAGAGGGATGGGCAATTTATGGAAATGGAGTAACAAATGTAACTTGTAATATTAATGGAAACACATATAACTGTTCCAGAAAATCCCGTCCGGATGTTGCAGAGAGAAATCCGGGATACCCGACCGGAAATGAAGGATTTTCCTATTATATTCCTGAATATCTCATGCATCCGGGAACGAATCAGCTTACGTTTACCGCGTATAATGGAAATACTGTGTTGGGATCGTCAACACGTACATTTCAATATAATATGACGGCATCAAAAACTCTGTCAGATGGTTTATATACCATAGTGTCAGCGGTGAATAATAACAGCGTTTTTGATATTGAATGGGCATCCATGGTGGATGAAGGAAATCTGGTTATTTCAAACCGCAATGGCGGAAACAACCAGAAGTTTGATGTCACTTATCTTGGAAACGGATATTATAAAATAGAGGCACATCATTCGAAAAAAGCACTGGATGTTTATAATGCGAGCACAGAGCGGCTGGCGAATGTGCAGCAGTGTGGTTATCATGGAGGAATGAACCAGAAATGGATACTGCGAAGTGCGGGTGACGGCTATTATTATATTATTTCTGCAAATAATGGAATGTATATGGATCTTCCAAATGCAGATATATCGCCTGGAAACAGTATATGGATGAACTGGGGAAATGGTTCACCGGCAGAAAAATGGAAATTTGAATCGACCACAGAGAAAAGAGAGGAATATAACTTTACATATATTAACTGTGATGGATCAAGAACTTATTTATGTGGTCCTGGATCGACCATTAGAATCAGGGCAGACCAGATAAAAAATGGAAAACGGTTTAAAAAGTTCCAGGTAAAATCTGGAAATGTAAAAATTGATAATGAATATAGCACATCAATTACGGTTACCATGCCGGAATCAGATCTGATTATTGAGGCTGTATATGAAACGATTCCGACATATAAAGTGACATTTAATTCCAACGGGGGAACTGTATCAGGAACCGGTACAAAAACAGTGACATCCGGGGAAAAATATGGAACTCTGCCGACAGCCACAAAGAGCGGTTATACATTTGATGGCTGGTACACATCAGGAAGCGGTGGAACAAGGATAACGGAAAACACAACGGTTTCACTGGCAGGAAATCAGACCTTATATGCGCACTGGACAGAAAAAACATATACAGTGACATTTAATGCCAATGGAGGAAATCTATCAGGAAACAGTTATATAACAGTAAAAACGGGAAGCAGATATGGAACTCTGCCGACAGCCACAAAGAGCGGTTATACATTTGATGGCTGGTACACATCAGGAAGCGGTGGAACAAGGATAACGGAAAACACAACGGTTTCACTGGCAGGAAATCAGACCTTATATGCGCACTGGACAGAAAAAACATATACAGTGACATTTAATGCCAATGGAGGAAATCTATCAGGAAACAGTTATATAACAGTAAAAACGGGAAGTAGATATGGAACTCTGCCGACAGCCACAAGAAATAGTTACACATTTGATGGCTGGTATACATCAGAAAATGGCGGAACAAAGATAACAGAAAATACAACGGTTTCACTGACAGGAAATCAGACCTTATATGCACACTGGATAGCAGTAAAGAAATACGGTGTGACAATTTACAATGGAACCGGAAATAAAACGGAAATGTATCCCGCTGGAACATCTGTCAGAGTGAAAGCAGACAGCCTGGAAAATGGAATGGAGTTTTCAAAATGGGTCGTTTTATCAGGAAATATAAAACTGGAAAATGAGTCTGACATAGAAACATCGTTCACGATGCCGGAAAGAAGTGTAGTAATTCAGGCGGTTTATGAGAAGTCACAGGCAGATACGGATGCAGGAACAGACACAGATACGGATACAGGAACAGACACAGACGCGGGAAAAGATGCAGATACAGGGAAGACGGATACACCTGAAGCTGATACAGAACAGGACGATGAAGATGATGAGGAAGATGAATCAGATCTTTGGACTGAATTTATTTCCGGTAAAATCCGTTATGAGGTAATGGATGGAAAAGAAGCTGCTGTAGTCGGTCTGAAAACAAAGCAGGTAACGAAAGTGAAGATACCGTCTACCGTTTCTTACGATGGCAGGATATATAAGGTAACAGAAATATCTGATTATGCATTTAAGAAAAGCAGTGTTACGGAAGTAGTGATTGCTGACTCCGTAAAAGAGATTGGTACATCTGCATTTCTTGGCTGTAAAAAGCTTGTAAAAGTTACGATCGGAGCAAACACAACAAAAATCGGTACGAAAGCATTCAAGGACTGCGGCAAATTGAAAAACATTATTGTCAGGTCTAAAAAGTTAAAGAGGATCGGCAAAAATGCATTTTCCGGAATCAGAAAAAATGCACAGATCAAAGTGCCGGCAGCACAGTATAAGAAGTACAAAAAGCTCTTTAAGGGAAAAGGGCAGGGAAAGAAAGTTGTACTGAAAAAATATAGTGGAAAGTAAAACTGTAGTACAGGAAGTCCTGCCGGTCTGTGAAAAATGATTTGCAGACCGACAGGGCATGTTTAGAAAAAGAGAAAGGAATGCTAGTTATGAAAAAACTTTGCAGAAACGGAATTATTTTATTACTGGCTGGGATGATGATGCTTTGTATCATACCGGCACAGCCTGTCATGGCACAGGAGAAAGCGTATATATACATGGATACCCTGAAGCCTGTAAAAAGCGGACAGTATACAGGAAATGAGGGAGACAGTTTTGTATATACGATTGGGCAGCATCAATATACAAGGGGAAATACAGACATTTATGGAAATTCATATACGCATGGAATTGAAGCGTGGATAGCCAGATGGAATTACACACCGGAAATCAGCTGGGCATACAGTACTTACAATATTGGAAATAAATATAAAAAACTGGAGGCAAAACTGGTCTTGATAGACAGCTATAACACGACAAATTTTGACACTACATTGTATTTTTACGGGGATGGAAAATTATTGAAAAAATATCGTATGACCCCGTCAAAAATACCATTTAAAATTTCTGTTAATGTGGCAGGAGTAAAAAAACTCAAAATATATGTAAAAGATAACAAGGCTGTGAGCGGGGGAACATCATTTGGAATTGTAAACTGTAAATTATATAAATCACAGGCACCAAAGAAACCGATGATAACTAATATAAATAAAAAGAAAGGTGTTATTGCCGGAACGACCAGTAAAAATGTAACAGTATATGCCAATATAGGGACAACTACATATTCTGCAAAATCGGATAAGAATGGGAAGTTTAAAATAAAAACGCAGAAGATAAAAAATGGTACACAGATACGGCTTTATGCAAAAAATAAATACAAGCAGAAAAGTAAGGTAAATACGGTGGTTGTGTATTGAAAATTATTTTAGCAACAAAATAGAGCAGGAAAGGAAGGAATAAAGGGATGAAAAAAAACATTAAAAAAATTATTTTTATGCATTATGGTTTTTTGTCTGTTTATGCAGATGAACATGGTTGAAACACAGGCAGCCACAAAAGTTGGGAATACGAAAATAACATCCATCACACAGACTGGGAAAAAGTCTGTTAAAGTAGCTTTTAAAAAGGTATCTGGAGCTAAAGGATATACATTACAGTACAGGACTGCCGGTGGTTCATGGAAAACAAAGAATGTAACAAAAAATAAATTGACAATCTCAAAGTTAAGTACAGGAAAGACCTATCAGTTTAGAGTGCGGGCATATAAAAATGTCAATGGAAAAAAGAAATATGGAAAATATTCCGGAGTGAAAAAAATCACTGTGCGTGATTATGTTTATCTGGTCGATACATATGAACCATATAACAGTTATAATTATGAAGCCTATACAAATGGGAACTATTTTAAGATGGGCGGAAAAGAACAAAAGAAGAGTTTTACACTTGGGCAGGATTCATCTTGGGATGAAAAATTTGCAAACTTTAATATAGAAGGAAAATACAATAAATTGACTTTTAAGGTTGGTAAGATGGATGGAGCAGGTAATCATGGTGATTTCGACGTAAAGATATATTCTGAGGGGCAGTTGGTATAAACTGTTTCGGTAGGTATTTATGATTTGCCTAAAACTGTAGATATTTCGTTGAAAAATACAAGGCGTTTAACGATTGAAGTGCCAGCAGATGCCGGGACTATTGTTGGATTTTCAGATGTGAAATTGTATTATCGTTAAAATGTTGGAGTTAGAAAAGGAGAAAATTATCTATGAGCAAAAAAATTAAAAAAAATTTACTGTTAATGTTTTTATGTGTAATTGTAATTCTGGGATTCAGAAGTAGTACGGTACAGGCTGCGATGGCAGATGAGGCAGAAGATTACGAACTGGGTGAAAGTTATACGGGGAAGCTGACATCTGGCACTTTTTATACAGAAACGAGATATTATAGATTTCAGATTACAGAAAAATCACATGTGGTATTATATGCGGCAATGGATAAAGAACCATATTATAGCTGTGATATGGATATTTATAATACGGCAGGGAAGATATTGTTGAAGAATAATGATATACCATATAAACAAAATGCTGTAACGGGGTTATATAAAGGGCAACAATCCAGAACATTACCTAAAGGCATCTATTATTTAAAGGTTGAGGGATATAGAGATGTTACATATACCTTCCGTATTGAAGCAGAAAAACAGATCAAACTCTCCAAAGGCACATTAAAATCTTTAAAAAGCACCAAAAAAGGTCAGATGACTGTGAAGTGTGCAACTGCAAAAAATGCCATTGGTTACAGGATACAATATTCTACAGATTATAAATTCAAAAAAGGTATCAAAACAGTGTATTCAGCAGGCACAACCAGGACAATAAAAGGGCTGAAAAAGGGAAAACGATATTATGTGAAAGTTTGTCCATACACAGTATATGATGATGGTACGAGGGTATTTGGACAGAATTCGTATGTGAAAACGGTTGTGGTAAAAAAGAAATAACGGATTCAAGATGGGGTGTTCAAATGAACACTTCTTTGAACACCTCAAATGGTACAATTGTTAAAATTGTATCATTTTTATTATAGAATTTTATGTGTCTGTTCAGAAACTCTTCGGGTTCACTAAGCATTTGTTGTGCAAAACAGATAATCGAAAGTATAGGTGTTCTATCCGTTACAATAGAGAAATATAAAATCTTGCGGAAAAAAATGAAGAGGAGATGACTTATGTATAATATTGGAAAGATGAAAAAGTCTGCAAAAAAGAAGCTGTTAATTATTAGTCTGGTATTTACATTATGCTTTTCGGCATGTGGGACGGATAAGGTTGTTGAGACAGAAGCAGAAAAAATAGTTGAAGCAGTTACTAATAAGGATATGAAAGCTGTCGAAACCATAATTTTAGGAACTGGAAATTTTGTAACAGACGAAAAATTGGCGGATTTCTTTGAAGATTCTGAAAATGCCAGTAATGGCATTATTACTAAGATTGTGGAGCAGGATTCTATCAAAATAAAAGAGATAACCAAAGAGTATATTGCGTATGAAATTACTGCACCGGAACTTATGAATATATTTGAAGATGTTATGAAAGAAGAAAATTTGACGGAAGAAAGTTTCGAAGAATATATATACAACTATATTGCAGCAGCAGAGAAAACAAAGTGTGAAGTTAAAGTGCCGTATAACTATGAAGAGGGTATATTTACAGCAGACTATTCAACACAGGAATTTATGAATGGAATAACAGGAAATTTAATAACGGCATATCAGAAATTGATGAAGCAGATGATTCGGGAAAATAGTGAGGAGGATGTTAAATGAGAAAAATCATAAGTTTAGTATTATGTATTGCTATGTTAATATCGTCTTCGAATATCGTTTTGGCGGATGAAAGCACAGAAGAAGCATATCATACCGTGCCGGTTGAATTTTCCGATAATATTGGTAATGCGGAAACGTTACAGGTTATGATAAAAAATGATAATGTCTATGCAAATGCAGAAGAACTTGGGACAAGGCTTGGATATGAAGTTGGAATGTCTGAGGAATATGTTTCTATTTATAATCGGGATGCGGATGAAAATGTACCATATGGTCTGACAGTATTTTATTATGACAGTACAAAGGCTGGACATATGCTATTTACGCAAATGGCTGATTCTTATGAAGCACCGTTTGAAACCATAAAAAATGAAAATGGTGTGTGGATTCCATTAGAATATTCGCTGTTGTTATTAAATAGTAGTATGTTGGTTGTGGATAACACGATTTTAATTGATATGCCAAGTAAAAATATCATTGATATTTATATGGATGTTTTAAAAAATAATCAAACGTATTTATTTGATTGGCAGGATGACATAGGTATTTCGGAAAAAAATGAAGATACTATGGGGAAGGCTTCTTTTGTTGTAACTATGTTTAATGGGCTGCTGAATATGGACGGGGAATCATGGGTACAGTCGATACAAAATTTTGCGTTAGACAGTTCTGCATATGATTCGAAATATAGTGAAGAACTGGCAATGTTATTTTGTACATATTCAGATGATGAATTACAACAAGAAGTAAAAGCAATGAACAAGTTAATGTCTCATTTTGACGGTAAAGGGGCATTAGGAAAAGCAATCAATGCAATCGATAAGCAATTAGATGAAAATATTGACAATTTGTTAAAGACAAGTAATCATTTGAAATCTCAGATAGACGTAGATAATAATGCAAGTATAGCTGCTTATAATAAATCTTATCAGGCATTAGAAAATGCATGTGACAAAGCAAAATTCTTTTCTGATGCGACAGAATTATATACAAAAGTGGGAAAAGGAGTAGCAGAAGCAACCAGTTTTCTTGATAAATTTTATAAAGTTGCAGAAGTAGTTGGATTTGCAGATGAGTTTCAGAATCAAGATAAGTATGCAGTAAATGCATTAAGTAAATTTGTTGTAAACACAGATTCTCAGAGGGTTATGTCAAATGCGATGAAAAATGGAATTGTCAATTATGTAGGCACTTTAAAGACCGATATTGCAACATATTCAGCGTTGAGATATTTAAAAGAAAATTATGATGATTTAATTTTTGAGGCGGCAGATCTGACAGCTTCTTTTGGCTTAACAGCAAATTTAATGTTAATAGGATGGAGTGTTATGTCTGCGAACATACCATTTTATAAAGAAGGACTGAGCAATACAGATAGTTTTATGCTTTCCATGTATGCAAGTATATTTCAGGCAGATTCATTTACATCATATCAGACATTAAGAAATTCAATATTTAGTGATGTGAATAATATTACTCCGGAAAATTTATATAAAATAAGTCAATATTGTTATACATATCTGAAATTCTGTTATATAACAAGAGATGCGGCATTAGGTGCATTGAGCGAAGGAACAAAGACGGCAGTACCAGATTTGATTGAATATCAAAATAATATCAACGAAGAAATTGCAGGATATTTGGTGCAGTTGAAAAATGCTGATAAAACAAATGAAAGTAAATGTTATGGATTTTTGCCGGAAGATAATGCAGAATATTTAGAACAGTATGAAGGTGAAAAGGTATTTCCTATAACAGAAACAAAATCTATGGAAGATTCCTATAATGAAATTCTTGAAAGATATAAAGAGGCTTGTACTGTTGAAGACAATGAATGGCTAGATAATTTAGAATTATATAATTCTAAATATAGTGATTTGCATACAGCAATTTTGAAATATTATCATGAATTACAATGTACGTTGTTATATACATATTATGATATTGATAATAATGGAATACCTGAATTGTTATTAGCAAGTGGTGGTAGCGAAGTCGTATGTTTTGATATTTATATATATAACGGAAAATCTGCTGTAAAACTATTTGAGAGTGGGCAGTCACTTTATACTTCGTATGAAATTTATACAAATGGAATTATTGCGCAATACCAAGATGATGTTTCATATTATGAAATTGATAACATAAATTATAAAGTCAATAAAATAGAATCTGTTGATGTTATGGAATTATTAAATTATCAATGGGTTGATGGCAACTGGATAATTTTGGCAGAAAATGTTGCACCTGCTACAGGTGAAAATAGTACGCAGACTGCTGTTGATTATACGGAACTTAGTAATGAAGTATTACAAAAGCTGGGGACTATATACGAAAATGAAGGGACAGTATATCAGACATCATTAACAGATAATGTTTTAACAGCTAGAGTAGGTGCATATTCCGAGGATCCAAATATTTCAAGTCTTTTATACACTTTACAAGTTGATTTGATAACGAAAGAAGTAAAAGAAATCAATACTTATACTTTAGAAGAAAAAGTTTATACATTAGAATAGAAAAAGGTAACCTATTTATGCTTTCTAAAAAAGGATTTTGTATCATACGAAGGAGGATAAGATATTATTATGAAAAAAAGAAAATTTGCATCGTTATATATGTTAATGGCAATGACAATTTCTGCCTGTGGGAATCAAACAACGCAGGCAGATCTGGCTGAGCTGCAGGAGAATGATGCGATAACTGCTGATACAGAAGGGCAGACAGAGTATGAAGAAGCTGCAGCAGAAGAGGAAGAGAGTTCTGAGGATAATTCTTTCGTCGAAGTATCCAATAGCGAAAATAATATAGTTGAGATCACAGATTATATAGGAAATTTTGAAAAGGTTGTTGAAATCATGGATATGGAATACGACAACGAAGCTGCGACGGGAAGTAATAATTATTGTATCGACAACTTTAAACTAAGCTGGGATGATTATGGCTATTATGCTGTTTCAAATCAGGGAAATGAGAAGGTGGCTTTATATGGGGTACGTATTGGGGATAATAGAGCAGCTGTATTGTCCAAGATTCAGGAATATGGTTATACATATCAAAGTGAGTCAGAAGATTCAGACGCAATTTATTTGTTACAGGATGGAAAAATAATATACATAGAAATATTTTATAATGGTGAACAAGTTACTGCCTGGTATGTTAATAATTATGAAGAAGGAGAGATAGAAGATATAAAAAATATATTAGAGTTGAAAGAACAATATAATATAAAAACTTCAGAGGCTTGGAAATCAGCATATATTGATTTTGTTTTTGAAAAGTATATGAACGATGATTTTTTGCTTGATGAACCTTTACAAAAATATAAATTAGTAAATGTGAATGGAGATAATATTCCGGAACTATATATTAATTTTGGCTCTACAGCGGGTGGAGATATGTTGTGTAGCTACTTCGATAATTCAGTGATTTATCAGCCTATGTGGAATTATGGCTTTTCATATATAGAGGGTGAAAATTTATTTTTGGATTCTGGCGGGCATATGGATGAGTATTATGATATCGTTTACAGCATAGAAGATGGTTCTTTTGTTGTAGAAGCGAAAGGAGAGTGTGGTGCAGAAGATAATGCTAATATTCAATTTGATGCGGAAGGTTTTCCAATTTATAACTATTATTGGAATGGAAATCAAGTATCGGGTGAAGCTGAATATGAAGAATTACTTAATAAAGCGTTTGATAAAGGACGAGCAAAAAAGCCGTTTGAAAATGATGATATTTATGATTATCAAGAAATAGTGAATCAGATTATACAATATTAAGGTTTGCTTAGATTTTATTTAAACTATATTTTGCAATAATAACGTAAATGCAGGACATTGGTTTAGATTCAATATGAAAAGTCCGGGTTTTATTAGAAACTCGGACTTAAATCATTGCAACAAAAAAGCGGGTGATGGGAATCGAACCCACGTATCCAGCTTGGAAGGCTGGTGTTCTACCATTGAACTACACCCGCATAAAATGTATGAAATTGAATACTGCTGAGCAGAAACCATTGTTTCTGTTCGAATGCCCAGTTCCGGAATCGAACCAGAGACACGAGGATTTTCAGTCCTCTGCTCTACCAACTGAGCTAACTGGGCGTCTCACAACAAAATTTATTTTAAAGGAAAAAGGTTTTGCTGTCAAGCAGAAAATGCAAATTTTTTTAATTTTTTTCATAATATGAATTTTTGCAATAATTAGGAAAACATATACGAGCCATTTTATGGAAATCGTATACCACATTATCAGCATAGCGTACAAAAATAAAAGTAATGCAAATCCAATGAACTTAGTTTGAAACAGAATGGGCGAAACATGAAGATTACAAAAGGATTTCGTCCGATTTTAACGGCAATATATTTCAATACGTGGGAGAATGGGCGAAATAGATATGAATCAATCGGAATAACCCACAAAATTGGAAAAATCAGGGTGAAATGAGTAGAAAAGGGAAGATTTCACCCAAAATCAATAGAAAGCTGTTAAATAGTTAGAAAAAATGGGTGAAATCAGATTTTAATACTGAAATTTCACCCATTGTGCGCATTGACAGGCAAACTAAAATTTTCTAATTTTTTCCCCAAGTCACAAAAACAGTCTCTGCTTTGTGCAATTTGCCAGCCACTAAATTAAAATCCATCTTTTGACACCCGAATCTTCATAGGAAATTACGTCCTATGAATTAAAAAGCCCTCCGGGCGGGATGCGCATCCCACGGAGAAGAAGTTAGCTGTGAAAAGCACCGCTCGAACGGTGCTGTCGGTCAATCATGTTATGTGGTAACGTATGGCAGTACATTTGTATATCATGCGCATAGCAAGATAGCAGGACGGAAGTTACATATATGGCAGCACATCCTGCATATAAGCCCGCAGTGTCTCACCGACGCTCCATGCCTGCGCATAGCAGCCTCTTGGATTGTGAGGTGCATCCCCGTCGAAAATCTCGGAGATCGAGCCGATGCAGCCGTTGTCGGTCAGATGATGACGTACCGGTTCAAGCAGGGAAAGCAGCTCTTTGGTACATTCCGGCGAGTGATCGTGGACTTTGGCATAGGCTGACAGAAAACCGCCGAGCAAAAATCCCCATGCCGTGCCCTGGTGGTAGGCAGCGTCGCGTTTTGACAGGGAACCACAGTAAATGCCGTGGTAGTCTGAATGGTCGCTGGTGAGAGAGCGAAGTCCGCAGCCGATGTAAAGATGTTCTTTGACAAATGCGACGATCTTTGTTTCCTGTTCCTTCGATAACATGGTGAAAGGCAGTGACACCGCATAGATCTGGTTTGGGCGAAGGTGGTCATCCGGCTCATCTCCGTCTACGACATCGTAAAGACAGCCTTTTTCCTTCCACCAGAACTTCTGGCAGAAAGATGCTTTTACAAGTTCAGCAAGTGCAGCATAATTGTGGGAGGTCATAACATGACTGCCCAGACCCGTGGCGGAAACATGACTGCCTAAACCCGTGGCGGAACCGCCAGTAACCGAAACATGACTGCCTAAACCCTGGGCAGAACCGCCAGAACCCGAAACTTCATTGCCGGAAACCGTGGCAGAACCCGAAACTTCACTGCCGGAACTTGTGGCATAACTGCCAGTAACCAAAACATCGTCTCCCTCATACCGCCGGGCAAGTTCCTCCATGACCTTCAGCGCATTATACCACAGCGCATTGATCTCCACCGGTTTCCCGTGGCGCGGGGTGGCAACCCAGTCACCGACGCGTACGTCCATCCAGGTGATCTGGTCAAGACCGCTTCCGGCATGGATGAGACCGTCCTCATCCATATAAATACTGAAATCTGTGCCGTTTTTGTAAGCGGAAATGATTTCCTTCAAATGAGGATAAATATTTTCCTGTACAAACGCATTGGCAGCGGTATCCGGATAATACTGCAGATACTGCCATACTGCATAAAAATACCACAGGGAAGCGTCCGCTGTATTATAAAGCGGAGCGGCATTGTCATCCGGGAACATGTTTGGCACGATCCCGTGACGGATGTATTTGGAAAAAGTTAAAAGGATTTCCTCTGCATCTTTTCTGCGCCCGGTGCAGAGCGTCAGTCCGGTAAATGCGATCATCGTGTCACGGCCCCAATCCGTAAACCATGGAAGCCCGGCAAGCACGGTTTTATAGCCGGTGGAAGCACGGTCACAGAGAAACTGATCCGCGGCGAGAACCAGGCGATCTGCAAAATCATCGTGGATACCTGCCGTTTCGTAGAGTGATTTTGTATACTTTTCCCGTTCTTTTAAAATGTCAAAAGCGGTATCTGCCGTGATATCTGTAAATGTTTCATCGGCAGCGATCACGGAACAGAGCACGGAAATCTGTTTGTGGCTTTTCGCTGGAAGAAAAACAGTGACTTCATGTGGACAATAATGACAGTCGAGTCCGTCCGTCTCAAGATCGACTTCGGTCTGAAGCTGTATGTCAATATCGAACATAGGCGTATGGTCGGAAAAAATACCTTCACTGGTCTGGAACAAAATGGCAGTATCAGGATGGCTTTCCGGAATCAGGCAGAGTGAATTGTCGATCAGGGAAGTACGAAAATGAAAATCTTCCGGGCGGCTGGATGCGCTGTGTTCACGGAAATTAAAAAGCGGAACCAGCGTGAGAGAAGCATCCGGACCATTATTTTCGATTTCATAGGCAATGGCACACACATTGGCACCATGTTTTAAGCAGATATGTTTTTTCAGCGTGATATCGCCCGCCTGGTATGTGTAGTGAACACTTCCGTCATAAGAAAAAGAGACGAGATATTCCTGCCCCTGTGTGTAACAGGTTTCGCCATTTTTCTTATGCTGTGAAGTCTCAAGGTTATACACTGCAGATACAGCTGGAACAGATCCTTTTTTTAACGTGTCCGTAATGGGATGAAATTTTTCGTCAGAACTGCCAGTGCTTTCTGCTGCAAATACGGACAGAGATTCATTGATCTTGGAAAAAACAAGATAGCGCTCGATCGGCGGGTGGAGACTCGCGATCAGATAACCCTGATGAGTCCGGTTGTGTGCACCGATCAGGGAACTTCCGGCATAACCGCCGATGCCGTTGGTCAAAGCCCATTCATGGCGGATTCCATTTTTAAATGTGGAAAATGCTTCTTTTTCATATTGATAATTGATCATTTTTTTGTTCTCCATGATAAAAAGTTATTGTTTGTAAAAAATGTGTTGCAAAACTGCGAAAAATTACGAAAAAACCATTTGCTTTTATTTTACACGATAACAGGTGCGATGTACAGAAAAATAAAAAATGTATAAAATTTCCTGTATTTATGCAGAGAATGGAGGGACAGCCCTTGCCTGACAAGTTGTTACATGATAATATAAGAAGTATGACCTGTGGCAGACTTGCAAAAGAGATGCTGATGTATGTGAAATAGAACCAGTTCCACGATGGTGGAAAAGGCAGCCTGCCCAAAAGAGTATGTCGAAAAACAGGTAAATATAAGAAAACAGGAGAAGATTATATGCATGAGAAATTAGTGATCGTTCCGAAAAAGAAAACAGGTTCCAAAAAAATGTTAACTACAGCATGGTTTATCCTTGCCTGCCTGATGTTTTTGCTGGCTACATTTGTGAATCCGGTTATTTTTCTGATCCCGGGAATCGCATTTGCACTGGTATGGTATTTTCAGGCATTTCGTTCGGATATAGAGTACGAATATACCTATTATGATGGAGAGTTCCGCTTTGCACGGATCAAGGCAAAAAGCAGACGTAAAGCCATCGGCAGCGTGCAGATGGATGATGTACTTGGATTTGCTCCAAGAGGTGACAGAAGCGTATACAAATACGAAAATGACAAGAATCTGGCATATAAAAATCTGACTTCCGGTGACCCGGAAGCAAAGGTGTATGAGCTGATCGCAAAGGGCGAAAAAGGACTTGTGCGTTATGAGTTTGAGCCGGATGATGAGATGCTCAATGAAGTTATGGTAAAATATCCGCGTTCCGTGGTAAGATAAGCGGCGAAACGCAGACGGAGGAAGAAATGTTAGAGTTAAGAAATATCACTTATGAGGTAGAGGACAATCAGGACAACAAAGAGATCTTAAAAGATGTCAGCCTTACGATCGATGAGCATTTTGTGGCGATCACCGGACCGAACGGTGGAGGAAAGTCCACACTTGCAAAGATCATTGCCGGAATCATCAAGCCGACATCCGGTCAGATCATTTTAGATGGAGAGGATATTACAGAACTTGATATTACCGAGCGTGCAAAACATGGCATCAGCTATGCATTTCAGCAGCCGGTACATTTTAAAGGACTGACAGTCAAAGATCTGATCACAATCGCAGCAGGAAGAACGATGACGGTGAATGAGATCTGTGAGATCTTATCGGAGGTTGGTCTGTGTGCGAGAGAGTATATTGACCGTGAGATCAATGGCAGTCTTTCCGGCGGTGAGTTAAAGCGTATTGAGATCGCGATGATCACGGCACGCGGAACAAAGCTTTCCATTTTTGATGAGCCTGAGGCGGGAATCGATCTCTGGAGTTTTAACAGTCTGATCAAGGTATTTGAAAAAATGCGTGATGAGATTCAGGGAACGATTCTTATCATTTCACATCAGGAGCGTATTTTAGACATTGCAGATAAGATCGTGGTGATCGCAAACGGACAGGTTAAGACAATCGGAACCAAGGAAGAAGTACTTCCGGAACTGCTTCATACAGCAGGGGCCTGTGAGACACTGACCAGCAAGCTGTAATGTATGAGTATGAGGAAGTGAGGATAAAAATGGATTTAATACAGAAAAATTTATTAGAGCAGGTGGCAGGACTGCACGAGATCCCGGAGGGTGCCTATAACATTCGTGCCAACGGAACCAAACTCGGAAGAAATACAACTGCAAATATTGATATTGTAACAAAGACTGATAAGGATGGAATCGACATTATCATCAAACCGGGAACGGTCAACGAGAGTGTACACATTCCGGTTCTTTTGAGTGAGAGTGGAATGCAGGAATGCGTTTACAATGATTTTTATATCGGTGAGGGTGCAGATGTCACGATTGTGGCAGGATGCGGAATCCATAACTGTGGTGTAGATACCTCCAAACATGACGGTGTGCATACGTTTTATCTGGAAAAAAATGCAAAGGTCCGCTACATTGAGCGCCATTACGGCGAGGGTGACGGCAACGGAGAGAATATCATGAATCCGCAGACCATTGTGCACTTAAAAGAGGGGGCACATATGGAGATGGAGACGACCCAGATCAAAGGGATTGATTCCACAGTCCGTGTGACAAAAGGTGATCTTGCAGAAAATGCATCTTTAGAAATTCATGAGAAGATCATGACACACGGAAAACAGTACGCGAAGACAGATTTTCATGTGGATATTAACGGGGATAATTCCAGTGTGAATCTGGTGTCACGTTCTGTTGCAAAAGGGGAATCAAAACAGGAATTTTTCTCCGTTATGAATGGTAATGCAGCCTGTGCAGGACACAGTGAATGTGATGCCATCATTATGGATAACGCCTGTGTGACTGCAAGTCCGCAGCTGACTGCCAACAATATTGACGCAAATCTGATCCATGAAGCTGCTATCGGAAAAATAGCCGGAGAGCAGCTGATCAAGCTGATGACACTTGGACTTACAGAAAAAGAAGCGGAAGAACAGATTATCAATGGATTTTTGAAATAGTCATTTAAAGTTTGTGGCCGGGAATGTCTTTGTATTCGATCATCCCGTCATCAATCCATTCTTTAATGCGGCTGAGCGGCAGATGAAAATGTGTTGCAACATCATAAGCGGTGGCGTTGTTTGTCTGAATATATTCTTTTACCTGATGAAAAAGTTCCTGTTCTAAACAGCGGGGACACAATGTTCCCTCGTAGGATGTGGGAAGAAGACAGTGACATTCTTCGCAGTATCTCCGGTTTTCAAATAAAGGTGTTTCGGTCATATAAAGTCCTCCTGTCTGTTACATTAGGATTTTATTATAACATAAATTATCATGTGGAAAGAATTGTATTTATAAATAAAATATAAAAACAAAAATAAGGATTTTTATAAATCTTTTCGAAAATCGTCACACTTAAGACATATTTTTTCCGTATACTGTAACCATCGAAAGAAGTTAACAACGCTTACCCAGGCGGGTTGTTAAACAAGGTTGTATAGAATAAAGGCTGTACATCCCGACAATTCTTTCGACGCAATTTCCTTTATATAGATTAACATTTTCATAACTAAACTCCTCGGAGGAACCCCGGAACAGTGATGTTACCGGGGTTTCTTCATTTATGGGATTAGATTATCAAAAGGTGGATTTCATTTTTGGATAATCGAATCATATGATGTTGGGGTCAGATAGTGCATTTAAACATCTTGATTGACAAATTGCACAAAGCCGTGTCTGTTTTGTTCCGTTGTACGAAAATAAGAAAATCTAAGCCTGCCTGAGTCAGGTTTTCTCAGAGTGACGTGAACGGCAACAACGAGTCCTCCATAACTCGATGCTGCCTTGTTCTGCCATCCGTGGCAGAACATCACTGTGTATTACCAGGCAGTCTAAGATTTACTAATTTTCTCCCAAAGTCACAAAAGCAGTCTCGGCTTTGTGCAATTTGCCAGTCGTTATGTTGTGAATGCACTATTTGCCCCCAACATCATCATATTAAAATTCAGAAAATTATCAGAAAGGCCGGATATGAGAGAAAAAACATACAGTTTCACGATAGAAGAGATCCCGATCATTGTGACGAAAAAACGCATGAAAAATATGTATCTGCGTATCAGTAAAGAGGATGGCAGTGTGCGCATTTCGGCGCCGCATCAGATGAGCGACGAGCGGATTTACCGTTTTGCAAAGGAGCGGATCGACTGGATCCGGGTTTACAGGGAAAAATATCTGCGTGCGAAAGAGGGACGCAGGGAAGTAAGACAATTAAGCGAAGCGGAATTAAAACAGCAGAAACTGCTTTTGAAAAAAGACGTGGAAAAATTGATTGCAAAATGGGAACCCGTCATGGGCGTAAAGGCATCCGGTGTTACGATACGCCAGATGAAAACACGCTGGGGTTCCTGCAATGTGAGGACACACCACATCAATATCAATCTCGCACTGGCGAAAAAGCCGCCGGAGTGTCTGGAGTATGTGGTCGTGCATGAGCTGACACATATTTTAGAACCGGGTCATAATGCCGTGTTCTGGGGCTATATGACACAGTTTTATCCGAATTGGAAGCGTGTCAGAAAATATCTGAATGATGAAGTACCGGAATAAATGTTATACAAACTGATTTTGGGTTTCGTCATATTCGTAATCGATCATTTTTAATTTTTCAGTGATCGCATCGGCATCTGCATGAAATGCGGCAACAAACTCAGAAAAAGACGGATAATTGTCGCGGAGCTGTGTATTGACGAAACTTAAAAGCATAGCAGGATCGTTTGGAAGATTTTGATATTCAGTCATAATAAACCTCGTTTCTTCTATATTATGGTAAACGGTTTGCCCGTGTAGTGGGTTGCCCATGATTACCGCAGATATGCGGTCTTTTCTGTGAACGGTTTCTATGCTAAAATAACATGGGAACGCAAAAAATGCAAGGAGACGATAACAGCATGGAACAAAAGATTGACAAAGAAGTGTTTGATAAATTTTTTACGGAGAGTTACTGCCCGGTTGACTATACAACGGTAAAGGAAGAGTTCGAACAGATCGCATCGGTGGGAAATGATATTTTTACCGGAAGTTATGAGGCAAGAAATTTAAACCGCGAGAATTTCATCCTATACCTGACCAGTGAGGCGTATTGTGATTTTGAGGCTGCCGTGCAGGAGGCGATGGATGATCTGAACCCGGAGATCTTAGATGCAGTTATGGATGTGACGGAAAATACGCCGGATGGAGATGAAATTACAGAAAAGTACTGGGATACCCAGCGCACACTTTTAAAAGAGTTTTTAGAACAACTTTATGATGAAGTGATCTCAACGTGGAGATAATGTCTGGTGGAAGAACCGGAAGTAGAAAATATACAGCAGAATATGACAAGAAAAATATATTGATAAGAATTGGAGAAAATTATGGCGGGCTGTGACAGTTGTGTATACAATGTATATGATGAAGATGACGAAGAATATTACTGCGAAGTGGACATGGATGAGGATGACGCTGCGCGCTTAATGCAGGGACATTACAAAGAATGTCCGTACTATCAGCTGGATGATGAGTATGCGGTAGTAAGACATCAGATGTAATATCTGCGGGTGAATGAAAAGCAGAAAGAATGGAGTATCATATGATTTTGGGAAACAGAAAGAAGAAAAAATTACTGGCATTGCTGCTGTGTGCGGCATTGACAGGCACATCTTTTGTGACAGGCTGTGGAAACGGCAAAGCGGATGAAAATGCAGCGGTATCCGCTGAAGAGAAAACTGCCGGAGACACACAGGTGAAGGGAGAACAGCCAGCGGCAGAGCAGGTCGTGCCAGAAGAGACGGAGTCAGAGACAGAGCAGATCGTGCCAGAAGAGACAGAGCAGGTCATGCCAGAAGAGACGGAATCGGAGACAGAGCGGATCACAACAGAAGGGACAGTGCAGGAAACAGAGCAGGCAGAACCGGCACAGACGGAGACGCAGGAAACAGAAGAAATCGTAGAGACAGAGGTGATCAGGGGAGAAACGGATCCGGAGCAGGAGAGCGCGTCGGCACAGACAAATATCTCCGGTAATCTGGTTGTGATCGACGCCGGACATCAGGCAAAAGGAAATAACGAAAAAGAGCCGATCGGGCCAGGCGCATCTGAGACAAAAGCGAAAGTTGCTTCCGGTACAACAGGTGTGGCGAGCGGGCTTGCGGAATACGAACTGACACTTCAGGTATCTTTAAAGCTGCAGCAGGAACTTACGGCGCGCGGCTATCAGGTGTTGATGATCCGGACGACCAATGATGTCAATATCAGTAATTCCGAGCGTGCGGCAGTTGCCAATAATAATCATGCGGCAGCATTTATTCGCATTCATGCAAATGGAAGTACCAACTCTGCGGCAAACGGAGCGATGACGATCTGTCCGACCGCAGCAAACCCGTACTGCTCCAATATTTATCAGAACTCAAGAAAACTTTCCGACTGCATCATAGGTTCCCTGTGTGCGGCAACCGGTGCAAAAAGTGAGGGTGTCTGGGAGACAGATACGATGAGCGGTATCAACTGGTGTCAGGTTCCGGTCACGATCGTTGAGATGGGGTACATGACCAATGCGGATGAGGATCTTAAAATGGCGACTGACGATTATCAGCAGAAGATCGCATCGGGAATCGCCGATGGAGTGGATGCTTACTTTGGAAAATAAATAACAGAATGCACGTTCCACGAACATTTTATTATTATGAAAAAAGCTGACTGCCGGGCAAACCGGCAAGTCAGCTTTTTGCGTTTAAAATTTATTTCATGCTGTTCTTTACAGCAGCTTCCACAAAACCTTTGAATAACGGATGTGGACGGTTCGGTCTGGATTTGAATTCCGGATGAGCCTGTGTTGCAAGGAACCACGGGTGATCCGGAATTTCAATCATCTCAACGATTCTTCCATCCGGGGAGGTACCGCAGAGTTTCATGCCGCCCTCGGTAAGTGCTGCACGGAAATCATTGTTGACTTCGTAACGGTGACGGTGTCTCTCATGGATCTCTTCAGAACCGTAAAGCTCGCGGGCTTTAGAGGTTGGATCTAGCACACATGGGTAAGAGCCAAGTCTTAAGGTACCGCCGATATCCTCCACACCATTCTGATCCGGCATCAGTGCGATGACAGGATGTGTGGTGTTCGGGTCAAGCTCCACACTGTGTGCATCATGGAATCCACAGACATGTCTTGCAAATTCAATGATGGCTACCTGCATACCAAGGCAGAGACCAAGGTATGGAACGTTGTTTTCTCTTGCGTATTTTGCTGCGGAGATCATACCCTCGACACCGCGGGAACCAAATCCTCCCGGAACAATGATACCTGCCATATCGCCGAGCAGTTCTTTTGCATTGTCATCATTTAATGTCTCAGAATCGATCCAGTGGAGATCGACGGTAGCACGCTCAGCAATTCCGCCGTGTTTTAATGCCTCCACAACAGAGATATATGCATCATGCAGTGCAATATATTTTCCGACCAAAGCAATTTTTACTTCTTTGTTCGGGTGGCGGAGAGAATCTACCATTGCTTCCCAGTCTTTTAAATCCGGTTCCGGGCAATCTAAATGCAGGGCTTTACATGCAACCTTGGCGAGATTTTCTTTTTCCATGGCAAGAGGTGCCTCATAGAGGTACTCGACGTCAAGGTTCTGAAGTACGTTGCCGTTTGGAACGTTACAGAACAGGGCAATCTTGTCTTTTAAACTCTGGTCGAGTTCATGTTCGGAACGACAGACGATAATATCCGGCTGGATACCCATTCCCTGAAGTTCTTTTACACTTGCCTGCGTAGGTTTTGTCTTAAGCTCACCGGAAGCCTTAATATAGGGGATCAGTGTGACATGGATCAGGATCGCGTTTTCGTGTCCGACCTCATGCTGGAACTGACGGATCGCCTCTAAGAACGGCTGGCTCTCGATATCTCCGACGGTACCACCGACTTCGATGATAGCGATATGTGTCTCATCGGAAGTGAAATTGCGGTAAAACCGGCTCTTGATCTCATTGGTGATGTGCGGGATCACCTGAACAGTTCCTCCGCCGAAATCACCGCGGCGCTCTTTCTGGAGCACAGACCAGTAAACCTTACCGGTGGTCACGTTGGAATTTTTTGTCAGACTTTCATCGATAAAACGCTCATAATGTCCTAAGTCCAGGTCTGTTTCTGCACCGTCATCGGTAACGAATACCTCACCATGCTGGATCGGGTTCATGGTTCCGGGATCGATATTGATATACGGATCGAATTTCTGCATGGTTACCTTGTATCCACGGGCTTTTAATAATCTTCCGAGAGAAGCAGCCGTGATACCTTTACCAAGACCGGAAACGACACCGCCGGTGACAAAGACATATTTTACAGGCATAGGGTTTTCCTCCTCATAATTATAGTAAATTAAAAAATATTTCACGTATTTTATAACCCATATAGTATACAACTAAGTTTATGCAAAATCCAGCAAAACTTAAAAAAGATAAAAGTGAATTTAGAAATAATTTAGAAAACACATCAAAAGTTCATCAACTGTGTATTGCTTTTGCGTTTTGTTTTCAATATAATAAAGAAGATATTGACGAATATCAGATAAAATCCAGATGCAGCAGATACTGCAGATGTTTGGAAAGGATAAATTATGGATAACCAGGGACCAAATAATTACAATAATGGAAATAATAATTATAACAATAACGGCGGCAATGGCGGCGGTGGAAATGGAAATAACGGCGGCAATGGCGGCAGGGATAATCACAATGGACAGCTTATCATGGCATTTGTCCTGGTTTCTCTCATCGTGTTATTTGTCATGAGCATGGTGTCGAACCGTTTTTCACAGATGAGCACACAGGAAATTTCTTACTCGGAATTTCTGGAAAAGGTGGAGGCGGGGGAAGTCAAATCCGTAGAGATTGGATCTTATGAGATCGACATCACACCGGTGACAAAGGACAAAAGCCCATATCAGCCGACTTATTACTGTGGACGTGTGGCAGACGAGGATCTGATCCCGCTTTTAAAAGAAAAAGGCGTAGAAATTTACGGAGTAATCCCGGACAACACTTCCACCTGGATTTACAGTATTTTAAGTTATCTGATCCCGTTAGTACTGATCTGGGTACTGCTCGGATTTTTGATGAAGCGTATGGGCGGCGGTGCCATGGGTGTTGGCAAGAGCAATGCGAAAGTTTACGTGGAAAAACAGACGGGTGTTACATTTAAGGATGTAGCCGGACAGGACGAGGCAAAAGAATCCTTACAGGAGGTTGTTGATTTCCTGCATAACCCGAAGAAATATTCCGAGATCGGTGCAAAACTGCCGAAGGGTGCACTTTTAGTCGGACCTCCTGGTACCGGTAAGACACTGCTTGCAAAAGCAGTGGCAGGTGAGGCGAAGGTTCCGTTCTTCTCACTGGCAGGTTCTGATTTTGTGGAGATGTTTGTCGGTGTCGGAGCATCCCGTGTGCGTGACCTGTTTAAAGAAGCACAGAAACAGGCACCATGTATCATCTTTATCGATGAGATCGATGCGATCGGTAAGAGCCGTGATACCCGTTACGGCGGCAATGACGAGCGTGAGCAGACGTTAAACCAGTTACTGGCAGAGATGGATGGATTTGATACATCTAAGGGACTTCTTATCTTAGCAGCGACCAACCGTCCGGAGGTGCTTGATAAAGCGTTACTCCGTCCGGGACGTTTTGACCGTCGTATCATTGTCGATAAACCGGACTTAAAGGGACGTTTAGAGACATTAAAGGTTCATTCCAAAGATGTCATGATGGATGAGACCGTAGATCTTGATGCACTTGCACTGGCAACAGCCGGACTCGTAGGATCTGATCTTGCAAATATGATCAATGAGGCTGCCATCAACGCAGTAAAAAATGGCAGAAAGTTTGTAAACCAGTCCGATCTGTTTGATGCATTTGAGCTTGTTGCGGTCGGTGGAAAAGAGAAGAAAGACCGCATCATGAGCGATAAGGAGCGCAAGATCGTATCTTATCACGAAGTCGGTCATGCGATGGTAACAGCATTGCAGAAAAATACCGAGCCGGTACAGAAGATCACGATCGTGCCACGTACCATGGGTGCACTTGGATATACATTACAGACACCGGAAGAAGAAAAATACCTGCAGACCAAGGATGAACTGCTTGCAAAGATCACAACCTACATGGCAGGCCGTGCGGCAGAGATGCTGGTATTTGGTTCTGCGACGAGCGGTGCAGCCAACGATATCGAGAGTGCGACTTCGATCGCGAGAGCGATGGTCACACAGTACGGTATGTCCGATAAATTTGGTATGATGTGTCTGGCAACGGTTGAGAACCAGTACTTAGACAACCGTGCAGGACTGATCTGTGGTGAGGAGACGGCTGCACAGATCGATCAGGAAGTACTTTCCATCATCAACAACAGCTACGATGAAGCATACCGCATGCTTGAGGAAAACAGAGAGGTTCTCGATAAGATTTCAGAGTATCTCTACGAGCATGAGACGATCACCGGAAAAGAATTTATGAAGATTTTCCGTGAATTAAAGGGAATTCCGGAGCCGGAGAAAGAGGAGAAGAAAACATTCTTCGAGCAGGCTGAGGATGCTAAAAATGCGTTAGAGCAGGCGAAAACAGAAGAACATGCAAAAACGGAAGGACAGACAGAAATAAAAAATCAGGCAGAAGCAGAAACTTCACGTGCAGCGGAAGATCAGAATACTGTATCTTTGGAAAAGGGCAGTTTTATTGATCAGGTCGTAGACGATCAGACAGCAGCACATGAGGAACACCAGAAATAACGCAGCAGAGGCTTCGCTGCAGAAGTATCAGAAATAAAAGCTGAAAAATAAGATAAATATCAGCAGGATAAGTATAAACAGAACGATCAGAGCAGGAATGAGGTTTCATGTTTAACATCGCAGAAGAATTAAAAAAACTCCCGGATCAGCCGGGAGTTTATATTATGCATGACAGCCACGATGCGATCATCTATATCGGTAAGGCTGTCAGTTTACGAAAGAGAGTACACCAGTATTTCCAGCCGAGTCATGATGAAGGCATCAAAAAGGCACAGATGGTAAAACAGATCGCACGTTTCGAGTATATTATTACGGACTCGGAATTAGAGGCGCTTGTGTTGGAGTGCAACCTGATCAAGGAACATTGTCCAAAATACAATACCATGCTGCGCGATGACAAGACTTATCCCTATATCCGTGTGACGGTCGGTGAGGATTTCCCACGGGTACTCTTTTCACGTCAGCAGAAAAAAGACAAATCGAGATATTTTGGGCCATACACCAGTGCGGGGGCAGTAAAAGATACGATCGAGCTGATCAATAAGCTTTACCAGCTTCGTACCTGCAACCGTGTACTGCCGAGAGATACCGGCAAAGAGCGCCCGTGTTTAAATTACCATATCCATCAGTGCCAGGCACCCTGTCAGGGTTATATCAGCAGGGAAGAATACCGGGAAAGAATCGATGCTGCCGTCGAATTTTTAAATGGAAACTATGCACCGATCTTAAAATCCTTAGAAGAAAAAATGAACGAGGCATCCGAAAATCTGGAATTTGAAAAGGCAATCGAATACCGGGAGCTTTTAGGCAGTGTGCGCCAGATCGCGCAGAAACAGAAGATCACGCATACCGACGGTGAGGATAAAGACATCATCGCGCTTGCATCGGATGACAGGGATGCCGTGGTGCAGGTATTTTTCATCCGTGACGGAAAGCTGATCGGCAGGGATCATTTTTATGTCAGGGTCGGGACAGAGGATACCAAAAGCCAGATTTTAACAACTTTTTTAAAACAGTTTTATTCGGGAACGCCATTTATTCCAAGGGAGATCATGCTGCCGGAGGAGATCGAGGATCACGAGGTCTTAGCCGAGTGGTTAACTGAAAAAAGAGGAGCCAGGGTTTATATCCGTGTTCCGCAAAAAGGTATGAAGGAAAAATTGGTAGAGCTGGCGCAGAAAAATGCAGAGCTTGTACTTTCCCAGGATCGCGAGAAAATCAAACGCGAGGAGGGAAGAACCATCGGCGCGATGAAAGAGATCGAGCATCTTCTGGGGATGGAGGGACTTTCCCGCGTGGAGGCATTTGATATTTCCAACATCAACGGTTTTGAGACGGTAGGATCCATGATCGTCTACGAAAAGGGAAAACCAAAACGCAGTGATTATCGTAAATTCAAATTAAAAACCATCACAGGGCCGGACGATTACGCATCCATGCATGAGGTTTTGACCAGACGTTTTACGCACGGTATGCAGGAGAAAAAAGAACTTGCAGAACGGGAAATGTCAGAGGAATATGGAAGTTTCACAAGATTTCCGGATCTGATCATGATGGATGGCGGCCGCGGACAGGTAAACATTGCATTAAAAGTGCTTGATGAACTGAAAATAAATATTCCGGTCTGCGGTATGGTAAAGGATGATAATCACCGCACCAGAGGGTTATACTATCAGAATAAAGAGATACCGATCGACCGGACAAGCGAGGGCTTTAAACTGATCACGAGGATCCAGGATGAAGCGCACCGTTTTGCCATCGAGTATCACAGATCTTTAAGAAGCAAAGAACAGGTACATTCCGTACTTGACGATATTCCGGGCATCGGTTCGGCACGAAGAAAAGCCTTAATGCGCCGGTTCCAGTCACTTGAGGCGATCCGTGAGGCTTCGGAGGAAGAACTCGCAAAGACAGAGTCGATGAATGAGCAGGCGGCACGGGCAGTTTATTCTTTTTTTCGGGAAGATAAACACGGGTATTCAAGTTGAAGAATTCCGGTATCTATGGTAAAATGTCGTCAGAATCGTTACGAAAAATATGTTTAGGAGAGGACAAAGGATATGGAAGGTGTTGGAGTAGCAAAGATCGCGCAGATCATGGATTTATGTAATTTTCTGCCGGATATGGAATTAAAGGGACATCGCATTATGATCAGTGATGTAAACAGACCGGCGTTACAGCTCAGTGGTTATTTTAAACACTTTGAACAGTCGAGGGTTCAGATCATCGGTACGGTAGAGTACACATATCTGCAGCAGTTAGACGAGGAAAAACGTGAAAAGATTTACAGTGAATTTATGGGATATGATATTCCGTGTGTTATTTTCTGCAGGGATCTGCGGCCGGATGATTCTTTCCTGAAAATTGCAGAGGAGAAAAATATTCCGGTGCTTGGCACAAAACGCAGTACTTCCGAATTCATGGCAGAGCTTATTTATTGTCTGAATGAACAGCTTGCACCGTGTATTACAATCCATGGCGTTTTAGTAGATGTCTACGGCGAAGGACTTCTGATCATGGGTGAGAGTGGTATCGGAAAAAGTGAGGCTGCACTCGAACTGATCAAACGAGGACATCGTCTTGTAACGGATGATGTGGTGGAAATCCGCAAGATCAATGAGCATACACTCATCGGAACGTCACCGGATATCACACGTTACTTTATCGAACTTCGCGGTATCGGAATCATCGATGTGAAAACACTGTTTGGTGTAGAATGTGTCAAGGAAAAACAGCAGATCGACCTTGTGATCAAGTTAGAGGACTGGAAGAAAGAAAATGAGTACGACCGTCTTGGATTAGAGGAAGAATATACAGAGTTTCTTGGCAACAAGGTAGTATGTCACTCACTCCCGATCCGTCCGGGACGTAACCTTGCCGTCATCTGTGAGGCGGCGGCTGTCAACCACAGACAGAAAAAGATGGGATACAATGCAGCACAGGAGCTTTACCGCCGTGTGCAGGAAAATCTCACAAAAAAATCTTCGGACGATGATGAGTAAAAGCCCGGAGTCAAAAGAATAGCATAAATGGAGGCAATATCAGTCATGGAAAGAAAAAACGCATGGGAGAAATACCCGGAAGGCAAAAAAAGAGAAGAGGTATTTCAGTTTGCAGAGGATTACAGAAAATTTATTTCTGAGTGCAAAACAGAGCGTGAATGTACCACAGAATTTGCAAAAAGAGCCGAGAAAGCAGGTTTTGTAAATCTGGATAAAGTATTGGAAAAAGGAACAAAATTAAAAGCCGGAGACCGTGTGTATGCGAATAACATGGGAAAAGGAATCGCCATGTTTGTGATCGGAAAGAAGAGCATGGAAGAAGGAATGAACATTCTCGGAGCACATATCGATTCCCCGCGTATGGATTTAAAACAGGACCCATTATATGAGGATACGGATTTTGCAATGTTAGATACCCATTATTATGGAGGTATCAAAAAATACCAGTGGGTAACACTTCCACTTGCATTGCACGGCGTGATCGTCAAAAAAGACGGAACCGTTGTGAAAGTCAATGTCGGAGACAAACCGGGCGATCCGGTATTTGGCGTCAGCGATCTTTTGATCCATTTATCCGGAGAGCAGCTTGAGAAAAAGGCAGCGAAGGTGATCGAGGGAGAGAACCTTGATCTGATCATCGGAAGTATTCCGGCAGAGGAAGCGGGCGATGACAAAGAGGCTGCAAAAGAAAAAGTAAAAGCAAATATCATGAAGATCCTTGCAAAAGAATATGATATAGAGGAAGAAGATTTCTTATCTGCAGAGATCGAGGTCGTTCCGGCAGGAGAGGCAAGAGATTACGGTTTTGACCGCAGCATCATCATGGGATATGGACATGATGACAGAGTATGTGCATACCCTTCCTTTATGGCAATGCTTGCAATGGAAAAACCGGAGATCACGAGTGTCTGCCTGCTTGTAGACAAAGAGGAAATCGGCAGTGTCGGGGCAAGCGGCATGCAGTCACGTTTCTTCGAAAATACCGTTGCAGAGGTCATGAATGCAGCAGAAGATTATTCGGAATTAAAATTAAGGCGTGCCCTGAAAAACTCCAAAGTACTTTCATCGGATGTATCCGCTGCATTTGATCCGAATTATCCGTCTGTTATGACAAAACGCAATGCAGCATATTTTGGAAGAGGACTTGTATTTAACAAATACACCGGAGCGAGAGGGAAATCCGGCTCTAACGATGCCAATGCAGAGTATGTCGGATATTTAAGAAATATCATGGATAACAACAATGTGTCATTCCAGACGGCAGAGCTCGGAAAAGTAGATCAGGGTGGCGGTGGAACCATCGCATACATTCTGGCAAACTATGGAATGAGTGTTATCGACAGCGGTGTTGCAGTATTAAACATGCATGCTCCGTGGGAACTCATCAGCAAAGTAGACTTATATGAAGCATATAACGGTTATGTCGCATTCTTAAAAGAAGCGTAAGACCACAGAATTGAGGAAAGCATGAATCAGCAGTTTTTGACAGAACTTAAAGCAGTCACAGCAGAAAACAGAATTTTTACGGACGAACCGATGAAAAAACATACGACATTCCGTGTGGGCGGCCCGGCAGATATTTTAGTGCAGCCAAAGGGAACAGAGCTTGCGGCGGTCATCCGTCTGTGCAGGAAGTATGATGTCCCGTATCAGGTCATCGGAAACGGGAGCAATCTTTTAGTGGGCGACCGCGGGATCCGGGGACTTGTGATCGAGATGCTGTCAAAAGAAGATGAGATTTGTGTGGAGGACGACTGTATCACCGTGGGTGCGGGAATGCTGCTGTCAAAGACAGCAAACCGTGCTGCGGAGCACGGACTGACCGGTATGGAATTCGCTGCCGGTATCCCGGGCAGCATCGGTGGTGCAGTTGTCATGAATGCGGGCGCTTACGGTGGTGAGATGAAAGATATTTTAACCGCCGTGACCGTCTTAGATCAGGAAGGAAATGAGAAGATTCTTTCTGCAGAAGAGCTTGAACTGGGTTACCGGACAAGCTGTATTTTAAAAAAAGGCTACATTGTAACGGGAGCTAAGATCAAACTGAAACACGGGGAAGAGACAGCAATCCGTGCCCGCATGGAGGAGTTAAAGAAGCAGAGAGTGGAAAAACAGCCGCTTGAATATCCGAGTGCGGGAAGTACATTTAAAAGACCGGAAGGATATTTTGCAGGAAAACTGATCATGGATGCGGGATTAAGAGGTTATCTGGTGGGAGAAGCGCAGGTGTCGGAAAAACACTGTGGATTTGTCATCAACCGCGGAAATGCAACAGCGGCAGATGTAAGAACCCTGATGCAGAATGTAGCGGATATTGTAGAAGAAAAGTTTGGTGTCAGATTAGAGCCGGAAGTTAAGATGATCGGTGAATTTTAAATAGGATTTGGATGCGCGCAAAGCGTTTTGAAATGGAGAAAAAAGATGAAGTTCGTAATTTTAACAGGAATGTCGGGAGCAGGAAAAAGTACAGCGATAAAAATGATGGAAGATATTGGGTTTTATTGCGTGGATAATCTACCGATCCCATTGCTGGAAAAGTTTGTGGAACTTACAACATTACAGAGCGCAGAACTGCAGAAAGTTGCAGTCGGCATCGATATCAGAAGCGGACAGTCATTTGATGAGCTGCATGGTGTATTAGACCACATGAAGGATAATGGGGTTGAATACGAGATCCTGTTTTTGGATGCCGAAGATTCTGTTCTGGTAAAACGATATAAGGAAACGAGAAGAAATCATCCTTTAGCGGGCGGCGAGCGCGTGGACAAGGGAATTGAAGAGGAAAGAAAGCGTCTGGCGTTTTTAAAGGAGCGCGCAGACTATATTATAGATACAAGCCAGCTTTTGACGAGAGAGTTAAAAGCGGAGTTGGACAAAATATTTATACAGAATCAGGACTACAAGAATCTGTTTATTACGATTTTGTCATTTGGATTTAAATATGGAATACCGGTCGATTCTGATCTGGTATTTGATGTCCGTTTTTTACCAAACCCGTATTATGTGGAGGGTTTACGGGCAAAGACCGGAAATGATAAAGAAATTCAGGATTATGTCATGCAGTTTCAGGAAGCAAATGTTTTTTTGGACAAACTTGAAGATATGTTAGAGTTTCTGATCCCGAATTATATCACGGAGGGCAAGAATCAGCTTGTGATCTCCATAGGATGTACGGGAGGAAAACACAGGTCTGTAACACTGGCAAATGAATTATACAAACGTCTGTCAGGGAAAAAGGGTTATGGACTGAAAATCGAGCATCGTGATATTGGCAAAGATGCTTTAAGGGGAAAATAAAAGATGTCTTTTTCAAGTGAAGTGAAACAGGAGTTAGCAAAGCAGAGTGGAAAGAGCAGACATTGTCAGATCGCTGAACTTGCGGCGTTAGTTGCTTTTGACGGAAAGCGTCAGCAGCTGATCGGGGATGCGGGAGATGTGCTGGATTCGGAAAATCCGCTTCTGCAGGAAAAATATGGACTGTTACTGGCACAGCTGTTCCATGTTAATATAGAAGAGATAGATACATTGCCACCGGAACGCATTCTTGAGACAATCAAGATGTGGAATCAGTCTTTAAGGTGTGCAGACATCACAGAGACGGTAAATGGTATTTTACTGCAGCAGACATGTTGCAGGCGGGCATATATCCGGGGAGCATTTTTAGCAGGTGGATCGATCAGTGATCCGAATAAGTCTTATCATTTTGAGATTGTCTGCCGGGAAATTGCGCAGGCGAAACAGCTTCAGGATGCAATCAACAGTTTTGAGATGGAAGCAAAGATCGTAGAACGAAAGAAACACCAGGTCGTATATTTAAAGGAAGGTGCCCAGATCGTGGATATGTTAAATATCATGGAAGCACATGTGGCACTGATGAATCTTGAAAATGTGCGTATCTTAAAAGAAATGAGAAATTCTGTCAACCGAAAGGTAAATTGTGAGACGGCAAATATCAGCAAGACTGTGGCGGCAGCCGTAAAACAGCTTGGCGATATTGAATATATTAAACAGAATGCAGGCTTAGACAGTCTGCCTGAAAACCTAAAAGAAATGGCGTTGCTGCGGTTAGAGTATCCGGATACACCGCTTAAGGAACTGGGAACATATCTCGATCCTCCGGTCGGAAAATCGGGAGTGAACCACAGGCTGCGCAGGATCAGTGAGATTGCAGATGAGCTGCGTGAAAAAGAATAATGTGGAAATATATTATTGATACGTAGCAGCTGTATTGGAGCATAAACATAAAGTGTGTAAAAAGCAGCACAGGAATGGAGGGTAGTGTGAAAAATAAGATTTTTCACACGTAAGATTTGTGCTAACGCACAAACTTGAGATGCGCAAAAAACAGCGTAAGAATGGAGATTATCATGAAAAAGAGTGTAGTGGTAAACATGCAAAACGACTTAGAGGCAAGACCAATTGCGCTTTTAGTGCAGAAGGCAAATCAGTTTTCCAGCCAGATCTATATGGAATCCGGGGATAATAAGAGAGTCAATGTCAAAAGCATTATGGGCATGATGAGTATGGCTCTTTTAAATGGAGAAGAGGTTGTGATCGATGCTGAGGGTGAGGACGAAGAGGCTGCAGCTGCGGCAATCGAGGAATTCCTGACAAAATAACAGAACAGGTGTAGGGAGCGTATGGAAGAAAAGAAAACATTACTATTTATTTTCAATCCGTTTTCCGGAAAAGCACAGATCAAAAATCAGCTGATGGATATTGTGGATACCATGGTAAAAGCTGGATATGAGGTAACGATTTACCCGACACAGGCACCGGAAGATGCGATACATAAGGTGGAAGTGGACGCAGAGAAATATGATCTTGTTGTATGCAGCGGAGGGGACGGTACACTTGATGAAGTGGTAAGCGGTATTATGCACAAAGGGCTTACCGTGCCTTTGGGATATATTCCGGCGGGCAGCACGAATGACTTTGCAACATCACTGGGAATCCCGAAAGATATGGTCAAAGCAGCCGATGCAGCGGTGAATGGAAGAACATTTCCTTGTGATATCGGTGCATTTAACAATGATTATTTTGTCTATGTGGCAGCGTTTGGTCTTTTTACGGAAGTGTCTTATAAGACAAGCCAGGAGTGGAAAAATGTACTTGGACATGCGGCATATATCCTTGAGGGAATGCGCAGTCTGCATGATATCCCGTCTTTCACTATGCAGGTAGAGTACAATAATGTGCGGATCCAGGATGAATTTATCTATGGAATGATCAGCAATTCCACATCGGTGGGTGGATTTAAGGGAATGACCGGAAAAGATGTGCTTTTAGACGATGGCGTGTTTGAGGTTACCCTGATCAAAAAACCACGCAATCCGATTGAGCTCAACGAGATTATTGCATCACTCATCAATCTGGTGGATGATACGGATATGATCTATTCGTTTAAGTCAGATGAAGTAAAGTTCACGGCAAGAGAGGAAGTTCCGTGGACATTGGACGGGGAATTTGGCGGAGCGCATGAGGAAGTTATCGTAAAAAATATCTGCCGTGCTGTCGATATTATGGTTCCGGCAAACAAATGAGAAAGATTGTTATAAATTTAACTTTATTTTTTGAAAGAAGTAATATATAATACCCATAGGGTAAAAATATTAATTTTATGGAGGAATAACACATGTTAGTATCTGCAAAAGAAATGTTAGACAAAGCAAAAGCTGGTCACTATGCAGTTGGTCAGTTCAACATTAACAACTTGGAGTGGACAAAATCTGTTCTGCTTACAGCAGAGGAGTTAAGATCCCCGGTTATCTTAGGTGTTTCTGAAGGCGCTGGAAAATATATGACAGGTTTCGGTACTGTAGCAGCTATGGTAAAAGCTATGCATGATGAGTTAGGCATCACAGTTCCGGTTGCATTACACTTAGATCATGGTACCTACGAAGGATGCTATAAATGTATCAAAGCAGGATTCACATCCATCATGTTCGACGGATCTCATTACCCAATCGATGAGAACGTTGAGAAAACCAAAGAGCTCGTATCCGTTGCCCATGCAATGGGAATGTCCATCGAGGCAGAAGTTGGTTCTATCGGTGGTGAGGAAGACGGAGTTGTAGGTATGGGCGAGTGCGCTGATCCGGAAGAGTGCAAGAGAGTTGCAGATCTTGGCGTGGACATGCTTGCAGCAGGTATCGGTAACATCCATGGTAAATATCCGGCAAACTGGAAAGGATTAAGCTTCGAGACTCTTGATTCTATCCAGAAATTAACAGGCCAGATGCCGTTAGTACTTCACGGAGGTACAGGTATTCCGGAAGACATGATCAAGAAAGCAATCTCCCTTGGAGTAGCTAAGATCAACGTTAACACAGAGTGCCAGTTATCTTTCGCAGATGCTACACGTAAATATATCGAAGCTGGTAAAGATTTAGAGGGTAAAGGATTTGATCCTCGTAAATTATTAGCTCCGGGTGCAGAAGCTATCAAAGCTACTGTAAAAGAGAAAATGGAACTGTTCGGTTCTGTTGGCAAAGCTGAATAATATTGTCGCACAGACGGAAGTCCACTTTCCATAATGTTATATTTAACAAAGATTTCAGACTTTACATGAATTTATTGTTCAATATAGCAAAATGATAAAAAAGTGAAATTTTTCTCTTGCATTTTGGAGAGAAAAGTATTATCTTAAGTTCAACAAAACAAATGTGAGAGATGAACAAGGGCGTTCCAAGTAGCTTGGAATGCTCTTTTTTTGTAAGAAGTTGTCACACAATTTCTCATAAAAGCCATATAGGAGAAATTTCTTACTGACATTCATCCACTTTCAAGGTACAATAAGAAATGAGAATTTAAGATCTCTTACATTTGTTCAAAAAAGCAGGGAATAGTCTCAGGGGATTAGACCGGTGAAGAAGAAAGGATGTAGAACATGAGCGAAACAGGATACTTAAATGTAGCAGAGATTTTTGGCGAGAACGTATTCAATGATGCAGTGATGCAGGAGCGTCTGCCAAAGAAGGTTTACAAGAAGTTAAAGGAAGTAATTCAGGAAGGTCGCGAGTTAGACCTTGAAACAGCAGATGTTGTTGCGCATGAGATGAAAGAATGGGCAATCGAAAAAGGTGCAACACATTATACTCACTGGTTCCAGCCGCTGACCGGAGTAACAGCAGAGAAACATGATTCATTCATTACAGCACCGATGGAGAATGGCAAGGTACTAATGAGCTTTTCCGGTAAAGAGCTGATCAAAGGTGAGCCGGATGCATCTTCTTTTCCATCCGGTGGTTTGAGAGCTACATTCGAGGCAAGAGGATATACAGCCTGGGATTGTACCTCACCGGCATTCGTAAGACAGGATGCAGCAGGCGCAACACTTTGTATCCCAACAGCTTTCTGTTCTTACACAGGAGAAGCACTCGATCAGAAAACACCGCTTCTTCGTTCTATGGAAGCTATCAATGAGCAGGCATTACGTCTTGTAAGATTATTTGGCAATACAACATCAAAGAGAGTGACTCCTTCCGTTGGACCGGAACAGGAATACTTCATCGTAGACAGACAGAAATATTTACAGAGAAAAGACCTTATCTTTACCGGTCGTACTTTATTCGGTGCAATGCCTCCAAAAGGTCAGGAGATGGACGATCATTACTTCGGTGCGATTCGTGAGAGAATCGCAGCATTTATGAAGGATGTAAACGAAGAACTCTGGAAATTAGGCGTCAGCGCAAAGACACAGCACAACGAAGTTGCACCTGCACAGCATGAGTTAGCTCCGATCTACGCACAGGCTAACATTGCAGTAGACCACAACCAGTTGGTAATGGAGACATTAAAGAAAGTAGCCGGACGTCATGGCTTACAGTGCCTGCTTCATGAAAAACCATTTGCAGGTGTCAATGGTTCTGGTAAACATAACAACTGGTCAATTACAACGGATGATGGAATCAACCTGTTAGAGCCAGGTAAGACACCACACGAGAATGTACAGTTCTTATTAGTACTTACCTGTATCTTAAAAGCAGTTGACAAACATGCAGATCTTTTAAGAGAATCCGCAGCAGATGTCGGAAATGACCACAGATTAGGAGCAAACGAGGCACCGCCAGCAATCGTTTCCGTATACTTAGGAGAGCAGCTTCAGGATGTATTATCACAGCTGATCAGCACAGGCGAAGCTACACACAGTCTTGCTGGACAGAAATTAGAGACAGGTGTTAAGACACTTCCTGATTTTATGAAAGATGCGACAGACCGTAACAGAACATCACCGTTTGCATTTACCGGTAATAAATTTGAATTCCGTATGGTAGGTTCCCAGGATTCTATCGCACAGCCGAACGTTGTATTAAATACGATCGTTGCAGAGGCATTTGCAGAGGCATGTGATGTTCTTGAAAAAGCAGATGACTTTGATATGGCAGTACATGATCTGATCAAAGAATATGCAACAGAGCATCAGAGAATCGTATTCAACGGAAACGGTTATTCCGATGAGTGGGTAGCAGAAGCTGAGAGACGCGGACTTCCAAATATCCGTTCCATGGTAGATGCAATCCCTGCATTAAATACAGAGAAATCTGTGAAATTATTTGAAAAATTCAAAGTATTTACAAAGGCAGAGTTAGACTCCCGTGTTGAGATCGAGTATGAGACATACTCAAAAGAGATCAACATCGAGGCAAGAGCTGCAATCGATATCGCAACTAAGCAGATTATTCCGGCTGTTATCAAATACACAACCGTACTTGCTGAGTCTATTACTTCTGTAAAAGCAGCATGTGGTGCGGATGTCAGCGCTCAGACAGAGATCCTGACACAGGTTTCCTCTTTACTGGCTGATTCCAAGAAGGCACTGGCAAAATTACAGGAAGTAACGGAAAAAGCTGCAGAGATGGAAGAAGGCAGAGATCAGGCTGTATACTACAGAGATGAAGTTAAGACAGCAATGGATGAGTTAAGAGCACCGATTGATAAACTTGAAATGTTAGTTGACAAATCTATGTGGCCAATGCCATCTTATGGTGATCTGTTATTTGAGGTATAAACATATCTCAAAACAATAATAGATGTGTGAATCCTGGATTTAACAGCGGGTTTGGCAGCAGATGAAAATCTGCTGTCATGACCGCAGACAGGATGGAAAACAAGGAGGAAAATCCTCTGCTCGCCAATGGGCTCGCATTTTTCTCCGAAAAACAAGGAGGAAAATCCTCTGCTCCTGCAAAGGCAGTCGCATTTTCCTTCGGAAAACAAGGAGGATTAGTATGAAGAAATTAGAGATCATTATTAAACCTGAAAAATTAGAAGATCTTAAGGCGTTGCTTGACAGTGAAGAAGTAAATGGTCTTAACATTGTAAATAGCATGGGTTATGGTAATCAGAAGGGTATTATCAAAAATTACCGTGGTGCAGAGTATGCAGTCAATCTATTGCCGAAAATTAAAGTAGAAACAGTTGTGACAGATGAAGTTGCTCCAAAGCTGATCGACAAGATCGTAGAGCAGATTAATACCGGTCACATCGGTGATGGTAAAATTTTCATGTATGAGGTGGAAGACGCGATCCGTATCCGAACAGGCGAGCATGGTGTAGATGCACTGTAAGTTTTTTGGATGAAATGAGGAGTCATCTGAAAAATAAGAAAAGGATCATGAATATAACATTATGAGAAAAATTGAATCAGGAAGAAATCATTATCAAAGGAGATAATTGTGACACAGGGAGAACCTGGGGTCGTGATTATCTTTTTTTATTTCTTCGCAAAACAACGAGGAAAACAAGGAGGAAAATCCTGCCCAGTGTGTTGGGCATTGCTCCTGCAAGAGGCAAATGCTATAAAAAACATAGCATGCATTTTCCTTCGGAAAACAAGGAGGATTTGATTATGGATATGAGTGTATGGTACCTTATGGGTGCAGCGTTAGTATTTTTTATGCAATGTGGATTTGCTATGGTTGAGGCTGGTTTTACCAGATCAAAGAATGTAGGTAATATTACAATGAAGAACCTGATGGATTTTTGTATTGGTACAGTAGCATTTTATCTGTTAGGATACAATCTCTTATGTGGAGATGGCGGATTCGTCGGCTGGGGCTTAAACCCATTTGCTCATTTTGGAGAGACAGACTGGTCCGGATTTGTATTTAACCTGGTATTCTGCGCAACAGCAGCAACGATCGTTTCCGGCGCAATGGCAGAGCGTACCAAATTTATTACATATTGTATTTACAGTTTTATCATCAGCTTATGTGTTTACCCGATCGAAGCTCACTGGGTATGGGGCGGAACACCTTGGCTGACAGATCTTGGATTTACAGATTTTGCCGGTTCTGCATGTATCCATATGGTAGGCGGTATTACTGCTTTCATCGGTGCAGCAATGTTAGGACCACGTATTGGTAAATATGACAAAAATGGAAAACCAAGACCAATTCTTGGACACAACATTCTGATCGGTGCACTTGGTGTATTCATTCTCTGGTTTGGATGGTATGGATTCAACGGTGCAGCAGCAACCGATACGATGCAGTTATCACAGATTTTTGCAACAACGACTGTTGCTCCTGCAGTAGCAACCTGTACAGCAATGATCTATACATGGATCAGAAATGGTAAACCGGATGTTTCAATGTCGTTAAATGGTTCTCTTGCAGGTCTTGTAGCAGTTACTGCTGGCTGTGCAAATGTAGATGTGATCGGTTCTTTTATTATCGGTGCGATCGCAGGTGTGCTTGTCTGCGTAGCAGTATATTTTGTTGAGGATAAATTAAAAGTAGATGACCCGGTTGGTGCAGTTGCAGTACATGGCTGTAACGGTATCTGGGGAACAATCGCAGTAGGTCTTTTCGATTACAAAGATGGACTGTTCTATGGCGGCGGTGTTCATCATCTGCTGATCCAGTTACTTGGAATCCTCTGCATCGCGGGCTGGACGATCATTACAATGGGAATCGTATTTACCGTCTTAAAGAAAACGATCGGTCTCCGTGTAACTGCACAGGAAGAAATTGAGGGACTTGATTCCACTGAGCATGGATTAGAGTCAGGTTATCCGGATTTCGTATCCAGAGAGTTACATTAATATGCACTAATCTAATTTGATTAGATTGGTGAAATCTAATCCCCTTAGTTAGTATATACATCAACAGTAAAAACCCCGAAGGTGACTTCGGGGTTTTTGCTGTTGATATTAGTACCAGAGGCAGAGGAAGCGATAAAAAGCCAGTTAGAGTTACGGAAAATTATTGTTAAACCAATACAAGAAGATATAAAGGGCGAGTTTGAAAACTTATTATTTGTAAATACTAAGGGAAAACCCGTAAATGTCGAGTTACTGTTCACACATACTGTGTGAGCAGTAACGATTACAGCCCATTTTAAATGCATCTTCGATGCATGGGGCTGTAATCTGGCATGATATAGTCTTTGGCGCACAGCTTGACAGCAAGTGTCAAGCTTGCGAGTGAACAGTAACAATGTCGATTCAGACAGAGAAAGCTGATAACAAGTCTATTGAATAGTTGCAGAGATTCCATTATAATTTTAAATAGGAATGCAGAAGGAAAGGGGGAAGCGGAATGCCAGTAAGTATATCTAATATTTTGAGAGAATATGTTAAAGGAATAAAAAACATTTTTGGGTGTGATTATGAGAAAACGATTTTGTATGGCTCTTATGCGAGGGGGGATAACCGTCTTGATTCCGATATAGATATTATGATATTGGTAAAATGTGATGATGATATGATACATCAATATATGAGAGCGGTAAGAGATTATACCTATGATATCAATGAGAAATATGACTCAGAGATTATGCCGATTGTAAAGAATGCAGAGCATTTTAAAATCTGGATACCGAATTACCCGTTTTATAATAACGTGGCAAAGGAAGGGATAGAGATAAATGTCTGATAGGTCGAATGATTTCAGAGGCACAGGAAATACGACATGCCAGTGATTATGATGTTTTTTATATTGCAGTAAAAAGCGATACAGAAGAACAAATAGAGGCAGCGGAAGAAATTATACGTTTGGTAGAGGAATATCTTGAAAAAGATGCAAGTAAGCCCAAATAGGATTTATTTTCAAAAAATTGTCTGGGGAATACTATGAAAAATATTATAATTGAAGATAAGAAAAATGTTTAAGGAAAGGAGAATGACTACATGTGCACATATACACAGTTGCATCAAGTTACAAATCAGATGGCGCAGTGCTACCATGATATTTATGGAGCAGATATTGTAGGAATATTTCTATATGGTTCTTATGCCAGAGGAGATTATGACAATCAGTCGGATATTGATATAGCAGCTATTGTAAAAGGCTCTCGTTTGGACTTACAAAATAAGCTAAAAGCAGTGTGGGATATTTCAGCGGATATAGGCTTGGAAAATGATGTGGTTGTTTCTCCAACGGTAATTCCTTATGATGAATTTGAAGAGTACAAAGAGAAACTTCCGTATTATAGAAACATTGCGAGGGAGGGAATGCAGATTGGATAATCTGACAGAGTATCGTTTGGCTAATGCCAAAGAAAAGTTGGAATCTGCAAAATTGCTTTTGGATGCGGGAAAGTATAAGGATTCTATCGGGCGTTCTTATTATGCAATATTTACTTCTTTGCGGGCAGTTTTATCAAAAGATGGAGTGGATTTTTCTAAGCATGCAGGTGTAATTGCATATTTTCAGAGAGAGTATATTAAGACAGGCATTTTTGATAAGAAGTATTCAAAGTATGTGCAGTCAGCATTTCAAATCCGTAACAGTTGTGATTATGATGATTTCTTTATTGCTTCCCGGCAAGATGCAGAGGAACAGTATCAGAAAGCGGAAGAACTGTATGAAGAAGTAAAAGCGTTTCTGGAAAAATAGTCTGGGAATTTGTCTGGGAATCTGACTGGGAATTTCAGCTTAGAGCAAAACGACAGATAATCAGAAAATGCCGAAAATAAAGGCTTTTATCAAATCAGAAACTAAGGAAAATGCGAAAAAATGTATCCCCTTAGTTAGTATATACATCAACAGCAAAAACCCCGAAGGTGACTTCGGGGTTTTTGCTGAAAAATCTAAAAATCTTCATCGTCCGTCCACATGTCTGGTGACATGCACGCGCGGAAATATTCGATAGGCTTTTCACTGTATGCAGCACATAGGAAAAGCCAGTCATAGGGATTGGTAGCGAAAAGTTCTTCATAACCGCATTTTACCAGACATGCATTGGCTTCATCGATATAAGTTTCTGTCAGTTCAGATTTTGTCAGTTCAGTATAGCCGACACTTAGTTTTACATTCAGCCAGAAACGGTAAAAATCAAGCAGCACTATCATTTTCCGAATCGAATCATAGGAAGTCGAGACAGATGATTTTTCTTCCGACAGAATATCCGACATTGTTTTTTTACTCGGAAAGTTATTTCTTACAATATAAGGAATATTTGGATTTTTGTTCATTCCAGAGTGTGTATACACCAGGCGGTCTAAAATAAAACTGTTATTGTAAAGATTTCTGTTGCCGATAAAATCGAGAATATATTCATAATCACGATCAGAAGGGTTCGTGCTGTAAGACTGTGCGTCATATAAAATTTCGCGCACCAGCAGGCTGCAATTCTGATACTTATGAATATCAATGGAAATTTTGCCGGAGATCATATTTCTGTTACGGGACATTGCATAGAGTGTGGTTCGAAGTTCGTTGACAGCATCATCACTTTCTTTTGAACCGATGAGCTGGGAAATCAGGTCATGCAGCGTATGAAGAGCACTTTTGTTCCAGTGACAGAAGTCTGCTTTATTTGCAATTAAAAAATCTATTAGTTCATCGGCAGATTCCATTGCAGCAATCGTATTCTGTACATAACTGGTATAATAAGTATCGATGTCATCCGAAACTGGTAAAGTAACGGGTGCCGCGTCAATTTTCTGAATTATTTCCTGAGCTTTTTGATAAGAAAGTTGATGTAAAAAAGAATAATAATAGACTGCTTCACGGATGTTGTGGCAGTTAAAAGCACGGTCATAATAGACATGCTGAAAAAACCAGACAGTTTCCTCATAGGTTAGCTGCATGGCAAAACACAGTTCATATATTTTAGGGCGGCTTCCTGCCTCTACTTTTGGGCGGTGATTTCCGGTAAACCAGGACATCACTGTTGCACGGCTGATTGTAGAACCGATATCTTTCAGTTTAGAGAAAAGATAATCTGCCATTTCAGCATTGTCTGAAAAGTCTACAGGAGCGTTCTTTTTTTGCAGAAGTTCGGTCAGACCTTGTCCGAAAGAGCGGAAATGAGTCGGATCTTTTAAATATTCAACTGCCTGATCGACATTGTCTATCGAAGAATAATTCTGGATACTGCTCTGATTATAAAGTGTATAGTCTGATTTCATTTTCATTCTCGTTTCTTTTTCATGATAAAAATACTCTGTTAAATGCAGATATGTTCTGCTAAGATTATAGCTGAAACCGATAAATTTTTCTACAAAAAATACAATTACAAACTTGCAGAGCAATATCGTTATAATAAACGGGAAACAGTTAATCTGATAGTTACAGAGAAATTATTTTTTATAATCAATGAGGATAAAAATGCGGGATATGAGAATTGCACTGAGCAATGGATATGAAATGAAAATTTCAGAAAACCAAAGAATCCGGATTGCAGACGAAGCAGGGAGAGGCGCCGGATGTATTGTATATGATGCCATTTACTGGGATCAGATGCAGATAAAACACAAAATAAGAGTCCGGGAGTGTTATCCGGCATACATCCAACTGACCAGAGCTGCTACCGGAGAGCTGTTGCCTTCTGGAAATCCAGAAAAATTTGAAAAAGCAAAAAATCGCTTTACAGATGCGTATAAAAGAAATACGGATATCAGAAATACGTTAGGGCTGACGAACTCTACCGTCAATGCGGTCGATGTGATTTCCTGTAATCACACAGTTTATATCCTGCTGCCAATGGATGAAGGAATTGATTACAGGTATTATGAGGATCAGTCATTGCAGGAACTTTTCCGGCATATGAAAAGTCTTGCGCAGATTATTCTGAAATATCATCAGAAGGGATATCTTCATCTGGATATAAAGCCGGAAAATGTGCTGATTTTGCCGGAAACACCGGAGCATGTAATTCTATTTGATTTTGATTCCGTAACTGCAATCGGGGAATTACAGAAAAATGCAGGAATCCCTTATTCGGATGGATTTTCTGCACCGGAACAGATGCAGGGAAAAATCAAAAAAATAGGATTTCATTCCGATATTTATTCCATAGGTGCCATGCTGTTTTTTTTACTTTTTGGCAGAAAACCATGTGAAGCTGACTGCAGAATCGCAAGCAGTTATTCATTTGAAAAAATGCGGTATGGAAGCAAAAAATATCAGCCGAAGCTTTATAAAATGTTAGATTTATTTTTGAAAAAGACATTGTCTATTGCGATGGCACCGAGATGGCATGAGATGCAGAAGGTAATCGATGCGCTTGACGAACTGATAAAGTTAGCAGACATCAATGATGTATATCTGCTGGATTCATTCCAGTATAATTCTGCCTGTTTTGTTGGAAGGCAGGATGATTTAGAAGAAATCAATGAGATTCTTGCAAAGAATCAGCTTGTATTCCTTTCCGGAATTGGAGGAATTGGCAAGACAGAACTTGCAAAACAGTATGCATACCGGCACCGGACGCAGTATGATACCGTTGTTTTCGCAGTGTATGAGAAAAATATAGAGTCACTTGTGCGGGATGAAATTGGAATCAACCAGATCAGTTGTGAAGAAGATGAGACAGAGCGGGATTATTTTAAAAGAAAGATCGAAGTTTTAAAACAGGCTGCAACGCCAAAAGATCTGATTATTATTGATAATTTTGACGTAGATGCAGATGAAGATTTAGAAACCCTGTTCGCCTGTCCCTGTAAATTTATCATTACGACAAGAAAAGATTTCAGAGATTATAATTATGAGCAGATCAATGTTGACCGGATCAAAGATATTCAGGAAATCTTAAATCTGTTTTATACTTATAATTCCATTCCATATACGGAAAAAGAAAACGAAGCAGTCCGGCAGTTAATCGAATATGTGGAACATCATACGATGACCGTGGAACTGATTGCCAAATATCTGAGAAACACAGAGATTTCTCCGGAAATACTCTATCAGAAATTTTGGGAAAAAGACGGAGTTACGAACACACAAGAAGTCCAAATCAGACAGAGAAAAGACAGGAAACTCCGCTCTGAGAGTGTAAACAGCCATTTAAAGATTCTGTTTGATATTTCCGGGTTTGATGTCATAGAAAGAGAAATTATTGCAAGCCTTTCCCTGTTTGATGGAATCCGTATTAGCCGGTCACAATTTGAAATATTATTATGTGGAATCAAAGAAACCGCAGAAAAACTCGACGGTTTTATTCAAAATGGCTGGGTTATATGGAACAAAGTTACCGGAAAAATATCGCTGCACCAGGTGATACAGGATCTGATTTACCATGAATTAGTGCCTGATGCGGATAATTGCAGACACATTGTTGCCGGGATGAATGAATATCTGTCAGTAGAGCCGGAAGTTTATGCACAACATGATATCCGGGAGAAAATGGCTGCGATTTTTATAAAACGCCTTACCGGAAATAACATGTCTTATGCATGGCTTTGCTTTAGAGCAGGAGATGAGGAAAAACTTCAAGAGGCAGAAAAAATCTGTCTCGGGCAAGGAGATACAGAGGCGTATGATCTGTTGCAAAGGATTGAGAGGAAACGGATCAAAATGGTGAATGACAGTATTGAAATTGACTGGTCTGCCACAGATTATCCGGAAAGTGCAATGCAAAAGTTAGATGAGATGGCCGGACATCTGGATAGTGCAGTAGCATATTGCAGAAAAAGTTCAGAAAATCCGGATTATCTGGTAAGGGAATATTTTGAAATGGCAAGTGAGACTTCCGACATGTTAGATGACCGTGTGGAATGGTGTGCGGCAGATGTACCGATTCCACAGATGGAAAATCTTTATGAAAAAATCAGTCAATTATTTGATCTGGTAATGGAACAAATGCCATTGACTTCCTATATGCCAAAGGAAAAAGAAAAAGCATATCAAAAAATAAGAGATTATTATTCGAAAGATCCTGGTCTGACTTACCGGGGAGAATTTCGCCTGAATCTGAAAAAAGGCTACCAGTATCAGGAACTTTTAAACCAGTTAAGAGAAGATACATCTTTCCATGAAATTGATGATGGAAACAATATGTCTTATGCAGAACTGGCAGAAGAATATGAAAATAACGGAAAAGAGCAGGAAGCGATCGCGTGTTATCAGAAAGTATACGAGGAAGATTTTGCGACGATGGAAGGAATATGTATTCCGGAAAGCCGGGAATATGCAGCGAAAAGTATTGCAGAAATTTACCGGAAAAAAGGTGATATAGATTCTGCCATTCAGACATTAGAAGGAGCTTTTTCTGATACAGAATCGGAAGATATCTGCATAGAGCTGATTGGAATATTAAAAGAACACCAGAAATTGCAAAAAGCCAGACAGTATGCCATTCAATTAAGGCAAAGGATGGATCCTGCACCGGAAAATGCGTATGATACCGGATATATGCTTGCTGCCTGCTATTTTCTGTATTCCATTGAAGAGAATAAGACAGAAAAAACGCAGTTGTGGAAAGAATGTCTGAAATATTATAAGATGCTTGGAACAAATGAAATTGAGGAACATTGCGGTGATTTTCTTGTGGAATATATACAGAAAGAAAACTCTTCCATGGAGGAGGTTTTATCTGTAATAGACAGAGTCCGTGAATATGGAAAAAATAATATCAGAAAAACAATTCTCTGGAATGTCATAAAAAAATATGAGGGAAAGAACCATTTTGAAAAGAATCAGATCATCTGCCTGATAAGGCTGGCGGAACTTTCGAAGGAATATCGTTGCAAAAATATAAAGGAAGGGTTAGAGCTATGCAACCAGGCACAGGATATATACAATAAATACGATCTGAATGATGCGTTTCTTCAAAGCCTTATTTATAAAACAAGGGAAGAGCTTATGAATGAGGGGAATTTTGATTATGAGCAGATCAGGAAAATGTGTAACTACAGACTGTTAGCAGAAAAACAGATCGCGCAAAAAAAATATACACCGGAAGAACAGATTGAGATATGGAAGGAGGCTGCAAATCAGTATAGCTATATAGAAGATGGAGAAAAGGAAGAAGAGTGTCTTAAAGAAGCAATCAAAATAGCAGAAAAAACATGGGAAAAGATAGAAGCCAGCGAGTTCTGGACGGACTATTCGAGCATGCAGCATGATCTTGTCACATTAGAGATTGATAATGGAAAATTAGAGACAGCAGAACAGAATCTTGCGCTGTTGTACGATAAGACAGCTGCGCATATTTTAGAAAAAAATGTCAAAGAGGATACAACGGATCACTATTGGGATATAGATTATATTGCATTTAAATATGAGGATATAGCAAATATAAATGAAACAATCCGGATATATTTAGCAGCCTTGTATATCCTGCTTGAAAAAAAACCAGATTCCAAAATCCTGACAGACAGGCAAGACGGGATCGGACAGTTGTGCGTGGTACTGCAGCAGTTATTGGAAAAAGAATACGATTCAGATGTAACCAATTCGATCATAGAAGTGAAAAGGCATTTGCAGGAATTTTTGGAGGATACGGCTTATGACCAGGAGAGAGTTTTGCTTTTGCTGCAAAAAATAGCAGAAAAGTATCAGTATAAGGATTTTGAATTTAAACATGACATAAGGCAAAAATAAAAACTGCCACATCGGACAACGCGGTGTGGCAGTTTTTTAATCACTCTTACAAGTAAAAATAGCCGGTTTGGTAAAATGAGCATGTAAACAAAAACAGGTCTTTAAGAAAAGAGAGGGCATACGTTATGGAAACAGTTATTTTAATTATTTATGCAGCAGCATCCTACTGGGCAACAAACAAGGTATTGTATGAGGGAAAAGTTGTATATTACTCATCCGCTTATGTGCATTACATGAAAAAATTTTTAATAGGTATGATGTTTGGCTGGATACTGATACCGATTGCGATTTTAAAATGCATTTTTTTCAAATAGATCCGGGATTGGGAATAAGAGCAATCGCAAGATAACAGAAAAGAAGGAGTAAACAGATTATGAAGCAGACAATCGAAGATAAACTGGTGAGTAAGGTAAGCAAAGGAAAATTAAATACAATCCACGTAAGCCGTGAAGAGATGGTGGATCTGGTAGATCAGCATTTTATACAAAATGCGGGGACAGAAGAAGAGTACAAACAGATCTGGAAAGCCATAAAAAGAGGAATCCTTTTTGATAAAATGATTTATACAAAAGATGGAAACTATCAGATGCGCTCCTGTTCCAGACAGGGCGGACACAGCCTGAGAAGAAACATATGGATCTATGATAAGGCGGCAGACACCTTTTATCAGTACGATTACTGGACTGGATTTTATGGAAAATTCAAAAAAATGGTGCGCAGCAGGATGCAGGAAAAACAGAAATAATAAAAATAGCGATACCCCAGGTTACAGTAGTGGCAGTTTGAACCCGTTACGGTTTAAACTGCTTTACCTGAAAGTGCAATTTACAAGTAAAAATTGCAATGTAATCTATAACTGTAATTTGCAATGCAAACCCAATATAATGAAAGAAATATTTTATATGCGAGGTGATATGCTTGGAAATTATTGCGGAAGTTACTTCGGAAGATCTGGCTGGAGTATATAAGGAAGTGGCAGAAACGGTTGGCGTTGAAAATGCTTATAAAATATATAGTCATTTTAAAGGTTTACAATTAGTGTTTCCGTTAAAGTTTTATTCGAAGACGTACATAATGCAGCAAATCTGCTCCGAGTATAATGGGAAAAATGTACATGCCCTGGCAAGAAAATACGGGTATTCAGAGAGCAGGGTGAGGCAGATATTGAGGGAAGCAAAAGATGAGATTGTATAAAATTTTAAATTTTATATAAGGCAAAACGAGGGAGGAAGAAATATGAGCAAATCAAAAGTGAACATGCCAAAAGAATTGAAAAGGAAATGCAGTATAATCATTCATTCAGCGACTGGTGCATCGACAGTGGCAGGACTTATACCGATACCAATGTCTGATGCAATACCTATCACAGCAGCACAGATAGGTATGATTATAAAAATAGGTGACTTATTCGATATCTCTTTGTCAGAAGCAGCGGCAAAATCAATTGCTGGAGTTGCATTAACACAACAAGCGGGACGTTCCGTTGCTTCAGGATTTTTAAAAATGATTCCGGGAGTTGGCACGTTAATAGGTGGAATGATAAGTGGAGCTACGGCTGCGGTATTAACGGAATTTTTAGGATGGGTAGTAGCTGATGACTTTTTCAGAATGTCACAAGGTGAAGATCCGGAAAATATTGTAGAAGTTGCCAGTGAATTAAAAGGTTCATTTCAAGATGTAAGATTAAAAAAAGAATGAAGTAAGGGAAAGGTGTAATATGGCTGATAAAAAAACGAGAAAAACAAGAAGTGACTGTACGGTAGGTACATTTGAAAAGAAACATGGACTTCCGCCGGGAACTTTTCGTAATAGTAATGGACGGGATACCAGATCCGATAAAAGAATAGGAACAATCCGCAAAGAACATAGTGAAAATAAAAAGAGATAGGTGTAATAAAAATATACTTTATGGGAGATGGAAAATTATGTTTGGAAAAAAGAAAAATAATATCAATAAAGTTGTGGTCAGTTCAAAAGAAGAATTAAAGACAGCAATTAAACGTAAGGAGCCATATATTGAAGTTCAGGGGGATCTGGCAAAGAAGATGAAATGGATGGGGAAACTTTCATCGGTAAAAATCGCTGCAATCATAGCATTACTAACATCGTTAGCAGCAGTGCCGGGAGGTGGCGTATTAACTGTTAGTGCATTAACTGCAGGAGGAGTTGTAGAGGCAGCAGAAGCTAATGTCGCAATTTATGTAATAAGTATATTAGGAATAGCTACCATTATTGGAATATTTAGAGGATATAATGTAGAAGTTGAAACAGGTAAAGTGTCGCTTAGACTTAAGGCAGGAGCCTAATAGAAAAGGGAAAAAGATGAAACAAGGTAAAATAATCCAGGAACCTGAATATTTAAGAAACAGATGCCCGTTTTGTTATGAGAAATTGGGAATGAAAGAGAACTGGAAGCGAAAAATAAAAAAGGTTTGTTATTGTCCTAATTGCCACAAAAAAATAGACGAAAGATTTTTAGTTTACTAAACAGAAAAATACCGGAGTTCCATGAAAAGGAGCCCCGGTATTTTTCTGTTTTATGAGTGATCATCCGCCATTTCCGTCGGAGTTGTTGTCTCCGCTGGAATTATCCGTACCACCGGTATTGGCAGGAGTATTATCAGAACTGCCTCCGCCGGAATTATCTGTACCGCCGGTATCGGCAGGAGTGCTATCAGAATTATCCCCGCCGGAATTATCCGCAGGCGGCTGTGTCTGCTGCGTATTATCGGCAGGAGCCTGTGTGCCGCCGGAAGTATCATTATTTACACCTGGAACTGCAGAGAATGCGGAAGTTCCCTGGTAGGTGGAGTTTCCTTCGTTGTGCATTGTACAGGTATTATTCTTAAAATCATCCGTCAGAAGATATGGAGTATCCTCTGTTCCAACCGTTCCGCCAATGACGAATACTCTGGAGGAAATGGAATCTGCCGGGCAGTAACCACCGGCAAGCTGACCGGAAGCATTGCAGATATTTGCAACGATATGATGGTCACAATATTCGGTAGGCTGTGTACCTTCAGCAAAATATTCGGTATAGACCTGACTGCCGCGTGGATCCGCATCACAGACACCGGCGATTGCAAGTTTTCCGGATTCCTTGCAGACCTGGGCTGTAACGATCCCGGATGGCTTTGTGAAATCCTGATATTCGAGATTTTCGTGGATGCGGCTCATAACCGCTTTCCAGATTTTCTTTGGATAAGTGGTCTGACCGCCGGATTGTGGCGAGTTATCATCAAATCCACCCCATACAACACAGGTATAATATGGTGTGAAGCCGGCAAACAATGCATCACGGTTTTTGGTTGTTGTACCGGATTTTCCGGCCTGGGCCATAGAGCTTCCAAAGTAAGCCGGGGTACCGGTTCCCTGAGTCATAACGTCTTTCATGGCATCGGTTAAAAGCCATGCGGTAGTGTCTTTTAAGACGGTGTGTGAGACAGGTTCAGTATTGTCGATCAGTACATTTCCATCATGATCTAAAATTTTAGTGTAGAATTTTGGCTTGATGTAAGTCCCACTGTTGGCGATCGTTGCATAAGCAGCCGTAAGCTCTAAGTTGGTAACACCATGTGTCAGACCGCCAAGTGCTAAAGTCTCATTGGAACTCTCATCCAGACCGACGGTTGTGATGCCGAAATCGCAGATATAATCATATCCGAGGGATGGACCAATCTGTGCTAACGTTTTTACGGTAACGATATTGATGGAGTTAGTGATTGCCTCACGCAGTGTTGTGAAACCGCGATAACGGTTGTCATAGTTGTTAACGGCACCACCCTGACCACTGCCGTAATTGTATGGTGCATCATCCTGAACGGAGGCAAGGGTAAGACCACCGGCATCGAGTGCCGGTGCATATGCGGCAATGATCTTAAAAGTAGATCCCGGCTGTCTTGTGGTATCTGCTGCACGGTTTAAAGTCTTGTTGGCGGTTTTGTCTCCACGTCCGCCGACTAATGCTTTGACATTTCCGGTACTCTGATCAATGATCGTAAGAGCTGCCTGCGGCTGAAGCGTGTAGGTAACGGTTTCACTTCCATTTACGATTGTATCACCGTCTTTCATGATGTCCGTTTTGTACTGTTCAATTGCAGCAGCTGCCTCTTCTTCGGAGTTAAAGTTGATCGAAAAACTCTTGTTGGAAGACTGATAATAGGAAAGCATCGTCTGTTCACTGTAATTCGATATGGAACTGTCGGCAGAGCGGACAGATAAACGATAGGAAAACGATACTTTCGGCGCAGTCGGATAATTGTCCAGATTATTCACTTCATCATCACAGATCGCCTGAATTTCCGGATCCTGTGTAGAGTAGATCGTAAGTCCACCCTGATAAAGTGCTTTGTAAGCCTGCGTCTCAGTGTAGCCTTTCTGCTCCACCAGATCCTGGATGACCTGATCTGTCAGTTCATCAACAAAATAAGAATTAATGCTGTTGGTTTCAGATTCAATGTTGACGAGCTGGATGCGGTCGTAAACATTGTCTGCAACAGCTTCATCGTATTCTTCCTGCGAGATATAACCCTGGTCTTTCATGTTGTTAAGCACTTTCATGCGGCGCTTGGAATTTTCCTGCGGATTGGTAATCGGGTTATATTTGGAAGGATTCTGGGTAATGGCGGCTAAGACTGCACATTCTGATAAAGTAAGATCAGAAACGTCTTTGCCAAAATAACGTTCCGAGGCGACACCGACACCTAAAGTATTTTGCCCGAGGTTGATCGCATTCAGATAATTTTCCAGAATCCAGTCCTTGTCCACCACTTTTTCTAACTGCAGGGCGAGATACTGCTCCTGGAACTTTCGTTCAAACTTGTCAGCCATGGAAGATTCGCTTGTCCAACTGGTAAAGACGGTATTTTTCAAAAGCTGCTGCGTGATGGTACTGGCACCCTCCGAGAAATGAAAACCGGATGCGACACCTTTTACGCCGGCACGAATGATACCTGTTACATCGATACCGTTGTGCTCGTAAAAACGTTCGTCTTCGATGGCAACGAATGCATGCTGCAGATTCTTTGGTATCTCATCGATCGTAACGGCGCGCCGGTTAGAACCCGATGCAACCAATGTGGCAGTCTGGTTGCCATTTGCATCTAAAACCGTGGATAAGAAACCGGTAGGAGTGGCAACAATATCATCGATCGTTGGAGCTGAGGCGATGATTCCGCGAATGACTCCAACACCGGAGCAGGCGCCGATTACCATGACGGCAAATACACATACAAGCAGCGACTTACAAAAAATCACATAAAACTTTTTGCGAATCATGGTACTTTTGGAAGTTAATTCTTTTTCGCGCTTTTGCGTACTTTTCTTTCCATAATTCATGTTAGGTCTCCTTTTTTGTAATAAAAATAAGGTATGAAATTATAATCCTTTTTATAATCAAAATGAACCATCTTCATATTATAGCAAAGAAATGTGTCGGAATAAAGGAAAAACTGAAAATACAGGTGATCTTCATTTATTTTTAAGAATTGAATTTCAAAAAAAAACATGATACCATAGGAACACGCGAAGAATCAGAGATGAAAATATACCTATTTTTATGTAGAAATATCTGACTGATAAAAATATAAAAAGTTTTGTGACGAGAGGAATGAGTATGAAAACAGTATATTCCGGTGGAGAGGCAGAAATTGTAGAAAAAAAATCAAGATTTATTGCAACGGTGCGTCCGGTTTCATCAGAAGAAGAAGCAGTTGCATTTATTGCAGAGATGAAAAAGAAATACTGGGATGCCAGACATAACTGCTCTGCTTTTGTCATTGGAGACAGACAGGAGATGAGCCGCTGCTCGGATGACGGGGAACCGGCACAGACAGCGGGAAGACCGATGCTTGATGTATTGCTGCGGGAAGATATCCACAATGTGGCTGTGGTCGTCACAAGATATTTTGGAGGAGTACTCCTTGGAACAGGCGGACTTGTGCGTGCATATCAGAAATCAGTCCAGGAAGGGCTTGCGGCAAGCGTCATTATTGATAAAAAGGAAGGACGCAGACTGTCAGTGGGAACCGATTATACCGGACTTGGAAAATTACAGTATCTGGTTGCACAAAACGGACTGACACTCATCGACACCGTTTATACCGAAAAAGTGGAGCTGCTTCTCATGGTTCCATCTGAGATGCAGGAGCAGACCGAAAAAGAAATTATCGAGGCAACCAATGGAAAAGCTGATATTTCCTGGGGTGAAATGGTATTATATGCAATGGTTGAAGGAAAATTGCAAATTTTTTAAAATTTTTTCAAAAAACAGTTGACATTTTTATTTCACTCATATATAATAGCTATTGTTGACGGCGCGAAACGCTGAAAACAAAATAACACAAAGGGCTATCGCCAAACGGTAAGGCAACGGACTCTGACTCCGTCATTTCAAGGTTCGAATCCTTGTAGCCCTGCTAATGAGACCTCAGCAGTGAGAACTGTTGAGGTTATTTTTTTGCCCGGGGAGGCGCAACAGCCAGTGGTCACAGACAGAAAATTTCGAATATCCCTACCATAACTCAGAAAAATGTGGTAGCATAACAAAAGAACAAAAACAGTAAAGCAGTTATGGACGTTTCAAATACCCGGAATCGAGGCATCGTATGTATAGTTTTAGCAACCGTGTGCGTTACAGTGAAGTAAATAGTGAAAAGGAACTGACGTTACCGTCATTATTGGATTATCTGCAGGATTGTTGTACGTTTGAGTCAGAGGATTTTGGAGTAGGTGTGGATTATCTTGCAAAAGAACAGGTGGCATGGATCTTATCTTCCTGGGAAATCAAAGTTTACCGATATCCGCAGATGGGACAGCATATTAAGGTCAGTACATGGCCGTATGCATTCCGTGGATTTTATGGGTACCGGAACTTTTGCATTGAGGGAGAAGATGGAGAAATATTTGCAGAGGCAAACTCGGTGTGGGTATTTATGGACACTGAGAAAATGCGCCCGGCACGGGTATCGGAACGGATGCAAGAAGTTTATATACCGGAGATCAGGGATGAAATACCGGGAGAATGGGCAGATCGTAAGATCAGTTTACCGGATGAGGCAGTGCAAAAAAGTGTCGAAAAGGAACCGGTACGTGTTTCCCGTTTTTACATTGATACAAACCATCATATGAATAATGGAAAATACATTCTGGTGGCGGAGGAATATCTGCCGGAACAGGTTTTTGTCTGTGGACTTCGTGCGGAGTATCGTAAAGCTGCAATGTTAGGAGATATGCTGTATCCGGTTGTCACGATGGAAGAAAAACAGATTACAGTTACTTTGGCAGATGAAAAAGGGGCGTCATATGCCATCATCTGCTTTCAGATTCAGAAAAAAGAAAGGCAATCATAAAAATGCGATTAGGTGAATATCAGAAACTTGTTGTGATAAAAAAAGTAGAATTTGGCGTTTATCTCGCAGAGCGCATGGAGGATGAAACCCGCGTGTTACTGCCGGAAAAACAGGTGCCGGAAGGAACGAAGATCGGGGATGAACTCCGGGTGTTTCTCTATAAGGATTCTAAGGACCGGCTCATTGCGACGACAAACACACCGAAGCTGACATTGGGAGGTCTTGCGGTGCTGACTGTAAAAGAGGTTGGAAAGATCGGTGCATTTCTTGACTGGGGACTGGAAAAAGATCTGTTTCTTCCATATAAAGAGATGACGGTTAAGGTTCAGCCGGAGGATGAAGTCTTAGTGACATTATATATTGACAAGAGCAGACGTCTGTGTGCAAGCATGAAGCATTTGTATGATCTTCTGTCATTAGAATCACCATATCATACAGGTGATATTGTCAATGGCCGTGTCTATGAGTTCAGTGATAATTTTGGAACATTTGTAGCAGTGGACGATCAGTACTCTGCGATGCTGCCGGCTTTCGAAGATCACAGTATGCTGCGTATCGGTGATGTCATTGAGGCGACTGTGACCAATGTAAAACCGGACGGAAAGTTAGATATTACTATGCGCCAGAAAGCATATCTTCAGATGGACGCAGATGCCGAAAAGGTAATGCAGGTCATTGAGGAATTTGCGGGCGTGCTTCCGTTTACAGACAAATCTTCCCCGGAAGTCATCAAAAGGGAGACCAGACTCAGCAAAAATGCATTTAAGAGAGCGGTTGGAAGACTTTATAAAGAGCGCAGGATTGAGATCAATGAAAAATCGATCCGTAAAATTGATTAATTCAAAAGCATATGCTATGATAGGAAAAAATTGACAGAAAGAAGGAGAATCTTATGAAAAAAGTCATCAGCACAGACAAGGCTCCGGCAGCAATCGGACCTTATTCACAGGCAATCGAAGTAAACGGAATGGTTTATACATCAGGTATTATTCCGGTCGTACCGGAAACCGGTGAGATCCCGGAAGGTTCTGTGGCACAGGCAAAACAGGCACTGACTAACCTTTCAAACCTGTTAGAAGCAGCTGGAACCAGTATGGCAAACGTTGTTAAAACAACTGTATTTATCAAAGAGATGAACGACTTCGGGGCAATCAATGAAGTATATGCAACATTTTTTGACGGAGCATTTCCATCCAGAAGCTGTGTGGAAGTTGCACGCCTGCCAAAAGATGTCATGCTTGAGATCGAAGCTATCGCTGTAAAATAAAAAGCAATGGATTACACGTTGTGTAAGCAGATCTGTTACCATAGGTTAACATGAAAAATCCCGGTACAAATGGATATGTTTCCATCTGTATCGGGATTTTTCCTATTTTGCCGGCACAACATATAATCCGTGAATATATATTGTTTAAATGTAGACGTCAATATTTCCGCCAAGTCCCGGTGTTACGGAACGTTCCATCATCTGAACCATAGCGGTGCCCATCTCCTGTGTCATATCAAGCTGCTGACTTAATAATTCGGTTGAAACGGCATAGGAAAGACTGGTCTGGCTGACGGAAGAACCTGCGTCGTAGGACTGTAATGCACTAAGTGCCGGTGTCATACCTGAAATATCCATGCTGCACCTCCTGAAAACTTAATTGTGACCTTATTATGACAATAATCAACATAAAAAACAAGCTTTTTATGAGAAAAGACAATGATTTTTCGGAAAAAAACAATGTTTTTCCTGGAAATATGATGATTTTTCGCTGTTTTATTTGAAAAATTGAATAAAAAGGAATGTAATATTTTAGTAAAATTCACGATGAATACAGGTTGACATGGAAATATGCCTTTGTTATAATAATCGTGTAATAAATGTAATAAATTCGTAACAAACAATAAAAACAGTGTTAAGCTGTTTTTTGTTGTGGAAAACATGAGAACTCAGTTGGAGGCTTTTCGTAAATGAAGAAGAGAATGGTAAGAATTACAGGCTGTCTTTTAGCAGGAGCGTTATCCATTGGCAGTTTTGGATTAAATACATATGCAGCTCCGGTCGCAGGCGTTTCAAGTGTGACTGCAGTTGAGATCGCAGAGGGACAGACTCCGGCAGCAGGTGTTTCACAGGCACTGGCACAGTGTCTTGCGGACAGCAATGATGCAGCAGCCCAGAAGGCAGCAGAGCAGGCAGAGCAGGTCAGTGAGAATGATACACCGGTTGTTGCTTCGGAATATACAGATATTGCAATCGCGCAGGTAGATAATTATGTAAATGTTCGTTCAGAACCAAATACGGACAGCGAGGTACTTGGAAAGCTGTATAACAATTCCGCAGGAACAATCCTTGAAACAACTGATAATGGTTGGTATCGTATCAAGTCCGGTAATGTTGACGGATATGTAAAATGTGAATATGTAGTACCAAATGATGAAGAACTGGCAAAAAGAGTCAGCACAAAATATGCTAAAGTTAATACCACAACACTTCATGTAAGAACAGAGCCGTCTACAGATGCAAGCATTCTGACACAGGTACCGGTTGGTGATGATCTGGTTGTTATTGATGATGAATCTGTAGAAGACTGGGCTAAGGTAACAACAGAAGAGGGTGACGGCTGGGTACATAAAGATTATGTAGATTTCAACATTGAGTTTGTACAGGCAGAGTCGAAGGAAGAAGAAAAAGCAAGACTTGCAAAAGAAGAGGCAGAGCGTGAGGCAGCTGATGCAGCAGCAAATGCAGCAAGAAAGAAAGCTGACAGGAAGTCATCTTCTTCAAAGAGCTCCGGAAGTTCAAAGAGTTATGCGTCAGCAGGAAGCTCAAATGGACAGGCAGTTGCAAGTTATGCATCACAGTTTATCGGTAATCCTTATGTATACGGTGGAACCAGTCTGACAAACGGGGCAGACTGCTCCGGTTTCGTTATGAGTGTATATGCAGCATTTGGCGTAGGACTTCCACATTCTTCCAGCGCATTAAGAGGTGTTGGATACGAGGTAAGTCTTTCTAATGCACAGCCGGGAGATATTGTATGCTACAGTGGTCACGTTGCTATTTATGTCGGTGGCGGCACGATCGTTCATGCAAGTACACCGTCTAGCGGTATCAAGTTCTCTAATGTAAATTACAGAAGTCCGATCTGTGTAAGAAGAATTTTCTAATTCATAAATATGAAGAATAGCTATTGTCTTAGGACGATAGCTATTTTTTTTCACTCATAGCCTCAAAAGCAGTCTCTGTCCTGTGAATTAAAAAGGTTTTTTTGTTCTTTGCAGAATATACAACATGCACAAAATATCGGGGCACAAAAAAGTAATAAACAAAGAAGAAAAGTTATCCCAAAAGTTGTCCACTGCTAAAATGCACTTAAAACGTGGAAAAATAAAGTTATACACGAAGTTATCCACGTTATCCACATTTTTTATCCCCAAAAGAGTGGTTTACATAGTAAAAAAACCGAATGTTTGTTTTGTGTAGAAATCATAAAGTTTGCAATAAAATGAAAAACTGTGGAAAACATATTGACATTTCAAATATGAAAAAAGATGAAAACATTAAGGAAAATGTCTGACAATTCAGAAAAGATATCTAAAAAAAGGAAAATGTAAAAATAGAGGTTGACATTTCAAAAAAGAGTGTTAAACTATGTGGCATACAGATAAATAGAACAAATGCAGTGAACAGAATACCGTTATTGGAAGGCAATGCATCACAGAGAGTCATTGGCAGGTGGAAAATGACATGCATCTTTTGATAATATCCTCTGCGAGCAGTACGCTGAAAGCCATGAGGTCAGTAAGCGGCACCGGAACTCTCCCGTTACAGAGAGACCTGTTAGGGATATTTGTACAAAGACAAGTGGACAGATATATGACGGGGCAGAGAGGTCATGGAAACATGGCAAGAAAAGTGGTATCACGGAAGTACAGGCTTTCGTCTTTTGGATGTGTGAACATCAGAAAGACGAAAGCTTTTTTTAATTCATAGGAAATTACATCCTATGAATTAAAAAGCCCTCCGGGCGGGATGCGCATCTCGCGGAGTAGAAGTTAGCTGTAAACAGCACCGCTCGAGCGCGAAAGAGTCGCAAGCGACTCTTTGTTCTTTATGACAATAGAATGTTTGCAGAGCAGCAATTTATTGTCATGAATAAAAAATTGCACTGAAAATTGTTTATCTGAAAAAAAGAAAGGAGTTGTCTGCAATCTGCAGACGGTAAATGGTTATGAATGGATTAGTAATTGTTTTAATCGGTATTGTAGCGCTTTCGGCAGGATATCTGCTGTATGGAAGATGGCTTGCAAAAAAATGGGGGATCGACCCAAAGGCAAAGACACCTGCCTACACACATGAGGATGGGCAGGATTATGTACCGTCATCAAAATTTACCGTATTTTCACATCAGTTTTCATCCATCGCAGGAGCAGGACCTGTCACCGGACCGATCTTGGCATCCGTGTTTGGCTGGGTACCGGTTCTGTTGTGGCTGATCATCGGTGGATTATTCTTTGGTGCTGTGCAGGATTTTGGCGCACTGTATGCATCTGTCAAGAATGAAGGAAAATCGATGGGAATGATCATCGAAAAATACATCGGTAAGACAGGGCGTAAATTGTTTATGCTGTTCTGCTGGCTGTTTACACTGCTTGTTATCGCAGCATTCACGGATATGGTAGCCGGAACATTTAACGGTGTCAGACTTGACAGCGCAGAAACCGCTTATGCAAACTCAGCAGCAGCTTCCATTTCCATGCTGTTTATCGTGGTAGCTGTTATCTTCGGTGTGATTCAGAAACATGTTGGAAAAATGAACGAGTGGGTCAAAGCGGTCGTTGCAATCGCTCTTTTGGTTGCAATGTTTGCAGTTGGTATGAAACTTCCAATCTATGCTTCAAAGACAGCATGGATCTACATCATCATGGCATACTTATTCCTTGCATCCGTACTTCCGATGTGGCTTTTAATGCAGCCTAGAGATTACATGACAACATTTATGCTGCTCGGTATGATCATCGGTGCAGTTGTTGGTGTTGTTGTTGCACATCCGCAGATGCAGTTAAATGCATTTAATGGTTTCAATGTAAATGGAAGTGGATTATTCCCGACATTATTTGTAACGATCGCATGTGGTGCAGTTTCCGGTTTCCACAGTCTTGTATCTTCCGGAACTTCCTCAAAGACGGTCAGCAATGAAAAAGATATGCCGATGATCGGTTATGGTGCAATGGTAGTGGAGTCATTACTTGGTATCGTGGCACTTGTCGTTGTTGGAGCAGTCGCAGTTGGTGGAACAAAACCGGAAGGAACACCGTTTGCAATCTTCTCTTCCGGTGTTGCAGGGTTCTTAGAGAAACTTGGTGTACCGGTTCAGGTTGCAACCGTATTTATGACCATGTGTGTATCGGCACTTGCACTTACCTCACTTGACTCCGTGGCAAGAATCGGACGTATGTCTTTCCAGGAACTGTTTTACGGTGAAAGCACAGATCCGAAACAGATGACACCGGCACAGCGTGTACTGACAAATAAATATTTTGCAACTGTGATCACATTATTCTTTGGATATCTTTTGACACTTGGCGGATACAGCAATGTATGGCCGCTGTTTGGATCTGCGAACCAGCTGCTTGCTGCTATGGTACTGATCGCACTGGCTGTATTCTTAAAGACGACGGGAAGAACCGGATGGACACTTTACATACCGATGTTTGTAATGTTAGCAGTTACATTTACCGCACTGGTACAGAAAACAATTGCTCTGGCAGCAAATATTGCGGCACACAACGCAACATTCTTAGTAGATGGATTACAGCTGATCGTTGCACTTCTTCTTATGATATTAGGTGTTCTGGTTGCGTACAGCTGCTTAAAGAAATTGTTTACAACAACGAAAAATTCGGAACAGAAATAAAAGCTAAGATCAGTATTTCTTGAAATATTACACCATGTTTGATATACTGTTCGCGTATATTTTTTCAATATATGGAAATGAATATGGGTGTAAAATGATTAAGAAAATAGATATTCTTGGAATACAACTGGACAATTACACAGTGCGGGAAGCAATCATGCGCGTGGAAGCCTGGTATGATAATAACATGTTAAATGTGATTGAGATGGTTTCCATGCAGATGCTGACTGAGTCAGAATCAGATCCTGTGTTAAAAGAGGTTATTTCTTCTCTTGATCTGGCAGTGATCGGAGAAAAAGGCATTCTGCAGGCGGCTGGAGTCGATACGATGCAGCGGATCCGCGAGACAGAAGAAAATGATTTTTCAGATGAATTTTTGAAACGTGTGGAGCGCAACCGCAAATCTGTTTTTATTATTGGAGAGACACAGGGAGCTGTTGATGAATTTACACAGGAACTCAGAGAGGAATACCCGAAACTGGTGTTAGCAGGGGCGGCGGCAACGGAAAACTGTGTCGGAGATCTCGAGGGTGTGATCAATGAAATGAATGCGGCGACGCCGGATGTGATCATTTCAATCATTCCATCTCCGGGACAGGAACATTTTCTTGTGGAACACCGCGACAAGATCAATGCCAATTTATGGTATGGAATCGGCGGATTTGAGGTTCACCGGAAAAGATCGAGAATCAAAGGTTTTTTCTGGAATCTGATCCACCGTGTCAGATTAAAAAACAGTATTGAAAAATATGAAAGCTGAGGTTCGGTATGCAGAAGTTTTTTTATAAGAGATCTCCGGTCTGGGATTATATCCTCATGCTTGTGGGAACCGCACTTATTGCAGTAAGTATTCAGTGCGTGTATGATCCGGTCAGCATGGTAACAGGAGGTTTTACCGGTCTTGCGATCATTATCAAAGATGTGACAGGGTATCTGATTCCGGGTGGAATTCCTCTGTGGCTGACGAACCTTGCACTCAATGTGCCGCTTTTTTTGGCAGCTTTAAAGATCAAAGGAAAACGTTTTATATGGAGAACGATCGTTGGAACATTGTTACTTTCTCTCTGGCTCTATATACTGCCGCTTGTGGATCTTACCGATGGTGATTATGTACTTGCAGCAATTTTTGGCGGCTGTATCGGCGGTGTCGGAATGGGCCTTGTACTGCTTGCAAAATCAACAACCGGTGGAACAGAGATGGTCGCGACGCTGATCCAGCATTATTATAAACATTATTCTGTGGTGCAGATCATACAGTTTTTAGATGGTGCAGTCGTAGTTGCCGGATTATTTGTATTTGGTGTACACGCAGTATTGTATGCGATCGTTGCGATCTTTGTGACGAGCAAGGTATCAGATGCACTGATGGAAGGCTTGAAATTCTCAAAAGCAGCATTTATCATTACGGATCACTATGAACAGGTGGCAAAACGTATCATGACAGAGTTAGAACGCGGTGTTACAGGACTTCGGGCAAAGGGCATGTATTCCGGTGCAGAAAAATGTATGCTTTACTGCGTAGTATCCAAAAAAGAGATTGTGCAGGTAAAAGAGATCGTAAGGGAAGTAGATCCGGATGCGTTTGTGATCGTTTCCGATGCGCGGGAAGTGCTCGGTGAAGGATTTCAGGAACAGATGTCATAAATTTTTTCTTTGTGAACTATGTACACTGTAAAAAATAGGAAAAAAGCAGCATACATTGAGGAAGTGCATAAAAAATATGCATTTCCTCTTTCTTTTTTTGCTGTTTTGCATTAAAATAGAATCTAGGTATTTTTGAGTGGGGACAATGGGTATATTTTTATTGTGAAAGTTGCCCATGCGTGCAATGGAGGTTATGCACTGTGGCATAGGATCATTCGGACAGCTGACAGCTGCAGCAACCTGATTTGCCGGGTGTGTTTCAAATGAAACGAAGATAGAAGGAGTGGAGCTTATGATTTCAAATCAGATACTTCAAAATACGATTGACGGGTTAAAAGGGATTACCCGCATTGATTTATGCATTATCGATGTAGAGGGGAAGGTGCTGGCTGCTACATTTCCGGAAGCAGACAAATATATGGAGCCGGCGCTTGCATTTGTAGAATCTCCTGCAGACAGCCAGGTTGTAAACGGCTATCAGTTTTTTAAGGTGTTTGACGATCATCAGTTAGAATATATCCTGCTTGCCAATGGCGACAGTGATGATGTCTATATGGTGGGTAAAATTGCCAGTTTCCAGATCCAGAATCTTCTGGTAGCATATAAAGAGAGATTTGATAAAGACAACTTTATCAAGAACCTGCTTTTGGATAACCTGCTTTTAGTTGATATTTATAACCGTGCAAAGAAGCTGCATATCGATACAGAGGTCAGACGTGTTGTGTTTATCGTGGAGACCAACCGCGACAAAGACGGCAATGAACTGGAGCGCATCCGTGGCATTTTCGGTGGAAAGACCAAAGATTTTGTCACAGCAGTGGATGAGAAAAATATCATCGTTGTAAAAGAAGTAGGGGAGAATGAAGGATACGAGGAGATGAATAAGACCGCAGAGGTCATTGTGAATCTGTTCCGCTCTGATTCGGACAGCGATGTGCATGTGGCATATGGTACGATCGTCGGAGAGATCAAGGAAGTATCACGTTCTTATAAAGAAGCAAGAATGGCACTTGACGTAGGGAAGATCTTTTTTGAAGAAAAAGATGTCATCGCTTACTCAACACTTGGAATCGGACGTTTGATTTATCAGCTCCCGATCCCGCTCTGTAAGATGTTTATCAAGGAGATCTTTGACGGGAAATCACCGGATGAGTTCGATGAGGAGACACTTACAACGATCAATAAGTTCTTTGAGAACAGTCTGAATGTTTCAGAGACTTCCAGACAGCTTTATATCCACCGTAACACGCTGGTATATCGTCTGGACAAGCTGCAGAAGGCAACCGGACTTGATCTGCGTGTGTTTGAAGATGCTATTACATTTAAGATCGCACTTATGGTAGTAAAATATATGAAGTACATGGAGTCATTGGACTACTAGAAATGGAGAAGCACTATGATTAAGTTAGAACATGTCAGCAAGTCGTACTCCGCGGGAATACCTGCGCTTAATGACGTGAGTCTTAACATTGAGGAAGGAGAATTTGTATTCATCGTCGGGGACAGTGGTTCTGGAAAATCTACGCTGATCAAGCTTTTGTTGAAGGAACTTGAACCGACGGAGGGTACGATCACGATAAACGGTCAGAAATTAAATAAGATCAGGCGAAGACAAATCCCGAAATTCCGTCGTAAGATCGGCGTGGTATTTCAGGATTTCCGCTTGTTAAAGGACCGCAATATTTACGATAATGTCGCATTTGCCCAAAAGGTCATCGGAGAGTCCACACGTTCCATCAAAAAGAAGGTACCACTGATGCTTTCCATGGTAGGACTGGCAGCAAAGTATCGTTCTTATCCCAAACAGTTATCCGGTGGTGAGCAGCAGAGAGTTGCAATCGCAAGGGCACTGATCAATAAGCCAAAGATCCTGCTTGCGGATGAGCCGACCGGTAATCTCGATAACAATAATGCCTGGGAGATCATGAAACTGATGGAGGAGATCAATAACAATGGCACAACGGTTGTCGTTGTTACACATAACCTTGAAATCGTAAAAGCCATGAACAAACGTGTCATCACCATGCAAAAGGGTGTGATCGTGGATGACAGTGATACAGCCAGCAGTATTGTGACAGGCGATAATGCCATCAGCCGCAGCCTGACTGAGCGTGATGTATTAAAACGCGAGGGGGACTACGATTATGAGGATTAGTACTTTTTTCTATACAATTAAACAGGGACTTGTCAACATCTGGAAAAATAAAATGTTTTCGCTTGCATCCATAGCGACGATGACGGCCTGTATTTTTCTGTTTGGTCTGTTCTATTCGATCGTGACCAACTTCCAGGCGATGGTAAAGGATGCGGAATCCGGTGTTGCAGTCACAGTATTTTTTGATGCGGGCATCTCAGAACAGCGCATTGAGGAAATCGGTGATCTGATCAAGCAGCGTGTTGAGGTATCACATTGCGAATATACATCTGCAGATGAAGCGTGGGAAAGTTTTAAAGATGTTTATTTTGATGGAAATGAAGATGCTGCTTCAAGTTTTGCAGGCGATAATCCGCTTGCCAATTCAGCAAGCTATTCCATTTATATGAATGATATATCAATGCAGAGTACGCTGGTAACTTATTTAGAGTCTATAGATGGAATCCGTTCAGTAAAGCAGTCGGAGATGGTTGCGCACACACTGACCGATTTTAACAGTCTGATCGGTTATATTTCCGCGGGTATCATTCTGATCCTGCTCGGTGTTGCGGTCTTCCTGATCAGCAATACGATTACAGTCGGTATTTCCGTGCGCCGTGAAGAGATCGGTATCATGAAACTGATCGGTGCGACAGATTATTTTGTCCGGGCACCGTTTGTTGTTGAGGGAATTGTGATCGGACTGATCGGAGCGGCGATCCCGCTTGGCATTTTGTATGTTTTATATGAGAAGATCATATTATATATTGGAGATAAGTTTAAATTTATCAGCAATATGATCCAGTTTTTAAGTGTGGACCAGGTATTCCACACATTGGTTCCTGTGGCACTGTTACTTGGTGTTGGTATTGGATTTATCGGAAGCCGGATTACGATCCGCAAACATTTAAAGGTATGATAATTAATAAAAGGCAATGGATACACAGGATAACGGCGGTATTGCTTATTGTGATGACCGGCATGGCTGCCACAGTGCAGATGACGTCAGCAGCAGAAAACAGCAGCGCAAAGAAAAGTGAAAATACATCCACTTCTTTAAAAGAGGCACAGCAGGAAAAAGCGGCTTTGGAAAAAGCTCTGGAAAAGGCAAAACAGACGATAAACGAGCTAAAAGAGTCCAAGGGAGATGTGCAGGCAAAAGTAAATGATCTGAATACGCAGCTCATGAATATTTCGAGCCGGATCACAGCTTTAGAAAACCAGCTTGCACAGAAAAATCAGGAGCTGACAGAGAAGAAGGATCAGATCGAGGACACAAAAGACCAGCTTGAAGATGCAAAAAAGCAGGAAGAGCAGCAGTATGCGGACATGAAAGTGCGCATACAGTTTATGTATGAGAATGCACAGGAGTCTTACTTTGAGGCACTTTTTGATTCGGAAAGTTTTTCGGATTTTTTAAATTCTGCTGAGTATATCATACAGATCCAGGAATATGACCGGAAAAAGCTAAAGGAATATCAGGAGACGGTTGCCTATATTGACGGCGTGGAACAGCAGTTAGAAGAAGACTATGCCACGTTAGAGGAAATGAAAAAAGAAGTGGAGCAGGAGAAAGCCTCTGTGGAGCAGGAAAAGGCTTCAGTTGCAGCGCTTATGAAGCAGCGGGAGACGGAACTTGCCGGAATTGAGGGAAACATTGATTCTGCACAGAGCGACGCGGATTATTATGCTGCGGAGATTCAGGCGCAGGAGGAGATCATTGCCGAGATCAGGCGCATTGAGGCAGAGAAGGCTGCTGCCGGTAAACAGGATAACCATTATACCGGAGGTGTGTTTACCTGGCCGTGTCCGAGCAGTACGCGTGTGACCAGTGATTATGGAACGCGTGTGTCGCCGATGGGAGGCGCTTCTTCCAATCATAAAGGAATTGACATCGGTGCGTCCGGAGGCGCCGCGATCGTGGCTGCGGCGGATGGAACGGTTACGACTGCGGCTTACAGCAGTGCTGCCGGTAACTATGTGATGATCGATCATGGCGGCGGATTGTATACCGTATATATGCATGCATCTGCACTTCTTGTTTCGCCTGGACAGACGGTTTCAGCAGGACAGACGATCGCACAGGTCGGAAGTACCGGTATTTCTACTGGAAATCATTTACACTTTGGTGTATCATTAAACGGAAGCTATGTCAGCCCGTGGAGTTATCTGGGCAGATGATGCGGATGTTTTTGGGACTGCCGCAATGCGCGGTGGTCCTTTTTAAATTGGTTGGATTTGGGTGTCAAAAGGTGGCTTTTAATTTTGGGATTGTCAAATTGTGAACCACCTTTTGACATCCAAATCCTTATAAGAGAGTAGGGTTTGTGTAGTAGGACAGCGATTTTTCACATATGAATGATATGATAAGTAATGTGGAGTGTAGTATAAAAGGCAATATAAAATAAAAATGCGGCTGGTCACACAACAGGTGGGAATAGCGGTGTAAAACGGCAGCAAAAACGGCAGCATAAAAACAGCGCAGGAATGGAGACAGAATATGGAAAATAAAAATGAGCAGCAGGTTCCGGAGATTATGCCAGAGCCAATCGAAGAACCGAAGAAAAGCAAAAAAGGACAGATGGCAAAAGGTGTGGCCTGCGGTATTGCAGGAACGATTTTAGTTGGATTTGTCGCACTGAACGTGGTCACTAAAATAACGGGAACGAAAATTTACATAACGAATGCAACCGCTAAGACAGATTCAATACTGGATACAAAAACAGTTCAGAAGATCAATGAACTGAAGGCATACACGGATATGTATTATTATGATGATGTGGATGATACCGAATTAAAAGATGGACTGTATGAAGGGATGATCAGCGGGCTTGGAGATAAATATTCCGTCTATTATAATGAGGAAGATTACAAACAGATGCATGTGAGCACTACCGGACAGTATTACGGAATTGGTGCAGGCCTCAGACAGGATCCGGATACCATGGTGGTATCCATTTCAAAAATATATGAGGGAACACCTTCCGATGAAGCCGGACTGCTTGCAGATGACGTGATCACTTCGGTCGACGGAACAGATGCGACCAGCATGGAAGTGACAGAGCTGGTAAAACTGATCCGTGGCGAGGAGGGAACATCGGTACATTTGGAGGTATATCGTCCTTCAACCGGGGAAAATCTGTCCTTTGACGTGGAGCGCAAAAATGTGACACTGCCGAGCGTATCTTCCCAGATGCTTGGTGATAACATCGGTTATATTCATATCGATTCTTTTGAAACAGAAACAGCAGACCAGTTTGAAAAAGCTGTGGCAGAATTAGATAGCGAGGGGATGAAAGCGCTTGTTCTGGATGTGCGCTATAACGGCGGCGGACTTGTTACCGCTGTTGTACAGATTTTAGATGATATTCTTCCTGAGGGTACGGTTGTGTATACAGAGGATAAAAATGGTCACCGTGAGACTTATACATCAAGCGGGGATACTTACATGGAGTATCCTCTGGCGGTTCTTATCAATGAGGACAGTGCAAGTGCATCCGAGATTTTAGCCGGAGCAATCAAGGACTATGAATATGGAACACTGATCGGAACGACAACATTCGGAAAAGGAATTGTTCAGACCATCTTCCCGCTTGAGGACGGAGATGCGGTGAAACTTACCACAGCAAAATATTTTACACCGAATGGAAATTATATCCATGGAGTCGGAATTGATCCGGATATTGAACTTGAATATGAATATCTCAATCCGGATGGAACAGAATATGATGTGAAATATGACAACCAGATCCAGAAAGCAGTGGAAGTACTCACGGAGGAATTAAGCGGAAAATGAATAAAACAGTAATGCGGCTGATTCTGGGAATCATGCTGGCAGGCTGGATGATCATCATATTTTGGTTTTCCAATCAGCCGGCGACGGAATCTTCCGAGATCAGCGGTACGATCTCTTACCGTCTGGTCGAAGATACAGATGAAATTTTTAACTGGGGACTGACGACAGACCAGATTGGAAATATTGCAGGAAACATTGAGTATCCCATCCGGAAAGCTGCACATATGACAGAATATGCGATTTTAGGATGGCTTGCATTTGCATTTTCAGGAACATTTGAAATGAGACAGAAAGTGCATTATATCGCGGCACTTGGATTTGCCTTTTGCTATGCATCGACAGATGAGTTTCATCAGCTGTTTATCCCGGGGCGTTCCGGACAGTTTACGGATGTCTGCATTGATACGGCAGGAGCCGCGATCGGTCTTTTACTGCTTGCGATTCTCTTAAAAATAGGGAGAAGGCATTGCGCAAAAAGCGCGCATACTTTACAATAGAAACAAATCTTAAATATCAGAAAGAGGTGATACTGTGGTAGAACTTGATCAATTTAAAGTGACCCTGAACACATACAGGGAACCGCTGCAGGAAGTGAGGGATTCACTTTGACCTGGCTAATAAAGAGCAGCGGATCCAGGAATTAGAAAGGGAAATGGAGGCCCCAAATTTTTGGGATGATCCGGTCGTTTCCCAGAAAAAAATGAAAGAATTAAAGAGCATGAAGGATGATGTCGCAACTTATGCATCCTTAAAGACAGAATTTGAGGATATTGAGACATTGATCGAGATGGGATATGAGGAAAATGATGCTTCCCTGATCCCGGAGATCCAGGAAATGCTCGATGAATTTACGAAGACCTATGAGGGTATCCGTATCAAGACTTTGTTATCCGGGGAATATGATTCGGATGGTGCGATCGTCTCACTGCATGCAGGAGCCGGAGGCACGGAGTCCTGTGACTGGGCGGCAATGCTTTACCGCATGTATACAAGATGGGCATCGGACAAAGGATTTTCTGTGGAGGTTTTAGATTCCCTTGACGGGGAGGAAGCCGGTATTAAATCCATCACATTCCAGATCAATGGAGAAAATGCATACGGTTATATGAAATCCGAAAAGGGTGTACACCGTCTGGTGCGAATTTCACCGTTTAACGCGGCGGGTAAGCGTCAGACTTCGTTTGTATCCTGCGATGTCATGCCGGATATCGAGGAAGATCTTGACGTTGAGATCAATGAGGACGATCTGCGGATCGATACCTACCGTTCAAGTGGTGCCGGTGGACAGCATATCAATAAGACATCTTCCGCAATCCGTATTACGCATATTCCGACCGGAATCGTGGTACAGTGCCAGAATGAGCGTTCCCAGTTCCAGAACAAGGATAAGGCAATGCAGATGTTGAAGGCAAAACTGTATTTGTTAAAGCAGCAGGAAAATGCGGAAAAAGCTGCAGATATCCGTGGAGAGGTAACGGAGATCGGTTGGGGTAACCAGATCCGTTCTTATGTTATGCAGCCATATACGATGGTAAAAGATCACAGAACCGGTGTAGAAACCGGAAATGTAGACAGCGTCATGGATGGAAAGATTGATATTTTTATCAATGGTTACCTGAAATGGCTTTCACTTGGATGCCCGAAGGGACTTGGAGGAGACGATGAGTAAGGGAACGGTCACGCTCCTTGTGATTGTCTTTGTTGTCTGCATATCCTGTGGCGCGGGATATGCGGCATACCGGATCGTGCGGGAAAAACTGCGTAGATTGTCCCGCATGGCGTTTGGCACAGATTCCATCACAGAGGGATTAGAACAACAGGCAAAAGAGCTTGCGGTAACACCGAAATCCGTTTCTGCGATGACACGGATTTTTCTGCCGCAGATCCAGAGGGATTTTCCTGATTTTCATATCGAACAGTTTAAGGATAAAGTGGAAAATGCACTCATGCTGGCATTGCAGGCAATCTCTGCCGCAGATGCCGGCATTTTTGAAAGACAGATAAAAGATGGCGTTTCGGAAGAATTTTTAGCGCAGATCAAAAACAGAATCCGTGAAAATGAGACGGAGGCAGTCACAGAGCACTACGAACAGATACAGATTCATCAGACAGAGATTGCCAATTATGAGAAAAAGCAGGGTACCTGTATGATTACATTCCAGAGTGCAGTCGGGTATCTGCATTACTGTGAAAAAGCGGGAAAAGTCTTAAGCGGCAGTAAAGAGCTGACGGAACAGACCAGATATAATGTACAGCTTATGTATATTCAGAATGAAAAACTTGCAGGAATGGACAATGCAGTCGGAACTACCTGCCCGAACTGCGGTGCGCCGATCACAAATCTCGGCGCAGCTTACTGTGAGTACTGTGGTTCGGCGGTGACGCTTTTGAACCTGAAAGTATGGACATTACATAGTTTTGATGAGACGGACTATCATCATTCATAACAAATGGTGGAAAACAATGGAGGAAAATCCTCTGCTTCTGCAAAGGCAGTCGCATTTTGCTCCGCAAAACAAGGAGGATTAATTATGGGAATTATCAGAGCAATTACGCAGGCGATCGGCGGAGGTCTTGCCGATCAGTGGTTAGAAGTTTACGAAGCAGATGACATGGGGGACAACACTGTCTTTACGAGCGGTGTGCTGATCCGAAAAGGACAGAACCGGAAGGGAACGCCGGATACGGTCAGCAACGGTTCGATCATTCATGTGTATGACAATCAGTTCATGATGCTCGTAGACGGTGGAAAGATCGTAGATTACACGGCAGAGCCGGGATATTATAAAGTGGATAATTCATCCATGCCATCCATGTTCAACGGTGAATTTGGAGAATCTTTAAAAGAAACATTCAATCGTTTCAAATTCGGCGGACAGACGCCGACGATGCAGAAGGTATTTTTTATCAATCTGCAGGAGATCAAAGGAATCAAATTCGGTACCAGAAATCCGATCAATTATTTTGATAATTTTTATAACGCAGAATTGTTTTTGCGTGCACATGGAACTTATTCCATCAAAGTCACCAATCCGCTGCAGTTCTATGCGGAAGCCATCCCGAAAAATCAGGATCATGTGGAGATCTCATCCATCAATGAACAGTATCTGTCCGAGTTTTTAGAGGCACTGCAGGCATCCATCAACCAGATGTCAGCGGACGGAACCAGAATTTCCTATGTGACTTCAAAAGCAAGAGAACTTGGAAAGTATATGGCGAATACGCTCGATGAAGAGTGGAACCAGATGCGCGGTATGGAGATCCAGAGTGTCGGTATTGCGAGCGTATCTTATGATGAGGAGTCCCAGAAACTCATCAACATGAGAAATGAGGGCGCAATGCTCGGTGGTGACTTCAATGTAATGCGCGGTATGGCAGTCAAAAATCTGACCGAGGGTGTGCGTGATGCAGGAAGCAATGCAGCAGGAGCCATGAACGGGTTTATGGGAGTCGGCATGGGCATGAATGCGATGAACCAGACGTTGTCAGGACTTGGCGCACTTCAGACACCGCAGGATCAGCAGGGGCAGATGTATGGAAATGCAGCACAGAGCCAGATGGCAGGAGGCATGAATCAGGGGCAGAATGCGGGAGCCATGAACCAGAGCCAGCCAAATCCGGCAGGCAGTGCAGCGGGCACATGGACCTGTGAGTGCGGCCGCACCAACACGGGAAAATTCTGTAGTGAATGTGGAAAACCAGCGCCTGCACCAAAGAATGAGTGGACATGTGAATGCGGCCATGTCAATACAGGAAAATTCTGCAGTGAGTGTGGAAAACCGGCACCGGCAGCAGAGTGGACGTGTGAATGTGGTCAGGTCAACAAAGGAAAATTCTGCAGTAACTGTGGAAAAGCGAGGGACTAATTATGGCAGTGATCAGTTTTAAATGTCCAAATTGTGATGGAGAACTGATTTTTGATCCTTCCACACAAAAGTATAAATGTGAATATTGTTTCAGTCTGTTTTCACAGGAAGAGTTAGATGCCATGAAGCCGGCACAGACGACGGAACCTCAAAATGCAGATGCTGCGGGCGCAGGAAAAGCATCAGGTAAACCGGAGGATAAGAAGCAGAGCCAGCCGGGAAATAAAGCAGGTAGTGGAACAGAAAAAGATAACACGGAAAATAAAGAGTCAGATAAAGAAGCAGGGAAGGAAGCTGATGCAGTGACCTATACCTGTCCGAGCTGTGGTGCACAGATTGTGACGGATGCCACTACAGCGGCGACTTTCTGTTATTATTGCCATAATCCGGTCGTGCTTGGCGGACGGCTGGAAGGTAAATTCCTGCCGGATCAGGTGATTCCGTTTTCTGTGTCGCGGGAAGATGCAGAAAAAGGTTTTAAAGATTATGTCTGCAAGAAAAAATTTGTCCCGCGTGCCTTTTATAACAAAAAGCAGGTCGAGAGCATCACAGGTGTATATTTTCCATACTGGCATTACAATACCAGACTGGAGGGAAAAATGCAGGGCGAGGCGAGAAATGTCCGCGTGTGGCGAACCGGAAACACGGAATATACGGAGACAAAGTATTATCAGGTATCAAGAGAAGGTGATGTAAAACTTGAAAACCTGACGGAAAATGCACTTGGAAAGGCAAATCAGGAGCTGATCTGCGGTGTAATGCCTTATGATTTTAAGGATGTGAAAAAGTTTCAGCTTGGATTTCTGTCTGGATTTCTGGCAGAAAAGCGTGATATTGAGAAAAAACAGATAGAAAAGAAAGTGCAGCAGGAAGCGCGTGAGAGTGCAGAGAAACTGATGCGGGAACAAATAAATGGATACAGTTCCGTGTCGGTAAAAAATGCCGATTTCCGGGCATTAAAAGAAAAGTGGTCGTATACGCTTCTGCCGGTATGGACAATTACATACAAGTCGAAAAACGGAAAAATCTATTATTTTTCCATGAACGGACAGACTGGAAAGGTGTACGGCGAACTCCCGATCGACTATAAAAAAATCTCACTTGTCAGTGGAATCGTCAGTCTGGTAACACTGGTCATTTTATTACTGGGAGGGCTAGCATGAGACAGAAAAGATTTTTATGTTTAAAGGGTATTGTATTTGCCTGGCTGTTTACGATTTTACTTGCAGCGGGCGGACAGCATGTATGCTTTGCAGCAGAAGAAAATGTTCCACAACAGACGGTATATGATGATGCTGCGCTTCTGACACCGGAAGAGATCGAGACGCTTGAGAGTGAACTGGACGCTGCGGGAGAGAAGACCGGATGGAATATGCTGATGTTGACGACGGATGACACAAATGGAAAAACCACGCAGGAATATGCGGATGATTTCTTTGATGCGATTGCAGAAAACGGTGATGGTGTTGCACTCCTGATCGATATGCAGAACCGTGAAATCTGTATTTCTACCGGTGGCATTGCAATCAGGTATCTTACGGATGCGCGTATTGAAGATATTTTAAATGACGGATATGAACCGATCTCAGATGGAGAATATGAACAGTGTCTGTCTGTAATGTTAAAAGATGTGCTGGTTTATTATGATGAAGGAATCCCGTCAAATCAGTATGAGTATGAGGAGACGGATATTGAGATCACGCCGGCAGAATATGTCATCACATCCGTTGTTTTAGCTCTGATCCCAGGCGCTATTGTATTCCTGGTGCTTGTACTATTTTGTAAATTAAGGAATGGCAAATATAAATATGACGCTCACGAGTCCGGAACAGTGAATATAAAGAAACACAGCGATGTGCTTGTGAACACTGTTGTGACACACCGTCATATAGAAGAGAAGAAAGCAGAAGACAGCGGCAGGAGTACGGTACATACGAGCAGCAGCGGCGTAAAACATGGTGGAGGCAGTAAAAAATTTTAACAGCATAATAAAAAAATGTTTCTGACATGATAAAAAAGAGGTTGCGTATGCAGCCTCTTTATGTTATTATCTTCCTCATGAGGACAAGTGTCAGCGTGCAACAAACACAACAGATGAATTTCTAAAGAGAGGGATAGAGTCACATGAAAGAAAAAGGTCAGTATTATGTGCTGAAAGAAAAAGCAGTTCCGGAAGTCCTCTTAAAGGTGGTCGAGGCAAAGCGGCTGATTGAATCCGGTAAGATTGCATCCGTGCAGGAGGCAACAGAAAAAGTTGGCATCAGCAGGAGTTCTTTTTATAAATATAAAGATGATATTTTTCCATTTCATGACACGGCAAAGGGAAGGACAATTACGCTTGTCATCCAGTTGGATGATGAACCGGGGCTGTTATCCGTTGTATTAAAGACAGTGGCAGAGTTTCATGCTAATATTCTTACAATCCATCAGAGTATACCGATCAACGGTATCGCTTCTCTTACACTCAGTGTGGATGTCCTGCCACAGACTGGTGATGTGGCTGAAATGTTAGAGCACATTGAGGAACAGGAAGGTATTCATTATGTGAAGATTCTTGCAAGAGAATAAGACATGGCAGATGCGTCATATATTGTAGTTCATAAAATATGCATGTAAGATGTGTAAAATGATAGAAAGATAATAAAGTCTGTCTGAGAGGATGGAAGCGATAGTCTGGCAGACGAACTTGGAGGATGAAAAATGAAAGCAGCAGTAATGGGATATGGAACAATTGGTTCTGGTGTCGTGGAGGTACTTGACATCAACGGGAGCAGCATTGCAAAGCGTGTCGGAGAGCCGGTAGAGATCAAATATGTACTGGATTTAAGGGATTTCCAGGGAGATCCGATCCAGGATAAGATCGTACATGATTATAAAACGATCGCAGAGGATCCGGAAGTAAAGATCGTTGTTGAGACCATGGGAGGTGTAGAACCTGCCTATACTTTTGTAAAAGCAATGTTAGAAGCCGGAAAACATGTCACCACTTCAAACAAAGCGCTGGTAGCAGAAAAAGGTGCTGAGCTGATCGCCCTTGCAAAAGAGAAAAATGTCAACTTTATGTTTGAGGCGAGTGTTGGCGGCGGTATTCCGATCATCCGCCCGTTAAATTCCTGTCTGACTGCCGATGAGATTGAGGAGATCACCGGAATCGTTAACGGAACAACAAACTATATGATGACAGAGATGTCAGAAAAGGGTGCGGATTTTGACGAGGTATTAAAAGACGCACAGGCAAAAGGCTATGCAGAGAAAGATCCGACAGCAGATATTGAAGGATATGATGCCTGCAGAAAAATTGCAATTTTAACCTCACTTGTCTGCGGACAGCAGGTAGATTTTGAAGATATCCACACAGAGGGTATCACACATATTTCTGCAACCGATATCAAATATGCGAAAGCCATGGGAAGAGCAATCAAACTTCTTGCTACGAGCAAAAAAACAGATGGCGGATATGTGGCAATGGTAGCACCGTTCTTACTGCCGAAAGAGCACCCGTTATACAATGTAAACGGCGTATTCAATGCAATTTTTGTTCATGGAAATGTACTTGGGGATGCAATGTTTTACGGAAGCGGTGCCGGAAAACTTCCGACAGCCAGTGCGGTTGTAGCAGATGTTGTGGAGATGGCAAAGAATGTTGACAAGAATATACCGGTTAAGTGGAGCTCAAAGAAATTAGAGCTGGTAGATTACCGCAGCGCAGAGAACCGTTTCTTTGTCAGAGTGTCAGGTACAGATAAGGCATCTGTGGAAAAAGTATTTGGAAATGTAGAATATATTGATGCACAGGGTGTTACAGGAGAGCTTGGTTTTGTGACCGAAGTGATGACAGAAGAAGCTTTGGAGAACAAAAAAGCAGCATATGGGGAAGTGTTGAATGTCATTCGTGTAGCATAGAAAAAAGAGCAGATCGTGGATCACATGGAAGGCGGTTCACGGGTCTGCTCTTTTTATGAAAACGGAAGAGTGTGAAAAGTAAGATTGTTTGCACATAGATTTGTGCTTACACACGAATTTGAGATACGCAAAAGCAGCGTGGAAATGGAGAGGAATATGACGTTAAGTGAATGTTACGAAGAAATGGGCGCGGATCTGCACGAAGTGCTGCGGCGGCTAAAGACGGAGGAGAGGATCGGGAAATTTTTAAAACTGATTCTGACGGATACGAATTATGAGTCGCTGTGTAAGGCGCTGGAAGAAAAGAATTATGAGCAGGCGTTTACACATATACATAATTTAAAGGGGCTGGCAATGAATCTGGGACTGACACCGCTTTTGGTTCCGGCGCAGGAGTTGTGTGAGGAACTTAGGGATGGTGAACCGGAAAGGGATCTTAAACCGCTTTTGGATGAGGTGGCGGCGGCTTATCAGAAAGTCCTTGGTATTGTCGAAAGACTTGACTGAGATAACAATGTGAAAAGCTGGAATTTTCGCTGATTCTTTGTAATGAGTTATTCGGAAATGGAGAACAGTATCAAAGGTAAAGATGCATTTTTGAATCTCTGACATATGATAAAACAGAAGGTTTTATGTCTGAGGTAGAAAAAAGTGCAGGTAATTCTTTTGATCATAGCAGTCAGTGTGGATGTCTTTGTGGCATGTGTGGCGTGTGGGAGTGAGCAGATAAAGATCGGATCTGCGGCAGCGTTATGCATCAGCACGGTCTGCAGTGGAATATTAGGGATATCACTTTATGCGGGGATGGCGTTACAGGGGGTACTTTTAAAAAAATATGCATTATACTTAAGTTTTTTCGGACTGCTTGCAGTGGGAATTTTTAAGCTGACAGAGTATGCGATCAGAAAATATATTGAGCGTCATAAGTTCCTTTGCAAGAAAGTCAAAATCTCTTTTTCACAGCTCAGTTTTATTCTGAGTATCTACAACAATCCGGTAATGGCAGACCGCGATCACTCGGCGACGATGTCGTGTGTGGAGGCTGTATTTTTTGCACTTGCAATGTCATTGGACGGGATGTTTGGAGGACTTGGTGCAGGATTTACCGGAAAGAATATTTATTTTACAGTGATGGGAAGTTTTGTTGTCAGTTTCTGTGCCGTACTTTGCGGATGCAGGATTGGCATGCAGGCATCTAAGCGGTGGAATACAGATGTATCATGGCTTGGCGGCGTGTTGTTTGTAATACTTGCGTTTCAGAAGATTATTTAAAAAGTCAGTTCCATGCTGCCCATTGCTGCAGGAAAATCAGAAAAGTCTGTTACTGTTTATGCCTTGCCGGGCGTTTGGGTAATAAAGATTTTCTGCGTATGGGCGGCACATACTGCCGCTTTCTATGGATTTGGAAATAATGTATAAATATACATAAATATGCATAAAATCTTAGTGCTATTTGTTTTTGGAAAAAGGTTGAAAAATATCTTATGATATGATACACTTTTTACAATTTAGGAAAAAGACTATAGGTACTAATAAGGGAAAGTTCAGTCAGGGGACTGTCTGGATGGAAAAAGAAGAAAAACGGCGACGTTTTTTTTTTTGGAAAAAAAGTGAAAGGACAGGGAAACGAATGAAAGCTCATTTAATACTCGAAGATGGGAATGTATTTACCGGAACAAGTATAGGTTCTACTAGGGAAGTCATCAGTGAAATCGTATTTAATACGTCGATGACAGGTTATCTGGAGGTTCTGACTGACCCGTCGTATGCGGGACAGGCGGTTGTTATGACTTATCCGCTGATTGGAAATTATGGAATCACACCGGATATGGAGTCAGGCAGACCGTGGCCGGATGGATATATCGTAAGGGAGTTATCAAGAATGCCGAGTAACTTCCGTGAGGAGGGAACGATTCAGGATTTCCTCACGAAATATGACATTCCGGGTATAGCAGGGATCGACACCCGTGCACTGACCAAGATCCTTCGTGAGAAGGGAACCATGAATGGTATGATCACCACGAATAATAACTATAATATAGAAGAAATTATTCCCAGATTAAAAGCATACACGACAGGTAATGTTGTGGACAAAGTTACCTGCAGTGAAAAACGAGTATTAAAAGGAAATGGCAAGCGAGTTGCTTTGCTTGACCTTGGAGCAAAAAATAATATTGCCCAGTCTTTAAATAAACGTGGCTGTGAAGTGACGATCTATCCGGCACATACGACTGCAGAAGAGATCCTTGCAACAAATCCGGATGGAATCATGTTAAGCAACGGACCTGGAGATCCGAAGGAGTGCAAGGAGATTATTGCTGAGATCAAAAAATTATATGACTCCGATACACCAATCTTTGCAATCTGCTTAGGACATCAGCTGATGGCACTTGCAACCGGCGCTGACACACATAAGATGAAATACGGACACCGTGGCGGCAACCATCCGGTAAAAGATTTAGAAACCGGAAGAGTATATATTTCCTCCCAGAATCACGGTTATGTGGTAGATACGGATACACTTGATCCGGTGATCGCGAAACCGGCATTTGTGAATGTAAACGATGGAACCAATGAGGGACTTTCCTATGTAGGCAAAAACATTTTTACCGTACAGTTCCATCCGGAAGCGTGTCCGGGACCGCAGGATTCTGCATACCTGTTTGATCGTTTTATTTCGATGATGTAGAAAAATTCTTACGTTATTGTTTAACAAATTTTAGGAGGAAGAATTAATGCCAAGAAATCATGACATAAAAAAAGTTTTAGTAATTGGTTCCGGCCCGATCGTAATCGGACAGGCTGCAGAGTTTGACTATGCAGGTACACAGGCATGCCGCTCATTAAAAGAAGAAGGCGTTGAGGTTGTGCTGGTAAACTCAAACCCGGCGACGATCATGACAGATAAAGATATTGCAGATCAGGTTTACATTGAGCCGCTTACGGTATCCGTCTTAGAGAAGATTATCGCAAAAGAAAAACCGGACAGCGTATTGCCAACTTTAGGTGGACAGGCAGGCTTAAACCTTGGTATGGAGTTAGAGGAAAAAGGCATCCTTGAAAAATATAATGTCAGACTGATCGGTACAACTGCAGAGACGATTTTTAAGGCTGAGGATCGTCAGGCATTCAAAGATACCATGGAAAAGATCGGTGAGCCTTGTGCAGCATCCCAGGTCGTACACAACGTACAAGATGGTATCAAGTTTACCAATACCATTGGTTATCCGGTCGTACTTCGTCCGGCATATACGCTTGGCGGAAGCGGCGGTGGTATCGCACATAACGAGACCGAGCTGGTTGAGATCTTAACAAACGGTCTGCGTCTTTCCCGTGTCGGAGAGGTATTGGTAGAGCGTTGTATCGCAGGATGGAAAGAGATCGAGTATGAGGTAATGCGTGATGCGAACGGCAACTGTATCACCGTATGTAACATGGAAAATATCGATCCGGTCGGTGTACATACCGGTGATTCCATCGTTGTTGCACCTTCCCAGACACTTGGCGATAAGGAATACCAGATGCTCCGTACATCTGCATTAAATATTATTTCCGAGTTAAATATCACCGGAGGATGTAACGTACAGTATGCATTGAATCCGGACAGCTTTGAGTACTGCGTCATCGAGGTTAACCCACGTGTATCCCGTTCTTCTGCACTTGCATCCAAAGCAACCGGATACCCGATCGCAAAAGTTGCTGCAAAGATCGCATTAGGTTACACCTTAGATGAGATCAAAAATGCAATTACCGGAAAAACTTATGCAAGTTTCGAGCCGATGCTTGACTATTGTGTTGTAAAGATTCCGAGACTTCCATTTGATAAATTCATCACGGCAAAGAGAACCCTGACCACACAGATGAAGGCAACCGGAGAGGTTATGAGTATCTGCAATAACTTTGAGGGTGCATTGATGAAAGCAATCCGTTCCTTAGAGCAGCATGTGGACAGTTTAATGTCTTACGACTTTACCGGACTTTCTGATAAAGAGTTAAACGAGCAGCTGCATGTAGTGGATGACCGCCGTATCTGGGTGATCGCAGAGGCACTCCGCAGAGGCGTAAGTTATGATGAGATCCATGAGATCACAAAGATTGACCGCTGGTTTATTGATAAACTTGCCATCTTAGTTGAGATGGAAAATCAGTTAAAGAATGAGCCTTTGACTGTAGAGTTATTAAAAGAAGCAAAACGTATCGAATTCCCGGACAGTGTTATTGCAAAACTGACAGGAAAGACCGAAAAAGAAATCCATGATATGCGTTATGAAAATGGCATCGTGGCAGCATTCAAGATGGTAGATACCTGTGCCGCAGAGTTTGAGGCATCCACACCGTACTACTATTCCGTATTCGGAAGCGAGAACGAAGCCATTGAGACAAATCCGAAGAAAAAAGTACTTGTACTTGGTTCCGGACCTATCCGTATCGGACAGGGTATCGAGTTTGATTACTGTTCCGTACACTGTACCTGGGCATTTGCAAAAGAGGGATGGGAGACGGTTATCATTAACAATAACCCGGAGACAGTTTCTACCGACTTTGATATTGCTGACAAACTTTATTTTGAGCCTCTGACACCGGAAGATGTAGAGAGCATCGTAAAGCTGGAAAACCCGGACGGAGCTGTCGTGCAGTTTGGTGGACAGACCGCGATCAAATTAACCGAGAGTCTGATGAAGATGGGCGTTAAGATCCTTGGAACAAAAGCAGAGGATGTCGATGCGGCAGAGGACCGTGAGCTTTTCGATGAGATCTTAGAGAAAACACAGATCCCAAGAGCGGCAGGTGGAACCGTATTTACCGCAGAGGAAGCAAAAGAAGTTGCAAACCGTCTCGGCTATCCGGTACTGGTAAGACCTTCCTATGTACTCGGTGGACAGGGTATGAAGATCGCATTCAACGATGATGAGATCGAGGAATTTATCGGTATCATCAATCGTATCGCACAGGATCACCCGATTCTCGTAGATAAATATTTACAGGGAAAAGAAATCGAGGTCGATGCTGTATGTGACGGAACCGATATCTTAATTCCTGGTATCATGGAGCATATCGAACGTACCGGTGTACACTCCGGAGACAGTATTTCCGTATACCCGGCACCGACGATCAGTGACCATGTAAAAGAGACAATCGTTGAGTATACGAAACGTCTGGCGCAGGCACTGCATGTCATCGGACTGATCAATATCCAGTTCATCGCTATGGACGAGCAGGTATATGTCATTGAGGTAAACCCGCGTTCTTCGAGAACCGTGCCATACATCAGCAAAGTAACCGGTATTCCGATCGTTGACCTTGCAACGAAAGTAATTATCGGTGATACTATCCGCGGACTTGGCTATGAGCCGGGACTTGCACCGACCGCAGATTACATTGCAATCAAGATGCCGGTATTCTCCTTCGAGAAACTGCGTGGCGCTGAGATCTCCTTAGGACCGGAGATGAAATCAACCGGTGAGTGCCTTGGTATTGCAAAGACCTTCAACGAGGCTCTCTACAAAGCATTCCTCGGCGCAGGCGTGACTTTACCGAAATACAAACAGATGATCATGACCGTCAAAGATGCAGATAAGCCGGAAGCAGTCGGTGTTGCAAAACGTTTTGAGGCACTTGGCTACAAGATTTACGCAACCAGAAGTACCGCAAAATATTTACAGGAGCACGGCGTCAATGCACTTCGTGTCAACAAGATCTCCCAGGAGTCACCGAACGTTATGGACTTAATCTTAGGACATAAGATCGACCTTGTCATCGACACACCGACACAGGGAAATGGTGATAAGACCAGAGACGGATTCCTGATCCGGAGAAATGCAATCGAGACAGGTGTTTACTGTATCACAGCAATGGATACGGCAAATGCGTTAGCACGCAGCTTAGAGACTGCGACCGATGATCTGACACCGGTGGATATTGCGACCGTAAAGAACTTGTAGTTCTTTGAATTTATAATTCTTTGAACTTGTAGTTCTTTGAATTTATAATTCTTTAAACTTGTAGTTCTTTGAATTTATAATTCTTTGAACCTGTAGTTCTTTGAATCTTATAATATAGAAAAGACAGCACAAATCCAAAAGGAGGCGTGCTGTTTTTGCTTTTGCGGAATATGGATATTGGCGACAACATGAAAAAACGACATGAAAGCAGTTAAGAAATTGCTTTCATGTCGTTTTTTATATCGCCGGAATATCCACTCCAACATATAGAAAAAAGTCGCGCGGATTAACGGAGTTTCATTTTTTTGCGCGGTTTCTTTTGGGTCAGTGGTTTTTCTGTGCCCAAAGCATCCTGCGGGATCACAGATGCACTACTCATTAAGGCGCTTGCCGCTTTTTGTTCCAGTTTACTTTGATTGTGCTGTGCAATCTGAAGTTTGACCTTGCGGAAACGGTCTGCCGTTTCTTTGATGTAGGCATCGGAAACAAAATGCTTTACAGAATCTTTATCCAATGCGATACGGTTGTCCATGGTTTTCATGATATCTGTGATCTTTAAAGATTTGTTGATCACCGGGTCACTTAAATCGTATATCATGTTTGTGGAAAACTTCAGTACCATCGGATGAAGAAAATCAGCCGGATTCTCTGCAAGCACAAGGGCTTTTTCGCCATCGGAAAGATCTACACATGCACCGGTCGGAAGAATATGGATACATTCTGCTAAAGCGGAAAGTACGAGCGGATTGTAGGTGGCTTTATCCTTTTTCAGACGTCCCATGGCAGCAATTTCTGAAATTGGCGGTTTGTTAATGTTCATTGCGGTCAGATGGTCAAATTCGTCCGCTACTGCTAAAATATCGACGAGAAGACGGATATTGTCTGCCGGTTCTTTGACTTTTAAAGTACGGCTGTTTTTAAAAATGATCTGCTGGATAATATCAAGCGTATGTACCGGGAATTTATAATCACCACGGTCCGGGCGGAGTGTTTCATAACCGCGCTCTAAGTTGAGCTGGATAAAATCCTTATCTGCTGTTGTAAGGTCATCCCCTTTGTCTAACACTGTCTGTGGTACATACAGATAACCAAAATCGTAGAGAAGCGCAGCTGTGATAAGGGCTGTCTGTTCTGCAGCAGGCAGATGCATCTGATTTGTGATCATCGCACAGAGAATGCCGACACTGATGGAATGTTTGTAAACAAAATCTGCAGAACTTCGCAGGTTTTGTGCAAAATTTAATTTGTGATCAAGACTGCCGTAATGTGTCTGGATGTCTCTGACGAGATCGCTCAGCGAAACAGGTGCCTGATTGGCCTGCAGACGATCCATATTTTCTTTTAATTTAAAAACATATATAGTCTGGAACTGTTCGAATTCAAGATCCTCTCTGGAAAGAGGCGGTACCGGCTCTGCCGGCTCAAGAATAAAAATACCGATCAGACCAAAGTTTTCGATACTGTTAATACCCTGCATGGTTAAAAGTGTGTCTCTTTCATAAAGAAGAACACCCATCTTATTGTAGATTGGTTTTGCAAGTCTCATGCCGGGTTTTAAATCTGCTGTTTTTACAAATTGCATAGGTAAATCCTCCCCCTGTGATGATTATCAGGCTCTTTTTATACCATATCCAGACATCAGATGCCTGAATATTCCCCCAATAATGGTATGTGAAAAAATTAATATTCATATTGTGCTTTACATGCTATAATACCATATTAATAGAAGAAATACAATGAACGAAAAATACAACAGTAGCAGAAAGCTTACTGTTCAGCCGAAAGGAACAGCATGAGACACAATTTTTTGAGAAGAATCCTGGGAGGAATACTGACCGGCTGCATACTTGTTACGGCAACTGTCCATGCAGGAACGACACAGAAAGATATTGATAAGGCAAAAGACCAGATCACAGACCTTAAGAAACAGAAAGAAGATGCGAAAGATCAGGTGGACAGCCTGACCAATGAAAAACAGGGATTGGAGAGCGACCTTAGCGGACTGAACGGACAGTTAAATACGATCACTTCCGATATGAACCAGTTAGAGCAGCAGGCAGCGCAGAAAGAGGACGAGATCAATACGGCGGCGGAAGATCTGAAACGTTCCGAGGAACGATCTGCAGAACAGTATGAAGATATGAAAGTGCGCATTCAGTATATTTATGAAAATGGCAATCAGTCTGTATGGGACATGCTTATTCATGTGTCCTCCATCGCAGAATTTTTAAATCAGGCGGAATATACAAGTGCAATCAATCAGTATGACAGAAATATGCTTACGGCATATCAGGAGCTCACGGAGCAGATCAAAAAACAGAAAAAGGAACTCGAGGAGCAGAAGGAAGAACTGACTGTATTACAGCAGGAAAAACAGAAAGAGCAGGAAAAAGTCAACAGCCTGATCGAGGATACGCAGAAGAAGATACAGGAATCCAGCGAGAAAATTGAAGATGCACAGTCCGATGTGGAATCGATCGATGCAAAGATCGAGAAAATGATCGAATACGAAAAGCAGCTTGAGATACAGAAGGCAAAAGGGGATGCTGCGCGCCTTGCAGCCATCAAAAAGCAGGAACAGGAAAACAGGTCGAATGTGACATACGCACCGGCACAGAGCGATGCGTATCTGTTAGCTGCCATCATCCAGTGTGAGGCATGGGGCGAGCCATATGATGGAAAACTTGCGGTGGGCAGCGTGATCATGAACCGTGTCAGAAGCTCCTATTTTCCGAATACGGTTTCCGGTGTGATTTATCAGGGAGGGCAGTTCTCTCCGGTTGCCAGCGGTCGTCTTGCATACCGTCTGGAGCAGGGAGTCGATTCCGATTGTATGAGTGCGGCACAGGCGGTTCTGGGTGGAATGAGCACAACAAATTGTCTGTATTTTCGTGTGAATAACGGCATTATAGAAGGAACAGTTATAGGTAATCATGTGTTTTATTAAACAAAATGATAAAATGATAAAAATTTAACAAAAAACCCCGCAAAATGGAGCAAAAAGGAAGTAAAAAATTGTTTACAAAGATGAAAAATAAAGAAAGCTATTGCAATTAATTGTGAAATATGTTAGCATAAGAAAGTACAAGAAATGCAGAAAAATAGCTGATTACATAGCAAATAAGCTTTTTAAAATGAAAGAAAAAAAGATAAATTTCAACCGAAAGTTTGAATTTATTTTTTTAAAAAAGATTGTTAAAAAATTAACAGCATTTTTCGGCAACTTTAAAGAGAAAGAAACAAATTCTCTGCAAAAGCAGAGCTTTGTGTTAAATTGAAAGGAGAATTCAAAATGGCAAAGAAAGTAGTTTTAGCAGGTGCCTGCCGTACCGCAATCGGTAAAATGGGTGGAGCATTAAGCAATACTCCAGCAGCAGACTTAGGTGCAATCGTTATCAAAGAGGCTTTAAGAAGAGCAAACGTTAAACCGGAGATGGTTGACGAGGTAAAAATGGGTTGTGTAATCCAGGCAGCTCAGGGACAGAACGTTGCACGTCAGGCAGCAATCAAAGCAGGACTGCCAATCGAAGTTCCGGCAATCACAATCAACGTTGTTTGTGGTTCTGGTTTAAAATGTGTCAATGATGCAGCTACCATGATCATGGCAGGTGAAGCTGATATCGTTGTTGCAGGTGGTATGGAAAACATGTCTATGGCACCATATGCTATGACAAAAGCTCGTTTTGGATATCGTATGAACAATGCAACGATCATCGATACAATGGTAAATGATGCATTAACAGATGCATTCAACCACTATCATATGATGATCACTGCAGAGAACGTATGTGATAAATATGGCATTACAAGAGAAGAACTTGACGAGTTCTCAGCAAACAGCCAGCAGAAATGTGAAAAAGCAATCGCTGAAGGCAAATTTGATGATGAGATCGTTCCGGTTCCTGTTAAAGTGAAAAAAGAGATCGTTGATTTCGTGAAAGATGAGGGACCACGTGCCGGTACAACTGCTGAGTCTTTAGCAAAATTAAAATGCTGCTCCGGTAAAGAGGGCGGACTTGTTACAGCAGGTAACGCTTCCGGTATCAACGATGGTGCAGCAGCAATCGTTGTTATGAGCGAAGAGAAAGCAAAAGAACTTGGTGTTACACCAATGGCTACATGGGTAGCAGGTGCTCTTGGCGGAGTTGAGCCTGAAATCATGGGTGTTGGACCTGTTGCTTCTACAAGAAAAGTATTAGCAAAAACTGGTTTATCTATTGATGATATGGACTTAATCGAAGCAAACGAAGCATTCGCAGCTCAGTCTATTGCAGTAGCAAGAGATCTGAAATTCGATATGTCTAAAGTAAATGTAAACGGTGGCGCAATCGCATTAGGACACCCGGTAGGTGCTTCCGGATGCCGTATCCTTGTTACATTACTGCATGAGATGCAGAAGAGAGACGCTAAGAGAGGTCTTGCTACACTTTGCATCGGCGGTGGTATGGGATGCTCCACAATCGTTGAGAGATAATAGTTTTTTATAGTAATTCCCGGGGAATGACTTCCCGGGGATTGCATTTTTCAAACATACAGTTAACATAATTATTTTCAGGAGGTAACCGAAATGAAGGTTGGCGTTATTGGTGCAGGAACTATGGGACAGGGCATTGCAAAAGCATTTGCTCAGGTAGAAGGATATGAAGTAGCACTTTGCGATATCAAGCAGGAGTGGGCTGAAGGCGGAAAAGAGAAAATCAAAAAAGGTTATGCAAGATTAGTAGAAAAAGGAAAAATGACACAGGAAGCTGTTGATGGCATCCTTGCAAAAATCACTCCAGGTTTAAAAGAAGACCTTTGCAAAGACTGTGATCTGATCGTAGAGGCAGCTTTCGAGAACATGGAAGTAAAGAAAACTACTTTCAAAGAATTAGACGAGATCGCAAAACCAGATTGTATCTTCGCTTCCAACACATCCAGTCTTTCCATCACAGAGATCGGAAACGGATTAAACCGTCCAATGGTTGGTATGCATTTCTTCAATCCGGCAGACCGTATGAAACTGATCGAGGTTATCGCTGGTGTGAATACTCCGGATGAAACTGTTTCCGCTATTAAGAAAATTTCTGAAGAGATCGGAAAAACTCCGGTACAGGTTAATGAGGCTGCTGGTTTCGTTGTAAACCGTATCTTAATCCCAATGATCAACGAAGCTGCATTCATCAAAATGGAAGGTGTTTCCGATATCGCTGGTATCGATGCAGCTATGAAACTTGGTGCTAACCACCCAATGGGACCGTTAGAGTTAGGTGATTTCATCGGTCTTGATATCTGCCTTGCTATCATGGATGTACTTTACAAAGAGACAGGCGACAGCAAATATCGTGCATGCCCACTGATCCGTAAGATGGTTCGTGGTGGTAACCTTGGAGCAAAGAGCGGCAAGGGATTCTATGTATACAATGCTGATCGTACAAAGACTCCGGTCGATGCTCAGTAAAATAAATATTTATGGAGGAAAATTAGATCATGGATTTCACTTTAGACAAGAAACATGAAATGGCGCGTTCCTTATTCAAGGAATTTGCTGAAACAGAAGTAAAACCGCTTGCACAGGAAACAGATGAGACAGAAGCTTTCCCGGCAGAAACGGTTAAGAAAATGCAGAAATACGGATTCATGGGAATCCCGGTTCCGAAAGAATATGGTGGACAGGGTTGTGATCCTCTTACATACGTTATGTGCGTAGAAGAGTTATCTAAAGTTTGCGCAACCACAGGTGTTGTTGTATCTGCACATACATCTCTCTGCATCGATCCGATCATGACATATGGTACAGAAGAGCAGAAACAGAAATATGTAAAACCACTTGCAACAGGCGAGAAGTTAGGTGCATTCGCATTAACTGAGCCGGGTGCTGGTACTGATGCACAGGGTGCACAGACAAAAGCTGTTTTAGATGGTGACGAGTGGGTATTAAATGGATCAAAATGCTTCATTACCAATGGTAAAGTTGCAGATGTTTATATTGTAATCG
>OGIU01000033.1_pt1 | contig 100964 bp, 84 predicted proteins | sample 1571791 | NCBI WGS metagenome assembly OGIU01 (sample SAMEA2582104, study PRJEB24529) | metagenome | biome: Human gut stool | place: China | collected 2011
GGTTTATTTGTTTCGCACCTTTGGAGCGAAACGGACTTAAAGTCACATAATAAAATAGCGATACACGATGTATCGCTATTATATATATAATCTATTCTAAAACATATCTGATGTTATATTTTAAAATAACTCAGTATATCAGCTAAAAGTTGTTCTCTCGTTTCTTCAAAACGACTTTCAGACAGGGATTTCAACTCTTCCTCTCTAAGTTCCGACAGTTTCTCTCGTAACAGATTATCTGCTAAATGTTTAATATTTGCCTTACTGTCTTCGTCTGACGTCTTAGAGAGCTCCATTTTAATAGCTGATCTAACTGCTACTACTACTAGTCTTAAACGGTCTTTGTCATCTGTTCTGTTTTCATAATTTGGATTAGACCAATCTGGAACATTTGATGGGCGATTATCCTTATTAGTTGAATGACTATCTCTCAAGTCTGAAAGTTTTGTGTATCCTGCTACTTCCCATTTATTGAGCAAGGTTCTTGTCCAACCAAAAGTACGGTTTCCGTCACTTCCTGTTCTTTCCAACGCCTCAATAACTAGTTCATGGTCCATTGTTTCAAGCCAACGTTTGAGTTGATTTTTATTATTGTAGTTGTCAGCTTTGCTCCCTTTAGGAAAAACAGTGTAGAATTTCTCCATGACGATAGCCATCTTACGTTTGAAGTCTAACTCCTTCTTCTTCTCAAAGGTAATGACTTTATCGTTTGTTGCAACAATACGTCTCAAATCGTCATCGAACGGTTTAAACCTAAATATATAGTGGGTAATTGATTTTCCTTTTTTGATTCGCTCTACTGTTAAATCCTGTATGACAGGAAGCCCATGCTCATCAACTAATAGCGTATTGATTTCATCCAACGCTTGCTGCAGCTTAGTACCTTTCGAACGAAGTAAACTTGGACTATCCAAGATCAAAACTTCTTGCTCTAGTTCTTCAGCTGTATCTTTTACAAAACCTGTTTTACGCCAGTCTGCTAGATGTCTAAATAATCGTTTAGAATACTTACTCTTCAATAGGTTATGGTAGTCACGTCCATACTGAATGTACTTAGCTTTTTTACCCCACTCTGGGTTGTTAAAAAGGTCCTTAACTGTACGCCTAACCGCTACTTTTACTTTTGATCCATCTTCTGTAGTTACTTCATCATATTCAGTATATTCCGCATCAGACAGGTGGATTTTAATGAGTTTATTTTCGTGGTCTACTCTAAAGGTCTTGAACAGTGGGATGGAGGTGTAAGAGACAACCTTACCATCGACAACCTTTTCGGGATGTCGATATACAATTTTAGTCATTCTTTCCTCTAGTTCCTCAACTGTAGTTTCAAATCGCTTACCAGTCCTAGGAACAATTTTTTGTTCCCTAGAACTGTAAAATGTATTTCCTGCTAGCATTGCCAGACTCGAATAAGAAAATATTGCTGCTTCGTTTTCGTCATAAACATCTCGCAACTCACCAAATATAGAGTAAATCATATTTTCTTGAAGAGGTGAAAGGTCTCCCAGCTGAAACATTTGGGTAAACTTATTATCATATTTGATGATTTCTCTGAACTCTCTATTCTCTACCAAATGCTTCTACCTTTCTTAGTTCATTCATCATACATTTTGGTTGTATTTTAAATAAAAGTAATTATTTTACTATAAGCTAATTACTCACTGCAATATGTGACAGGGTATAAAAATATTAATTTACAACCCTTTTGTATGACATTATATCACTAATATTCTGATTTTCATAGTATTTTTTTAAATTTACGACCATTTTGTAGGATATACATACAAATTTATATGACATACATGCATTTTTGTAGACTTAACATACAACTTTATAGGACATACCTACCAATTTGTAGGATACACCTGCAATCTTATATGACATACATACATTTTTGTAGACTTAACATGCAACTTTGTGTGACTTTCATGCAAAATTATATGATATACCTACCAATTTGTAGGATATACATACACTTTTATATGATAAAGGTAGGCTTAGCTCAATAATAGCAAGGGTTTCAGGAGTTCTACTACTTAAACTATAATTAACTACTTAGTTACTATTATTAACCACTTAATACTACTTAATACTATTTAAACTATTATTACTAAAACAAAAAGTGCAGTAATTACCTACACTTTTGTATGCAAAAAAAGATTTCAATACGAGTTACCTACATTTTTGTATGATAACTACATGTTAAACTTAATTACTTAAAACTCATCTCAGTTTCTACCAATGTATTAAACAACTCCTTTTGTTCTTCATCTAGAAGTTGGTACATCTGATCTAACATTTCAGTGAATAACTTATCAGATCCTCCGCGTTTAGGATAATTGCCATTTTCTCCTTTGAGGTCTTTTTTATTTAAAACAGCTCTTAATGCACTAAAACGAGACATTGATAATTGTGTCATATTTAGATTTGAACGCACTTTTTCTTCCGGAGTTTTTGCTGGTTCAAGTTTAGTTGGAATTTTGTTTTTTTCTTTTTTCTGAGTAACAATGTTTACTTTTTTTGGAGAAACAGCAGCTTTTTTGGGTTCTACACTTGCCTCAGTTAGATAGGTAATATCATGCTTCTCCTTAAGTTTATCAACTACTACTTCTTCAATCTCTTTCCCTTTAAAAAAACGGTCAAATACTTCTTTAGCTGTTGTGCGATCATTTGATTCAACAGCTGTTAAAAGGTTATTATAATTTCTTTGTTGGATAGTATTAAGCTTTTTCGCCATTGTGTTCTCCAATCGTCTTAATTAGTTCATTCATAACATTTGTGATTTGTTTTTGAGGGATGCTATAGCCACTATTTGTAAAAACATTTGCTTGATTAGCAATCATATCTTTGTATTGTTTATTATTAAATAAGTATTGCTCAAAAACTTTAGTATTATGTTCTTCCGCAATTTTCTCAAGAGTTGTTACTGCTTCTCTTGCTTTGACTTGTTTAATTGATTTTTTACTAAAGCCGGGCCCTTTATCAACCTGAGTTATAACGATTCCAGCAATAACAATATCAATTCCAAAGAAAGAAAATCCTTCTTGAACAGCTTCAATATCTTCGATTGTATCTTTTACACCTTCAATACCAAACTTATCAGGTGTAGTAGGAATAAGAACATAAACTTTCGAATTTGTAAAAAGGGTACTTGTTGTAGAAACACCAAAGAACGGAGGTGTATCAAAGAGTACAAAATCGTAGTAATCATTAATATCTTGAACTACGTTCCTTAAACGAAAATCCCTATCTTTTAGTCCTGAAGCTTCACTCTCCCAGTTCTTCATCAGCTTACTACCTGGAAGCAGATCATATCCGTCAACCGGGACAATAGCATCAGCTACTTCTATTTCTTTTTTTAGTACAGAATAAATCCCTTCTTGTTCGTCTTCGTTCACTCCTGCTGCCGTAGTTAGATTACACTGACCATCTAGATCACCTGCACACGTTTTATATCCAGCATTTCCTAGAGCTTGAGCCAATAATAAACTTAATGTTGTTTTGGCTGCTCCTCCTTTTTCATCCATCACTACGATTGTATTTGCAACCATATCTACTCCTTTCAATCCGATATGTACGATACACTATGTATAACAATGCGATACATATTTAACTACTTAAAGTATACCATATAGAAATTCAATAGCAAGTACTGTGTAAGATATATCGTAAACAATACATGATACACTATGTATAGTATATAAAAATAATGTTTCCTAACAAGGTTATCACGCATTAGCTAATACATAGTGTATCGTTTACTATATACTATTCAAAAGCATAACATATTACAGAGTATCAAACCACAACAAAAGTTATACCCGATACACTATATATTATATAAAAAAGATAATGTATAATAGAGGATGTATCTTACAGATATATATTATACATACTGTATAGATATATAGTGTATAGCATTATGTTCGAGTTCTAACTCAAACATAATACCATTTGATCACTACACTATACATAGCATTACTATATATAAATGACTAACAAAACAAATTGCAATTTTTTTATCGTATATTATAGACGATGTAGAGTATATAGACAAACAATGTAATGCAAGGCATTATATCGTATATCTTTTATAAAATACTTCTGGAAATAAAGAAAATTAACGCACATCACCATACACGATACATTATATACTATATAAAATATAAGAATGTACTCTAGACGACGTATTTATTACATATATAATATACATAATGTATCGATATATAGTGTATATTACTATATTCGACTTTCTACTCAAATATTACACACTACACGATACATAACCTCACTATATATAGTGTAGTGCAAAGAAAGAGAAATTTTGTAGTATGTTATAGACGATGTAAGATATATCGTTAAGTAATGTACTGCTAGGTATTATATCGTATATTCTTTATTCATTCATTTAATATAATAAATAAGAAAAGTTCTATCACAAGACGATACCTAATACATTATGTAATGTGAATAATGTGTAGTTTCTTTATTTATCGTATATAGTAGATAATATACGATGCATATTGAACGATACATTAAAGAACTATATATGATTATATTCTTATTGGTTAATAAGTTATATTTAAAATTAGTATAAAGAGTGTTCTAGATTATTTACGATACAAGATACATAGTTTATCAATGTATCTTGTATTTCTTTTTTCATGACGACTGATTCTTCGCTTATTACTATTGGTGGACTATACATAATGTGTTGTAAACTATAGACTATGTATAGTATATAATACAATGAAGAGTAGTATATATGGTTATAATTCGAATAACGATAAACTTGTAATGTTAGTTGCTCTTTGCTATACTAAAGACATAAATTGTTTAATTTATATTTTTTCCACCACCTCAAACGGTGAACCTTTGGTCACGTGACTAAAGAAAATAGAAGCATGGAGGAGGAGATGCTATTTCTGGTTCTGTCCCAGCAATAGGTATCCCATGTTTGATTGGGTTAAAAGGGAGCGTACTCGCTTTTAGCTATCAGTTAAGCCATCAGACAGAAGAAGGGGCTTGACGCTTACAACAGGTACGAGATAATTTGCCTTTAATTTTTTGAAAGGCTACAACAAACGTTATTAGCAGATAAAAGCATAACGAGAAGTTTCCTATGGTTTTCCATAGGCACGCGCAACCTTGTTTTTAGAGACAAGGCTTGCCGGCTTCTTTGTTATGCTTTTTTTGTTTTGAGTTTGAGTAGTCGGATAAAAAAGGAAGGTGACATCTCGATGATTAGAGGTGAGGTACAGGTGTTTCCATCTCTAAATTGTCGTCATGCGGAGGAAAGACTACGAACAGGTGTTCGAGACTTTCCAAGGTCACTTTAAAACAACAATGTTATATTTTATAAGGAGAAAAAAATGACAAAAATTATTACGATTGGACAAACCGAAATGATTAGGGTAGGACGTGATTACCCTTGCCCTATTTGTGGCAAACCAGATTGGTGTTTGGTATTTGCAGATCAATCTAAAGCAGTCTGTGCTAGAAAGATTGACCCAGACAAACCACAATTTGGTAGTGCTGGGACAATTTATGATTTGGATCCCCAAAAAGCTAAAGACGTGACTTTTGAACCTAGTTGGAAAAGTCAGCCTTTGGCAAGTATCTCAACACTTCACAAGGTAAATTCTCTTGTGATTGATGTGTTGGGATTAACTAAGGACCATGTCAAGCACTTAACAGGTACGGAACGAGGTCTTTCTGTTGAGACCATTGCACTCCGTGGCTACGCTTCATCAACAAAGCAAACACGCCAGAAGCAGGTTGATACAACAGTATCTCATCCAGCAACTATTTGGGAAAAGCTCTTTCTTGCAAATGGGCTTTCTAAAGATGCTTGGCGTGGAGTTCCTGGCTTCTATTGGAACGAAAACGCAAAATGTCCTATTTTTGAATCAAAAGATGGAATCCTAATTCCATGTCGCAATTCTTGGGGACAAATTGTAGGTTTTCAAGTACGTCTTGATAACGTTAGTTATCAAGCCAAAGTAAACGAAGCCTTTCAAGAGGGACGAAATGCACGTACTGCTAAGGTCTTCCAAAATGACGACGGAAGTTTCGATTGGTATGTGTTTGCTAAAGGTTCATCACACGAACTAGCAAGTGGGACAACTAAGGAAACTAGTGTTAAACTTCGTTCTGGACTTGAGTTGACATTTAAAAAAGGGCAAAAGTATGTCTTTGTTTCGTCAGCATATAAGCCAGAAGGAACAAGTGCTAAGTCTTTTCCACATTTTGCTTATTCTGATGACATTTTAGAACAAGCACGCTTTTCGGATGAAGGCAAGGCTAAAGTCAACCTTATGAGTAAGGTTGATAACCTTCTAGTTACGGAAGGTTTGCTTAAAGGAGACATCACCGCATCAGTTGCGAAAAACACTCGTCTTTCTCAATTGGGGAATATCTGTGTTATCTCTATGGCAGGAGTAGCAGCATGGCGTCCTATCTCAGAATTTATCGGAAAGACTGAACTCAAAAAGGTCAAACCTATTTATCTAGCATTTGACCAAGACTTTGAGGATAATGACTCGGTATTTGAACGTATGTATGACATGGTTCAAGATCTAGTTACGAAGCAGTCTTGTACGGTTCGTGCTCTAATCTGGCCTCACGAAAAGGGAATTGATGATTTCCTTTTGAAAGCTACCCCAGAAGAAAAGATTAAGTTCAAAACGTATAATAAACAGGATATGGTATAATGAAGAAAAATTATTTGGAGACGTATAAGGGTTGGATATCAAGAAAGTTGAGCGACTGATCTTTGAAATCAACACCATTCATATAAAGTATTCAGAAGAGTATTTTGAAAGTGGTAAACTTGCTAAAGTCAATCTTAATCACACTTTTGCGAAGGTGCCAGTTGATGAGATTCTAAAATATCGTTTGAATCTGCACGAATCTATCAACGATTATTTGATGGTAGCAGATGTCAGCGATATTAGTTACTTCTATAGAGTGAAGACATCTGAATCTATTTTAGATAAGATTGAGCGTTTTACTAAAAGAGCAGAAGGGTATCCAGTAAATTCGGTTTTAAATGATATTTTTGGAGCACGTGTCATTTTGCCAACATCTGTCATTACTAAAGTGATGGATCGTTTAGATGATTGGAAGGAAGAATACGGTCTTAAAAATTGGTATTTAAAAGATACTGAAGACTATACTGGCATCCATCTCTACTTTAAAAACAAGAGTCATTTCTATTATCCTTGGGAATTACAAATCTGGGATAAGAATGATATTTTTCGAAATATAGAGAGTCACAAACGAGATTATGCAAGGAAACTTGATAACAATAATTAGGTTTCCTTTTTTACGCAATAAAATGCAAATCATACTATGTATAGTTCATAATGTATCGTACATAGTACATATAAGAGAAAGAGGAAGGTAGTAGCTTTAAGCTATACCTTCCTTTTTGCTATTAAGGAGAAAAACAATGGCAAATCTACTAACAGTCGCAGCACAAACAACTACTAAAAAAGTCACTTTTCCGAAGCTAAAAGAGACTGATAAGGCTGCAGATATCGTGAGAAGGTTTTGTACTTACTATGCGAATATTCGTAGATATCAATGTCAGGAACTTTTATCTCAAGAAGTCGGAGCAGTAGCAGTAGAGGTATTCGGACAAGATAATGTCTATACAGCTTATAAGGTCAAAGACATCATGGCTGATATTGAAACCATTGGTTATGATCAAGCACATTTTTCGAATAAACTAAAAAGACTGTTCGAGGGCATGAGCTTGAGGGATGAAGAAAATCAAGAACACCTTTTCGGTGAACAGATTCTTCTCACACTCCATGGGAGTAGATTACCTGCTACTAAAAGTGCAAAAGATACCAAACGCACTTTGTATCTTCTCATTGTCGACGATTCAAAGGTTAGAGTACCTTTGAAGAAAAACCTAAGTTTTTGGAGAGAGAGAAGTTCTCAAACAAGGTATGGACTAGTATCTTTTAGCTTTCTTGAATTGATGTCTATCCATAGTGAAGGTATTTACAAGGAATGTAGTTATTATGGAAATATCCAAAAGATAGCTAACGTTCTAAAAAGAGAGTATGAAGATGCTCTTGCAGCAAACCTTAATGCACAATATGTTAATCAGTCAACTAAGACGATAGCCAGTGTGCGTGAGGATAAAATCTTTCAAGATCATGAAATGAACAGTAATACGTCATTTTTTGATTTAGGGTTTTCAAAAGTTGAAGTAGATACCGAGCGTTATCGAGGTAGTGATTTTGACAAGGAGAAATTCAAAGTTCTAGAAAACGAATGGGAGAAGTTGTGTAATCACTTACCTCATTCTACTGTAGAACCCGAACTTAAATTCCGGAAGCTAGGAAAACATAAAGCAAGCGGACTTTATGTGCCAGGGTTAAATATCATGGCAGTTGATGTAAGAGATTCCTCATCCTTCATCCATGAGTATGGTCATTATTTAGACTATACGTATGATAAAGCTGGAATCATTAGTTCTACGTCACATAGCTTTAAAGATATTCGTTATATCTACAAGGCTAGCTTGCTGAAACTTATTCAAATAGCTGAGGAAACCAGAACGGACTTAGCTCAAGCTGTTCATATTAAGAAGAAGTTGGATTATTATTTGACACCGACTGAAGTGTTTGCACGTGGTTTTGAATGGTGGGTTTTTGAAACTTATACCAAAGATTCAGAACTGCTATCTGATGAAGCTACTTACTATACTCGATTAGAGTATAGGGCTTTAAGGCAATGTCGACACCTTTTGTTTGCATTTTTTGACACGTTCTTTGAGAACTATCGTGCAATGCAACCTATTTATAAGGTTGAGAAGGAGCCAAAAACACTAGTAGCTTGTCGAAAGCCACTTGAAGATAAACCAACAACTGAAGGAGAACAGTTAAGCTTGTTTGAGTTCTGAGAGGAGAAAAACAATGATTGTAAATAATATTTTAAAAGAAGCTATCGATAATAATATCCAAGACATTACCATCTTCCCACATGGTGAAGATTACGAGGTAGCATTTAGAAATTCTGATGTGAAACAGGTCCATGACTTCATTTCATCAGAAGATGCGGATGCTCTATTCAGTCATATTAAATTTATGGCTGAGATGGACGTAACAGAAAAACGTTGTAGTCAGGTAAGAACTTGTGATTATCAGTTGGACGATGGTAGAGTTATCACCATTAGGATATCGACGATAGTTAATTTTCAAGGACTAGAAACGATGACTATTCGACTTATTCATGTGAATGAGCGACGAATTTCTTTGAGTGAGTTTGATCATAGTTGTATGGAAGAACTGCTTGAACAAGTACGCATTCCAGGCTTGCATGTCATTACTGGTCCTGCAGGTGTCGGCAAAACGACTTTAGCTTACTCGTTACTTGCTGAAGCTTTTAAAGAAGGTAAAGTAATAACAATCGAAAGACATGTCGAGATTAAGGAAATGTCTTTTTACCAACTACAAGTCAATAAGGCTAACGGTATGGACTATGATTCACTGGTCACTTTAGTCCCACGCTTTAATCCTAATGTCTTGTTTATTGGTGAAGCTAATACACAAGAAGAAGTAGAAGCAGTACTTAAGGCTGTTTCTGCAGGATTAAGTGTCGTTACAACAGCCTATCAAGATGATTTTTTAATCCGACATGATGTTTTAGAAATGAAACAAGGACAAGATGGGAAACGAAACGTAGCTTTAGTTAAATAAAAGAGGAGAAAAACAATGACAGATAAAATTAAGATTGATGCTTTTGACCGCTTCATGGCAGTAAGCCATTTTGATGATGAAATGGCGGAAGCTCACACACCGACTGAGGATGCAATTCATAATTGGATAGTTGATAATCAAGAGGATGATGAGCTGATTTCTGGAATCCTAACACACCTTGATCGTACGATTAAGAATGCTATGCGTTACTGCATCAGAAAAGCCAGTAAATCTGACTATAAAAATGCTCAAGGGGCCATGGTTGATGATGATACGGTCTTTTCTTGGGTTAAGGAGTATTTTACTGCGGAAGAAGTAGAAATAGGTTCTGTTTTTGGTAGGATGGCTACTGGTAGTAAGAAACCAACAAAAAAACCAAAAAAGAAGAGCCAAACTAAAAAGAAAACCCCTAAAGTTGAGACTAAATCAGTAGTAGGTAAAACGACTACTGGTAGCAAGGAACCAACTAAGAAACCTAAAAAGACCCCAAAAACAAAGAAAATGCCTAAAGAGGTTGGGAAACAGTTAGATCTTTTTTCAGATTTATCTGTTGAAGAAGGGGAATTTTAACAACAAGGAAAGAAAAAATGGTCCTAGGGCCATTTTTTTATGATTAAGGAGAAAAACAATGGCAAAAGCAAATAAGAGTATTCAAGATATCGTTGACAATCGTCTAAAAGTTCCTAACGGGTTCTTCAAGTGGGCAAAGAATGATTTTCCTATCTATGAATGGACTAATAAGTCCAGGACAATTATCTCTTCAGACCGAAAAAAATTTTCGAAAAAGGTTACAAAACGCTTATCACTTAACAGCCGTTTAACCTTTGTAGGTGATACTTTTTACTATGTCTGGATGGGAGTCACAAAGAAACGCATTGAAATGCAAATGTATGCAGTGACTCAATCATTTGAAGAAGGAAAAGAAAAGTTTGACGTCAGCCTTTATAACTTTTATCAGCTTGCCAACAATAAGATGGTGAAAGCACACTGGGATCCATATCTTTCAGCTAAAGAAGGTAAAGAAGTCTATAGTACTGGATTCCAAAATCAGAGAAATGCTCTCTTTTTTGGCTCTGGTGCATTTAGTGTCTATACGCTTTATGGTGGTATGGAAAATCTTATTGAAAAGTTACAATCAAAATCTGAGTTGAGATACTTAGATTTTGATGAAGTGATTAAAGAAAATTTCGAGATAAGCTCAGTGCTACCTCATCTTTATAAATATCGAGAACGTATTGAATTCGCTCAAAAAATCAAGGCGCGTGGAATCGTCAAAGATTTGGTAGGGTCTACGTTTTATAAATCATATTACTCATATAGTCTAGGACATAGTCATGCAAATATGAGTAAGGTTACCATGAACTTTCTTAAAAGGAATAAACCGTATCTAAAAAATACGGATATAAATGTTGAAAAGGCATTTTTCGAGGAAGATTTGCGTAGACGATATGGTCGAAACTTCGAGGGGTTATATGAGTTGATTATAAACGCTATGATTTCTGACAAGAAGCCACTAATTAAGCGTTTGGAAAGTATCATACCATCCACTGTGAAACCAATTCGTTTTATTAACTGGATGATGAAAAACAATATCTCCCTTCGTGATTATGAGGACTATCAAGAAATGGTAGAAGCTCTGGGAATTCCATTTGATGGAGATTATGTAGTTATCCCAAAAAATTGGGAAAATAAACATACAGAGATTGTAGAAAATTATTCAGCTCTTCTCGAGAATCAACAAGCACGTGGTACATATTTACGTGTAACTAATGCTGTCAGAGATTTGAGAGCAGAGAAACAACGCATTGAGGACGAAAAGAAAGAGGCGAAGTTGAGGGTTGAAACAGCTAAACGTTTGACAAACATGATGAAGGCTCAGACCGCATTTGACAAGTATGCTTTTATCTTTCCTAAAGACGAAAGTGAAATTGTCAAAGAAGGCAAAACCCTACATCATTGTGTTGGAAGTTATGCAAAAAAACACTTTGTCTACGGAACTTCTATTATTGTCTTTGTTCGTGATAAAACTGACAGAGAAACCCCTCTCTATACTCTTGAATTGAAAAACAATAGGATCATTCAACTGAAAGGAGAAAGGAACAAATCCGCAGATGAAGAGGCAAAGAAAGAAGCAGAACAATTTTTAGCTCATTGTGGAAAGCTTAAAATTGAGTTTTAGATAAAAGGAGAAAAAATGAAACTTAGAACTCATTATGAGTCAACTGCGTTTTCATGTTATACTAGAGATAACACTATACGTGATTTCATGTATAATTCAGGGAGAAACGTCATGAAGTTGACTATTGTTCTTTATAACAATCAAAAGATGATTGGGAAATACCTGGTTGATACAATCAGTAAGACCTTAGATACGTTTGAAAGGGAAGATGATTTTTTGTTGAACACAGAATTCACCTATGAACGTATGGTTGATTTTCTAAAAGGACGTCAAATTGATTTTGGACGAAAAAACCGAAAGGAACTTTTAGGTTATACCTATACAGCTCCAGATGTCTGGCACGAAATTGCTATGACACACGGTTTTGATACCGATGATTTTTATTGGGTATCAATACCAGAACTCAACGATGAAAAGTTTGTTTTAGAAGACCATCATCCTAATTTAAGTAGAAAATAGGAGAGGTACTATGCATGTATTCACTTCTAGTAAAGGAACTCAAGAGAAATGGTTGAAAGATAACTATTTCTATAAGAGAGACTATTTTGGTGGAGAAGCTGAAGCTGAGTTTCTAGTATCTGAGTTTTTGAAAAGTTGTGGGATTAAAGATTATGTACCTTACGAAAAAGTAGGTAGTGACCTTTGTCGTTCACAGAATTTCATACCAGAAGGTGGAAGCTTCATTACGATGTTTCGTTTGTTGCAACAAAGGGGATATACGGAATCAGATATTGAACAAATGGCTAAGAAACAGCCTCAAGAGCAGTATAACTTTTTGAAAAAAGAGTTGGTTGAGATTGGTTTTTCAGAAGCTGAGCTTGATTCGATATTTGCCAGACTCTTTGAGATTGACCGATTAACGTTAAATGTTGATAGACACTGGAATAACTTTGGGATTATCTTTCCGAAAGATGAACCGCCATATCTATTAACTTTGTTTGATTTTGGTTACTCTCTAGGTGTCACCTTTCCCAAAACAATGCCCACACATGTTGCTATTCGTAAGAGTAAAGCTATGACAGTCAGCAAAAGCTTTGATAAGCAATGTGAACTGGCTGGAACATTCTCTTTTGACATTCAAGATAGTTTTATTGAGTTCCTCAAAAACAGGAAAACACGAGAGGCTCACATATTTTTGAGTCGTATAAACAAATACTACAACTAAAAAGAAAGACTTGGTATTATACCAGGTCTTTTTTAGTTTTAAGGAGAAAGAACAACAATGGAAGAACAAAAAAATAATACTAAAACAATGACAAAAGCAGAAAAGGTTCAAGCTAACCTTTCTGCCATTAAACTTGTGAAAGCACTCGAAGCAGATAACCGTCTAGCTGACAGTGCCGAACAAGAAATTCTCTCTAATTATGTTGGTTGGGGAGGACTTGCTAACGATTTCTTTGATAGTAAGATTAATCGTTTTGCAAAAGAACGTGATGAGCTAAAAAGTCTTGTCACTAAAGAAGAATACCGTGCGATGGAAATGAGCTCCTTGACGGCTTACTACACAAGTCCAGAGATTGCTACTGCAATGTGGGATAAGATTGTAGAAAGTGGTTTTAAAGGAGGTAATATTCTTGATCCATCGATGGGTACTGGTATCTTCTTTGAAACAATGCCAGAGGATATCAAGAAGAATTCTACTCTTTATGGAATTGAACTTGATACCATTACTGGTGCTATTGCCAAACACCTTCATCAAGATGCTACTGTTTTAGTCCAAGGATTTGAAACAGTAAACTTTGAAGGGACACCATTTGACTTGGTCATTACGAATGTTCCATTTGCGGATGTTCGTATTGTCGATAAAGCTTATGATAATAAACCTTATCGTATTCATGATTACTTCTTTAAGAAAGCTATCGATTTGGTACCCTATCATGGGATGGTTGCTGCTATCACTTCAACGGGTACTGCAGATAAGAGTGCTGGTTCAATTCTGCCAGAACTCCGTCGTAGCGGAACACAGTTTTTAGGTGGTGTCCGCTTACCAAATACTGCTTTTAAAGATGCTGGAACACGAGTGGTAACAGATATCCTCTTTTTCCAAAAAGGAGCATTTATCCCTGTTCCCGATAATAATATCGACTTTTGGTCTTCCGATAGAAAGAAACTCCCCTTTGATAAACGTGTCTCACTCAATCCCTATTTCTTCCAGGATGCTATTTGTAAAAATCCTTGTGTTCTAGGTGATTATCAGGTACGTCATTTCAATGGTGGAACACTGGATCTTGTGGTAGATAGCTCTTTTGACTTAGCTTCAGAGCTTCAAGAAGCACTATCAAAAGTAACAGTGCCTTTCGAAGTAGAGAGACTAGAACCTCGTGATATTATCCTTAAAGAAGAAGTGAATCATCTTGACCAAGACTTACTTACTTCACTTGACATTCGATTGAACGAGTATGCTTGTGATAAAAATGGGCGTGTCTATTATCGTGATAACACGTCTATTCGTCCTAGCTCACGTGCAGCTGAAATGATTTTTTATCAAGACGAACAAGGACAGTTCGTAAAATATGATGATAAATACAAAGAAGAAGCCATCTTAGACTTTGAAGCAGCAGTAGAAGCAGACCCTAATATTGTTACGAATACATGGGTAAGTCAAACACCTTCTAAAGCAGCTAAAAGTAAAGGGCTTTACAAAGGTATTTATTTCTATGAAACACCCCTTACGGATACAGAAAACAAGCGTATCCGTGGCATGGTTGCTATCAAAAATGCGTATCAAGCCATTATTGATATTCAAATGACGACAGACTATGATGAAGGGAAATTCAAACAACTGCTTGCAACACTTAATCAAGCCTACGATATTTTCAAGAAGAAGTATGGTTATCTCAATCAAGCGGTGAATGCTCGCCTCTTTGACCGAGATGATCGTTATCCGCTTATCGCTAGTCTTGAATTAGAGGAGTTGGACGAGAATGACAGCTCAAAGGTAGTATTTGTGAAGTCAGATGCTTTTAAAAAGCCAACTATTCGTCCTAAAAAACACCTCCATCAAGTGATGTCAGCAGTAGAAGCTTTGAATGTGTCGCTTTCAGAAGGTCGTGGCGTTGATTTGAACCTCATGAGTTCTGTCTATCCAGATGTCTCAGAAGATATGATGATTTCAGAACTAGGTGAGACAGTAATGATTGATGTGGAACGCTATATTGATGATAAGACTGTACACTATGTTACTAAGGATAAATTCCTTTCAGGTGATGTTCTAGCCAAACGTGATTGTATTAACTCTCTCATTGAAGACGGAGATACACAAGCGGATTGGGAACGTTATTTGGAATTGATTTTATCTGTTGTACCAGAACCAGTTGTCTTATCTGATATTGATTTCAGCATTGGTTCTAGCTGGATTCCTAGTAACGTCGTTTCTCAATGGGTGTTTAGTGAATTGTTGGATGAAAAGGTTGGTCTCCATTCTGAAGAAGCTAAATCACTATTAGTGACATCCAGAATCGGACGAGGTTTCAACGAACGCTTGCTAAACTGCTATATGAGTCGTCAATCTAACCTTCGTTTAGGTCTACGTGATGAGTACAATAAAAGCTACTCACACGCAACAGATATTGTGGCTCACTTGCTTACAAGTAATCAACCAACAATCATGCGTAACTTTGGTACGACTGAAAACCCGATACGTAAGGTTGATGAAGTGGCTACAGCAAACCTACGTGAGTGTGAGCGTGTTCTACAAGAAAGCTTTAAGAACTTTATTCATGAAACCCCAACAGTCCAAGAAGTGATTGAGGATACCTACAATGAAGTCTTTAATCGCTATGTGACACGACAATATGACGGAAGTCTTTTGAAATTTGATGGGTTGGCTAAAGGTGTAGAGCTTCGCCCTCATCAAAAGAATGCCGTACAACGTATTCTTGAAGAGAGACGTGCACTGCTTGCTCACGAAGTGGGTACTGGTAAGACACTAACCATGATTTCAGCAGCTTTCAAGATGAAAGAACTAGGGCTTATTCATAAACCATTGTTTGTGGTTCCGTCTAGTCTAACAGCACAATTTGGACAAGAAATTATGCGTTTCTACCCTACCAAGAAAGTGTTTGTTACGACTGAGCAGGATTTTGAAAAGTCACGTCGTCGCTTGTTCGTTTCTCGTATTCTAACGAGCGACTATGACGGTATTGTGATTGGACATTCTCAATTTGAGAAAGTTCGTGTCTCACAAGAACGTGAACAAGCCTTCATTTCAGAAAAAATTGATGAGCTTGATGAGATCATTGGTTACGCAAAAGCTAATGACGACAAAATTACTTTTAAGCAAGCACAATCTATGCGTAGAAGTCTTGAGGCAAGCTTAGAGACGTTGCTTGAAAACAAGACTGGTATTGATGAGTTTATCAACTTTGAAAGCCTTGGTATTGATATGCTCTTTGTTGATGAAGCCCACGGTTACAAGAATGTCCGTCCTATGACACGTTTGGGGAACGTTGCTGGTATTACCAACCGTACCTCAAAAAAGAATATGGATATGGAAATGAAGGTGCGCGTGCCTCAAGAAGAGCATGATACACGTCACGTTGTCTTTGCGACTGGAACACCAGTTTCCAACTCAATTAGCGAAATGTATACGATGATGAATTATCTTCAACCAGATGTCATGGAACATTTCGGTGTAAGTTTCTTTGATGCTTGGGTTGGTGCGTTTGGGATTGTTGAGAATAGTCTTGAACTTAACCCTACTGGAGACAAGTATATTTCACGTAAACGCTTTGCTAAATTTATGAATCTCCCTGAGTTGATGGCGATTTATCGTCAGACTGCAGATATCCAAATGACTGAAGACCTTAATCTTCCAGTTCCTATGGTAGAAAAGGTAGCGGTTGAAAGTCAGTTGACGGATAACCAAAAGGTTTATTTGGACGAGCTTGTAGAACGCTCAGACCGAGTTAAAAATGGGAGTGTAGATCCTAGTGAAGATAATATGCTCAAAATCACTAGTGAAGCCAGAAAGTTGGCTTTAGATATGCGTTTGCTTGATGCAGAGCTCTATGTAAGAGCTGATGCAGATAAACTCATGCAAGTGGTTGAGCGAGTGGATAAGATTTATCACATGGAAGCTAAGCATAAAGGGACACAGATGATTTTCTCTGACCTTGGAACTCCTAATGGCAAAGGTTTCTCTGTTTATCAAGAGTTGAAAGATTTGCTTGTTGAACGAGGAATTCCAGAAGAAGAGATTGCTTTTATTCACGATGCTACTAACAAAAAGGCTAAGCTCCAACTTCAACGTCAAATGAATGCTGGTGAGATTCGTATTCTCATGGCTTCAACGGAAAAAGGGGGAACCGGTCTTAACGTCCAACGCCGTTTGAAAGCTGTTCATCATCTCGATGTGCCTTGGAAACCGTCTGATATTATCCAACGTAATGGACGCTTGGTTCGTCAAGGAAATATCTATCGTAAGGTAAATATTTTCCACTATATCACCAAGGGAAGTTTTGATAACTACCTTTGGCAGATTCAAGAAACAAAGCTTCGTTATATTACGCAAATCATGACCAGTCGTACACCGATGCGAGCTTCAGAGGATATTGACGAGCAAACACTCTCAGCCTCTGAATTTAAAGCCATTGCGACAGGCAATCCATATCTTAAACTTAAGATGGAACTTGATAACGAATTTGAGTTGTTGTCTAATCGTCGTAAGGCTTGGAAACGTGATATTGATTTGTCTCAAAAACGTATTAAGCAAGCCCTTAAAGATAAGGAAAATTACGAGAAGAAACTTTCTCTATTAGTCCAGGATAAAGAGCTTGCAGAAAAGACAAAACCTTGGAAAGAAGTGGTTGAAAAAGAAGATGGTAAGAAATATGAGGTTGAACATAACCCATTTGTTATGACATTTGAACCAGATGGATACGAAGCAACTAAGAAAGATGTTGCAGGTAATCAACTGAACTATGCTATGCAGATGAATGTTGCCTCTGATCCACTCCATATGAAAATGACAACCCTTGCTCATTATCGTGGTTTTGTCCTTCGTGCGTTGGAACAAAAATCACCTTGGCAACCAGAACGCATGCTTGACTTGCATATTATTGGTCAAAATAGCTATGCCGTTCGTCTAGACTTTGCGAGTGGTATTGGGACTATCCAACGTATCAACAATGTTATTGATGGTATGGATAAACAAGCCAAACTCTTGCAGGAAAACATTGACCGTTGTGCAGATACTATTAAACGAGGAGAAGCTGCAGATGTTTTTGCAGACCAAGCTCGTCTTGACTATGTATCAGCAAAACGTGCCATTGTTAATCCTCTTATCGAAGTTGAGGATGAGTCTAAGAAGCCAACTGTAGAACAAATTGAAGAAGCAATCAATGCTTTTGAATTGCAGTATAAGGCAGACCATCCAGAAATGGATGAGGACTCTGATGTAAAAGTTAGCTCAATCACCGAGGAATATAGTGCTAGCTATGATCCTGATGAAGAAAGCGAATTTGTTGAAGCTATCGATGAGTCAGTAGATGAAGCAGAAGCTGCCTTCGAGGAAGAAGAAGTAGTTGCTCAAGAAACCGTTGAAGAAACGACTCATGTTGTTGTTTCACAAGAAGTTCTTGATATGGCTGATGACTTCCTAGACAGTATTTCTGAACTCTTTGGAATGACTGAAGAACATAATGACAATGTTGCTACAGAAGTAGTTTCTAAAACCTCTGTTAATGAGGTAGAAGAAGTAGAAGTTTACGAAGAAATTTCACTATTTGACTTTGTTTAAAATGCGAAGAGTATTGTTAGTATCACTTTTGCAGCATGAAAACACCTTATGAAAATAGGGTGTTTTTTGCTATAATAAAATAAAGAACTTTATCAAAAGGGGAATGAAATGAGTAAAATTTTTATTGCACATGCCTGGTCAGATGATGAGAATTATAGTCAGAGACAATTAGACTTTATACGTAAACTTGAGCTCGAACTAGAAGAAAAAAATTTAGAAGTTATTTATGATGATAATACTGTTAACAAAAATACTTTAAATCAATTCATGATTGAAAATATTAGAAATTGCGATGTTATTTTATCTATTTGTGACAAGGCGTATTTAGAAAAATCTGAAATAGACGATTCGGGTGTGAGTTTCGAAATAAAAGAAATAACAGAACATAAATTCTTAGATAAAGTAATACCTATCAAAATCTCAACAGATGATTTGCCTTACAAATTTGGTACATTACCTTACGAATCTTTCTGTAAAGAATTTGAGGAAATGTCGTTTGATTCATCCGAACAATTAAATTCTCTTTTTATAAGATTATCTGAAAAGCTCTCAAAAGAAGAGCTCTGGCCTCAAGATAAATTAAAAGAAGAAGTTCATTCGCAACTTGATTCGATTGGTTTGATTTCTAATGTTCTTAATTCCACATTAAAGCTTTCAGATTTGTATACTTATCCAGAACTAAGAATAGATAGAAAAGAAAATATAAGTTATCTTTCAGCAGAAAAGTTACTGAATAGTAAATATTATTTAGATAAATTTTTTATAGTAGGCGATAGACAAAGTGGAAAAACATCTTTTGCAAAAAAATTATTTTTAGATATATATAGTGACGGTTTTCAACCTATCTATTTAGAAAGTAAAGAGATTAATTCTCAAAATATAGAAAAGGCAGTTCGCAACAAATATATTTCAACATATAAAACTATCCATAAAAATAAAGCAGAAAATATAGTTGTTATAATTGATGATTTTCATAAACTTTCGACAAAATTACAAAATACTGTTAAAAAAATTGACAAGTACGCAGGATTAATTATGTTTGTTGATGATATTTATGATATTAGTTCGAATGACTTCACAGTAACAAGATTCACAATACAACCTTTCAAACCTTCTTTAAGAAATGAGCTTATAACAAAGTTTATAGAATCAAAATCACTCTATAGGGATTTAAACACAAATGATAAATTAAAGAAAATTGATGAGAATTCAAATCTTATTGATATCAGTTTGGGTTTAGATAGAGGATATAAGAATGGTATTATCCCCGCATTTCCTCTGTATATTTTAATTATCCTAGGTTCTTCAATTGATGTTAACAATAGATTTGATACTCCTATATCTTCACACGGTCATTGTTATAATTTACTAATTCAGTTAGCTTTTCAAAATTGTGGAGTAAGTAATGATCGGATTGTGTCTTATATAAACTTTTTGTCTTATTTTTCTATGTATCTTTTTAAAAAAGAAGTCTTAGAAGTATCAAATAAGGAATTCAATTTATTTTTAGAAGATTATCAAAATGATTATAAAATCTTTGACCTAGAAGAGTATCTAAGTTTACTAATGAAAACTGGATTGTTGAAAAAAAGCAACTCTTCTAACTATAGTTTTTGCTATGAGTATCTATATTATTACTTTTTAGGGCAATATCTATCTGATAACTTTAATGAACATCTTGATGACATAAAAGACATTATTTTGAATCTGGACTTAGAACAGAATGGCCACATAAGTATTTTTCTAGCGCATCATTGTAAAGATCAACGATTAATAGAAATGTTAAACTCTAGCTTAGAGAATACATTTAGTGATTATACAGAAGCAACACTTGATTCTGTAGAGTTGGGTGATTTTGATAAACAAGTTAATGACTTATCTAATAATATTGATTACAGGATAGAGAACTTCGACGAAAAACGAAAATCCGAATTGAAGCATCGAGACAGATTAGAGGAAAATACATACTCAGAAAGAGATAACTCAGAGATAATTGAAAAAAAACAAGCTCATAGACAAAATCAAGTTAGAAATGCAATTCAAACTGTAGAAGTAATTGGAGTAATTCTTAAGAACAGATACGGGTCAATAAAAAACAAAGAATTTAATAAAATACTAAAAAATACAGTTGATGCTAATTTAAGACTTCTTAACTCTTTTATTCAGATTGTCTCCGATAAAGATTTTATACTTTTTCTAGAGAACTTTATTTCAAAAGAAGTTGATACAGAAAACCTAAATGAGGATAAACTAAGAAAAGATATTCATGACATACTTGTGAGTATGAATTTTGCTACTATATATTCACTAATTATGAAAACTGTTTCATCAATTGGTTCAGAACCTATTTCTTATTATTTTTCAGAAATGGTGGAAAATAGCAATATTAATCCTAGCTATATATTAATAAAAAGGGGATTAGAACTACAATATGAAAAACAATTCTCGGAAAAATCTATCTTAAATGATAGAAATAATAAAAATATGTCACACGTAGCTCGTACCATATTGAATTTAATGGTTGTTAATCATGTATCACGGCATTCCTTTAGCTATCAAGAAAAAGCTAGAATAGAAAAAAGATTTGGGTTTAAACCTAATTCACTCCTTAAACGAGAACAACACATAAAATCAATAGAAAACAGATAATATATAACAAGTTAAAAATTTTTGAATCCACCTATCGATGCCATAGGTTGGATAGCAAAATAGCTATAAATGGTATAAAAAAATCTCTTAGATTCATGGCACTGCACCCATAAAATGAGACACAAGAAAACTTTCCTGTTGAAATCTGGTAAACTAGAAAATAGGGTGTTTTTTGCTATACTTTAGCATAAGTTTGAGGATGACTACAATTTTTAATAAGAAAAATAGGCGATCAGTATCGCCTATTTTATTTCATCATTTGCCCATCTGTCGACATCTTGCAAAAACCATTCAATAATCTTATTTTTATCTGTACTGTACACATCATCATGAGAATCAAACTTGTAAACTAATGGAGATTTTTGTCTAAAACGATAAGAAATAATATCTAGCATTTGTTTTACTTCATCTGGTGCGTAGATGTCTCCATAGTAGACTTCTTGATTATGACATAGGTCTAAGAACATAGAGTAATATTCTTTTAGAACTTGGTCAAATCCCTCTATTAGGGATAAAGCATTGGCATAGTATATAATGTCTTTCTTTTTTTGTTCTTGGTATAAGGCTGATTCTTTGAATTTATTGACTTGTAGGTACATTATTTCATTGTACATTTTCACTTGGTCGTCTACTACCCATTCATTGTGTTTACTCAATATGAATCGGTTAAATTTATCAGATAGAATTAGTTTTCGATATTGGTAGAAATTTAACGTAGTTGTTTTTCCTCTATGTGTAGGAGCTACTTCTTTTATCATTTCGTTTAATCTATTTCGGTTTGAATTATTTCCCGTATCCTCCACTTTAAATGGAATGCCAAATGTATCCTTCAAAAATTTCCGTAATTGCGATGAGGTAACAGAGAAAGATGAATGGAACACTTTTTCTAATTGATGTGGCTTAAAAAAAAGTTCCCAATTTTTTCTTGTGGGGTCGTTATGTAATTTCAAGTAATCAGATGGAACTAATACCCTAATATCTCCGCTTACTATTCTATTCAAATCAAATGTAAGTTCCATAAAGTCTCCAATTTGGTTAGTTTTCATTATATTTTATGCTAAAAAGCGTTACAAAACAAGGTTTTTTAATTTTAAATTATTAACAATTTGGTTAGTTTTTTATATTCAAAAGCCTTATACTAGTAGTATAAAATATTTAGAAAGGACAGGTTTTCAACCTATAGGTAATTTACCATGACAACAAAAGAACAACTACTCAAAGAGGTTGGAGAATTACAAGTCTCAATATTTTCGGATTGTGGTCAAACTGCTTGGCGTTATCACGTTCGTGATACTTGGACAAAAGAAGCAACGGAAGAAGCGCTTGAAAAGATTGGACAAGGTGCGACTACAATTGATTTAGCTCCAGATGGTCTAAAAGAAATTTGGAGAAATGATTTTACTGACAAAAAATATTCACGTGATTATTGGGTCATTAAGAAATATACACCTAGCCAGCTTGAAGAATATGCTCTCCTCTTAAAAGAGTTACAATCACGGGTCTTTCCATATTTTGATAAATAAATGACTTTCCGAAAAATTGTTCTTTTTTTTCGGAAAATAGTAAAACATAAGAAAAATCCCAAAAACCATTGCGGTTGTAAGCTTTTCTTGTTTATCCTTATCAATCTGTGAATCTGAAAAACGCTCAAAATCGCTCTACCAGTATAAAAATTCGTAGTCTAGTACCATTTTAGAGATATAAATAGAATAAATAAAAACGGTGGATCAGCATACGCCGACCCCTGTTTTATTTTTTAAATTCATTCATTTTACTTTCCAGAAGATTTAAGTTACAAGCAAATTTTACATTAACTCTTTTCTTTATTGCTTCAATAGTCTTAGTGGCTGTGTCTATTATAATGTCATCTTTTCTTGATAAACGAAAAGAATATTCTTTAATCAGCAAATTATGTTTATAATTTCACTGGTAAAGCCGAATAGAACAGAAACTTTTTATTCTTATAATGCAAAAGAAGCTCTTAGAAGAAAAACTTCCGAGAGCTTCTTTTTTAGTCTGAGATTAACCATAGGTTAGTCTTTTTGTTGTTCATTGAGCAATAAATATAATCGCAATAAAACCAAAGCTACATAAGTACAACCTTACCAAAGATGGTGAAGTCGTCCTTTTCAGAAAGGGTATTTGGTACCTCGCTAGAATTTAGTGAGTTTAGAAGAATGTCACCATTATCTCTATTTTGACTCACCTTCATTACGTGGTACTGAAACTTTAGCTGTACGATGCAAATATCACCGGCTCGAAGGACAGAGTCTTTCATGACAAACATTACTTCATCATTGAAGAAACTAGGTTCCAAGGAATCACCAACAACCTTAAACGCAATATCATGTACCGGAATAGGCACTGGGTAGTCAAGACAGTCGACTGGGATCTCTGAGAGTTCAAACCCTTGTGCATCGACTCTAGCATAAATACTAACTCTTTTGGTTGGTCGTTCACCTTGTCCAACTACTATTTTTTTCTATGGTCTTTTTCTCTGATTTCTTTAGAGATATGCTGATTATCTAATAGTTTTTCCAGTATTTAAAGTGAGTTGGTTTAAGTCTAGTGTACCAGCTTACAGGCAAGATATTTGTTTAGAACAAAATAAAAACTAGGGGGGAACCCTAGTTAGCAGTAGACGTTCATACAGGAGTATTATGTAAGTAAGAATGTTAGAGTGAAGTCTCTATGATAGAAGCTAATTAGAGACAAAGGGAAGATTAATTCATAGTTTGAAGTATGTGCCTACTACTGAGATTATAACAGTGTGATTAGAATTTTGCAACAAGTTTTGTTAAAAGTCAAATTATCAACTGAGGTAAGATAGCATTTCAGATTAAGCTAAAATTTTTCTGAGACAAGTAAAATTGTAATTAGGGATGCCTCAAAGCTGTTCATATTTAGTAATCTAACAGCATTTTAGATTCTGATGACGAATTGATAATTAAATTTAAGTGGCCAAATAATTACTATGCATACGAGAAAATAATAGAATTAGATTGTATGACGATTGTCATTTAAATTATATTGTGCTATATTACTTCTTAGATAGTTTATCTATGTATCATCATCTCCCAAGGTAGATGGGTAAACTGTGGAATATTATTGCAGAAAAACGTAGGAGCTACTCTTGCGTTTTTTCTTATGTCAAAATTCGTATATTTTCAAAGGGTTTAGGGAAAGAAAAAAGTTAAACTCTATTTAAAATCTAGAGAAGAGTATTGCTATTTTAACTCTTCATACTAGTTTGCTATAAAAAATGATTAGATTCCAGAGTAAAATTTAGATTGTAAAACCTTATCATTCTTATTCCTACTTCCGGATCTCTAATATATGTGTTTAAAATTATATTATAAGAAAAAATAATGTTAATAATATCCATATATATGGCTTTAGAATTAATGGTTTATTATAATATATTTCACATAAAGAAAATAAGTGTAAAAATTATAAATAATTCAGAATATTCCATTGACAGAAAAGTTAAAAGTGCTAGAATTTAGGTGTTAAGATTATATTAAAAGGAAATTTGTATTATGGGAAAAAAAGAATCACAACGTTTCTCAATCAGGAAGTTTAACTTTGGTGTTGCTTCTGTGCTTCTGGGAACAGCCATTTTTGTGATGGGAGCAACCAGTGTTCAGGCAGATGAAGTAAGCGCTACCACTGAGGTTCAATCTTCTTTTACGGTGAAATTGAATGAAAACCAAGTTAACAGTGTTCAAGAAAGTAACGTTGAACAGAATAACGTCTCTAAAATAGCGTCTAATGAAGGTCAACAAAATAACGCAACAGTAGCACCTACTAATACTAATGATAATGCTAAAGTAGAAGTAAATGACATTCAACAAAATACTCCGGTGGCCAAAAATGAAGAAGGTGTTCAAATAAAGGAGTTGAATTCAGTACCTTCGGAACCGGTAACAACAAATTCTTCGCAAGTGATTGAAGAAGAGAAAGTTGATAACCACCCTTCAAATGAACGACGCAGAGCTAAAAGGGAAGCTACCTCATCAACTGAAGAAAGTAAAACAACCTTTTCCAAAACAGGTGACACAATTACTGTGAAAAATCCTAATGTTGAAGTCATTTTTCCAAATGGGAACAGTCTATATGCTCCTGCGGAAACAGTCATTCATATGGAACTACCTGATGAATTAGAGATAAAACAAAATGATAAAATCGTTGTTGATATTCCCGATGCAATTAGAATTCCTACAAGTTTGCATTATGATGTAACTGGTCCTAGCGGTGAAATAATAGGTAATGCTTTTCTAGATTCAATCAGTAATAAAGTGATAACTACTTTTGCAGATTACTATGAGAAAAACAAAATTGCAAAACAATTTACCTTAACATTTAGTACCGGTTGGAAATCATATGTTAAACCAAATGTTCCAACAGAACTCAATTTTAGTGGACGAAAAATTACAGTAACAGTAGGTCCGGAGAGTGCTCCTGTACCGGTAGAAAAAACAAAGGTAACAAAATATGGTGAAGCGGTAACTGGTCATCCTGAACTAATCAGATGGACTATCCGTCTAAACTCAGGTAGTTTGGTAGCTCCTCAAGTTTTGACAAATTACCAACTAATTGATACGCTTCCAGATGACCAAGTCCTAGTTCAAGATGGGGATCCTGTTTTGGATGAATTTGATACTAAAACGAAAGAAACTTGGCGTTTAGGACATGCGACACCTATTCCTTCAGATAATGTAGATTTATGGAATGGTAAAGCTCTTAGAGCTGAAAGAGTTCAGTCAATTACTCCATGGGTTTCCAAAGGTAATGCAATCCAATTATTGGAAAATATCAAAGAAAGCCCAACTGGTTTTTCTTTTAAGATAGCGCAATTGAATGAGCTTGTTTATGTTCGCTATATGACGCGATTAAAAAATGTACCTAATACTAATAAGGAGTTACAAGAAAAACACGGTAATAATATCAAAATCACTTACAACACTGGTGAAGAACAAAGTTACCAAGCAACTTTTGCATTTAAAGCAGGTGGTTCAGGTTCAGCTTCAAAGGCAAAACAACCAGCAAGGGTTGATTTAGCGTTTACAAAACGTCTTGAAGGAAGAAAGTTAACGGCTGGTGAGTTCACCTTTAATCTAGTTGACCAAAGTGGTAATGTGGTTGATACACAAAAAAATGATAGTTTTGGCCATATTACTTTTATTCCACAGTTATTTAACCATGCTGGTGTTTATCACTATACGGTTGAAGAAGTACCAGGTACGGAAGCAGGTATTAACTACGATGCAATGAAAGCAGAAGTGAGTATCACAGTAGATGAAAATGGTAATTCGTACATAGCTCATACAATTATGCCAACGGATACCGAATTTAATAACATCTATACTCCTTCCCCAGTAAAAGTAGGTCTAGAATTTAACAAAGTCCTATCCAATGGTAGTCTAAATGCGGGGGATTTCAGCTTTACACTGACTGGTGATAACAATGTTAATGAAACAGTTACTAACAAAGCTGATGGGAAAATTACTTTCAGTGACTTATCATTTGATCATGTTGGTGTTTTCAACTACACAGTAAAAGAGGTGAAGGGTGATAAACCAGATGTAGACTACGATGATATGACGATTGCAGTGAAAGTAACTGTATCGAAAGATGAGGAAACAGGTCTGTTAACAGCAAAAACAGAAATGACCTCAACAGGTGGCGAAGCAACTGGTACAGATGACAAGACCTTTAACAACTATGCGGTAGCGCCAGTGACAGCGCAATTTGACTTTAGTAAAGTCTTGGCAGGACGCACTCTAAAAGATGGAGAGTTCAATTTTGTCTTGAAAGATGCGACTGGTAAAGTTCTCCAAACGAAGACCAATGATGCTTCAGGTAAAGTAGTCTTCGATGCGCTCACATATAAGAATAATGAGGTTGGTATTCATAAGTACACTGTAGAAGAAGTCACAGGTTCAGAATCAGGAATGAGTTATGACCCAATGAAGGCAGAGGTAACAGTTACTGTCACGAAAGATGGTCATACCCTTACAGCGACCAAAGCTCTTCCAACAGATACAGAGTTCAACAATACGTTCACCCCAGCGGCAACCAGTGCTCAATTCAAGTTCACGAAGAAACTTGAAGGCAAAGCCCTAGAGGCAGATGCTTTCAGCTTCGAGTTGCTTGAAAACGGTCAAGTTCTCCAAACGAAGAAGAATGGGGCAGACGGCACGATCCAATTTGACGCTATTTCATATGATAAAGAAGGTACACATACCTATACTGTTCGTGAAGTAGCCGGAACAGATACAGATATTGACTACGATACTATGAACGCCGAAGTGACAGTTAAGGTCACAAAAGACGCAACCACAGGCATCTTGACAGCCAATGTTGTTATGCCAGCGGATAGCGAGTTTAACAACTATGCGGTAGCGCCAGTGACAGTACAATTCAACTTCACTAAGAAATTAGAGGGTCGTGAGTTGAAAGCTGGAGAATTTAGCTTTGTTTTGAAGGATGAAAAAGGAAATGTAATCGAAACAGTAGCGAATGATGCATCTGGTAAGATTAAATTTTCAGCACTTACATTTAAAAATGGTGAAGAAGGAACTTACATCTATCATGTAGAAGAAGTAAAAGGTACCGAAGCTGGTATCGAGTATGACCACATGATTGCTACTGTTGGAATCAAAGTGAAGAAAGATGGAAGAGTGTTAATCGCTACTACTGAATTACCAGCAGATACAGAATTTAACAATAAAGTAACCCCACCAACTCCACCAACACCTGTTGTTCCGCCAGTAACCCCACCAACTCCACCAACACCAATAGTTCCACCGGTAACACCTCCTATCCCACCGACTCCAGAAGTTCAAACAGTGAAATCAGTCACTTCGCTTACTCCAGTAGTTTATGAGGATGTAAAAGAACAAGAACTTCCTAAAACTGGTGACAATAAGTCTGAAGTCGCAATAGAGGTTGGAGGCCTTCTTACATTAGTTGGATTGGTCTTATCAAGAAAACGGAAGAACAATTCATAAAATAGAGGATTGGTGAATAATTCAATATGTTTATGCTAAGTTGATTTCAAACTTTAATTATTTATTAACTTATCCATAAATAGGTAGTAAAAACGCAAGGGTACTCTTGCGTTTTTGCTTTAGGGAGGGATGTCAATTGTTTCTTGGTGAACAATTTTATTGAGCAAGTTGTGAATAACACGATACTTAAATGTTTAAAATAATTTCTTGAAGGATGAAAAATAACCTAATAGAAGAATATTTTGTCATCGTTCAAAGTCTATTTGAAAATAAAAAACAGCTCTTTTCGCAATGGAAGGAGCCAGACTTTTATAGATAGCTTTTATTATATGGATTTGATATACTCTTATATGTAGAAAAGTGATAGACGGTGGCTTTCAATTATTAGAGAGGAGTGATGCCTATGGGCAAACATTCAAAATCTAGTAGAGAGGAGAGCTGTTTTGACAGCGTTCGAGATTGTGCAAACCATTCTAGGCTTTGGTAGTTTTACTATCGCTCTAATTGGATTATGCTACAAACTCTTTAAAGACGATGACAAAAAATAATCCGTCCCCACTTTTGGCGAAGTAAGACGGATTATTTTCGTTTAAAACTAGCCACCGTCTTTTAAACGGCTCTACATGGAAGTTGAGTGACTGCTCAACTTCTTTTTTTCTACCACAATTTTATCAGAATAAACAATTTAAGTCAATTCGAAATATACAGATATTGATGAACTGACAGTACCAATGATAAATGAGTATATAGAAAAAGTAGTAGTCCATGAAGCAACAGGGGGAAGAAAAGGAAAAGATAGAAAACAACAAGTCGATGTTTATTTTAATTTTATAGGCAACTGTCAAGTGCTATGAAAAGCGAGCATAGAAAAAAATGACTTAAAAATGGTAAAATATTATTAGTTAATTTAGACCAACTTGCAATTAGCCTTCATCTTTAAGGAATAATGTGAAATGCTAAAAGCGGAGAGAGTTTAAAATTTGTTGTTGGGAGGAGTTTTGCTGGTGAGTGATAAGAGTAACAAAAAATTTTGGGATAAATTCGCCAAGTTGTATGCTCCTTTTATGAAGAAGGATAAAGGTGTTTATGATAAAGTTTGCGGATACATAAACCCCTATTTGAGTAAGGATATGAATGTACTTGAACTTGGTTGTGGTTCAGGTCAATTATCCTTTAACCTTTCAAAATATACGAAAAGTTGGATTGCAACTGATTTTTCTAAACAAATGATTTTTGAAGCAAGAAAACATGGAGAATACGAGAATCTTGTCTTTGAAATAGCTGATGCTACTTCATTGATTTATACAGATGAGAAATTTGATTGTGTAGTAATAGCTAATACACTTCATATTATGCCCGAGCCTGACAAGGCAATGAAAGAAATATATAGGGTATTAAAACCTAATGGTACTTTGTTTGCTCCTACTTTTTTATGGAAAGAGGGAAAACAAAGTAAATTCAAAAAATGGCTGATGTCTATTGTAGGGTTTAAGATGTATAAAGAATGGGATAAAAAGCAATTTGAAGAATTTATCCATGAATATGGATTTTCAGTAGCTGAAATGAAATTGGTAAATGGAGGTCTTGCACCAGTTGGTGTAATGATTGCATATAAAAAGTAATATTAAATTATTATTTACAAAGTAATATGAATTTAAAATAGGAAAGTCATGGAAAGTCTGGAGAATACGGATAATCTTTTAATTTTTTATCAGTTTCCCTACCAGATTTGGCACAGCATTTATTCGACAAACCTCATTGAGTCTCTGAACAAAGAAATCAAACGTCAAACGAAAAAGAAAATCCTTTTCCCTAACGAGGAGGCTCTGGAACGCTATTTAGTTACTCTGTTTGAAGACTATAATTTCAAGCAAAGTCAACGAATCCATAAAGGGTTTGGCCAATGTTTTGACACACTTGAAAGCTTATTTGATTAACACTCCCTAACTCTACTTGAGTGTTTACACATAAGTATTGACAGTATCGATTTTGGTAGAAAGAAAGTAAAATGAAGGTACTTTCTTTTATTCCTGTAAGTTAGATACTTGCAGTTTATGGCAACTCCATTGGGGTTGCCTTTTTACTTATTGATTATGTAATCAAAATGAATCATTATGACTAACCTTACATAAGTACAATCTTGCCAAAGATGCTGAAATCATCCTTTTCTGACAAGGTGATAGGTGCCTCGTTAGAATTTAGTGAGTTAAGGAGAATGTCACCATTTTCTCTATTTTGAATCACCTTCATTACGTAGTAACGACTATTTAGCTGTACGATGCTGATATCCCCAGGTCGTAGAATTGAATCTTTTATGACAAATATCACTTCATCATCGAAGAAACTAGGTTCCAGAGAATCGCCAACAACCTTAAACGCAATATCATGTACCGGAATAGGCACTGGGTAGTCAAGACAGTCGACTGGGATCTCTGAGAGTTCAAACCCTTGTGCATCGACTCTAGCATAAATACTAACTCTTTTGGTTGGTCGTTCATCTTGTTCAACTATTTGTTTTCTATGGTCCATCTCTCTGATTTCTTTAGAGATATGCTGACTATCTAATCGGTTTTCTATGAAACTAACAGTAGCATCTTGATTCCCCTCATCAAGATGTTTGAACATTTCACCAACATATTCTTCCTTATCGTCGTTAAATGGTGGGTAGGCATATTTACTGGGTGAGTCTGATAATCCCAATAAATAGTCTGATGTAACCCCAAATAACTCGACTAATTTCACAAGGTCTTTGAATGTAGGAGCATTGGTTCCATTTTCCCACTTTCCTACCGTCTGCTGTGTTTTTCCAATCTGAACACTAAATTCTTTTTTGGTCCAGCCTCTAGCTTGCCGGAGCTTTGTTAAGCGATCAGTAAACATTTTCCCCTTTAAATTGTTACTATCCTTACACTCTATCATGTATCTTCCCTACATACGTCTTCCTAAAAAAATTAAAATTTTTTATAATCAAAATCATTATAGCAGTTTTAGAAACAATAAACAAATACAGAAAAATAATACGTTAAACAGTATATATACTGTATAAATTGGTATAAGCGTTCTTTTATTTAATCGATAAAAAGTAAAACAAAAAACAATGATGTGTTAAACTAAAATGATGATAAAGTCATGTTTATCAGCTATCAAACAACAAAATAATTAAAATAACGTGAGTAAGGTATAATTAAATTATAAAATCCTCTTGATTGTTTGATACAAAAATAGTAAAATCAATTCAGAAACATAAAGATTAGGCAGGTTATATATATACATGGGAAACATTATTTCAGAATTGAGACGACGAAAGAAGCTCTCAAAGAAAGCATTAGCTCATAATCTTAATGTTGATGCAGGGACTATCGACAAATGGGAAAATGGAGCTAATATTCGTATGGAAAACGTTGTAGCCTTAGCCGAATACTTTGGTGTTTCTACGGACGATATTTTAGGAACAAGACAGCACTAATTACTAATCTCTGGTATCTAAGATATTACGCAGCGTTTTATGATGGAAGATAAGGGAGGGACAATGACAACAGCAATCACTAACCCTAAAAAAATCACTTTAGAAGACCTAGAAGAAAAGCTAGAATCATTCATCCATGTATTTAATGACGACTTATGTCGAACCATTATTGAGTATATGATTGACTCAGAAGGGCCATTTGCAATTACTCGATATAAGAAGTTTGGATCACCATGGTTTTATCAGGCAACCAGAGATATTTCTGATAAACTTTGGAGAAAGCTAATCGAAGAGGGAAAACCAGAGACTGAAGCTAAAGCCATAGCTAAAGACGTGATATCAACGTACTATCAATATATGTTATTTGATATGTTACTTGCGGGACAAAATAAGCTAGCTTCTAAAGAAGTCCAAGTCAGGATCTCCAGTTTGACAAATAACCGGCAACAAAATGAAGTAAAAAAATTAGCCTTCATGAAAGGTTGCAGGGAATACATTCAGAATTTACCATTGAAGACACTAACAAATTATATTCCTCTAGCCGAATTGTTTAAATACGCTGGTGTCGGAGAAGTTCCAGATTTAGCGAAAATCTTCAGCTTGCTTGATTCAAGTGAAGCGGGATGTTTGAAAAAAGTCGGAGAGGTCATCCATTTTGACGATGCTGCAGTAGATGAAGTGATTGAAAAAAGATTTTTAAGGAGTGCACAACTTCGTTTCTCTAGCGGTAAACTATTATACAACTCAGAAAGTGTTGTATTTAAGTAGATTTTAGAATTGAATATAGAATGAATAAAGGGGAAAAGGATATAAAAACATATCCTTTTTTTGTGTCTTCATAAACAAGGTGGGTGTCACTGGGTTATAGAAGGTATATGGGGTTTAGTATAATGGTTCCAAAAAATTGAAGAGAAGGAATAGACAAATGACAAGAACACCAGGTAATAAAAAATGGTTACAAAATATTGCTAAAAAAATCAATCTTCCACTTTATCCGAAGAAAAGATTTAATGGGGAAGAAGTCACTCTTATGCCTGATGGGACAGTTCGATTATCTGAAACAGGAGAAAAGCCTTCTGCTGAAGCACTGGAAGCCTATCAAGACTTCGTTAAAAAATTCAATGAAAGACTACGTCGTTTTGGAGTAAGGACAATCGATGGAAAAGCAACATTGAATACTGTCTCTAGATTCTCGGACGACTATTATAAGAAGTATGCCTCGACACCATTACTGAAACAAGTTTACCCAAACAATGACTTTCCTTTCCATTTGCAACTTCAAGAGGATTACATCATTCAAATCAACTATAGTCAAGAAACGGACTATGAGTTAATTAGTAAGCAACTAAACCAGTTAGATAGGGATATCCTACTATTCATAGCTACTTTCCGAAATGTTCAACTCCTTCAAATTTCTAGGGAGTTTGGTTTACCGGTTCCTAAAGTCAAACCACATCTCAAACGACTCAGAGAGTTTTACTTGGTTCAAGAGTGGGAGTTCGAACGTGAAGACACTCCAGGGGCTCTTGCGACAAGTTACTCTATTTACAGTCATGGAACAATGTTGCTCTTACTAGCAAATAAGATCAGCAGAAACTTCACTTATAAATGGAAAGATATCCTTCGGGAAGAAGATAACTACTCTCCTATTCGATACTGGAAGGTCGTAGATGCCTATCAGAACTTCAAATTTAATCAAAACTATGCCTATTTTGTTCCTACGTCAAAACTTGAGAGGTTCACCTATACAGTGACGAATACACAAGAAAAGAGTGAGAGTACAAGTCCTCTTTCTGGTATAGAGAAACGAAAATCAGAATTACAAGCCAAAAAGGCGAAGAAGAAAGAGCGTACGTATACAGTCCATGTTCCTAGATATCTCTTTATCGGTCAGTTAGCTCTCAATAAAAAGGAAGATGACGGTACAAAGAATCTTTTTGATGTTTATCCTTATATCACTAACGTAGGTGATACCAGCGATCTTGATAAATTACTTAATGTCTTTAAACACTTTGGACGTTTTGAGGATGGTTTAGATGAAGAAGGCAACAAACGTTATCTACTGATTATCGTTGATAATTTTGATGACATTCAAGAAATTGAAGATAAGTATATGCTTATTGAAAATGGTGGCTATAAAAACCTCAATAACATTATTTTCCTCAACCTAGAACTTGCTGCAGAAGAAGGGATTGATAAGTCTCTAGTTGTTATCAGAAGTCAAAATACAACCGAAGGTGGTCGTGTGGCCAAATACATGCCTTTTAGAATGAATGAAGCGTTTAATGAGTGTCCACTAATTAAAGACGCCGAACTAGAAGAGCTAGAACAAGAAGAAGGTGATACTGATGCTTAATATCTATATTGATCCCTACGTCCTATCTCCTTTTGAAGCCTCTCCCTTTTTTCACAAGTTGACTAACTTTGCAAAATCTAAAGATCATAGAGTAGCTATTATGGGGGTTAAGTCACATATATCTTGGAATGCTTTATCGTATTTAGAAGATAAAGCTAAGATTACGATTACCCACAATCAAGCAGACCTAGAGGATGAGAAAAAACATGCCGTTCTGTTAGCTGGCTATTTAAAAAAGGGTATTGAGTTAGTAACGTCTCCAACAAGCCATATTACAGATATCTTCCTCTTTGACGAGCAGGCTCAAATGGATACGAATACTTTGTCTCAGCTACTCAGCAAGGTCCCTTACGTGCATTACCTATCAACAGAGCATTTTTTCCATTCTCCCCACGTGAATAATTTCCCTAAGAACAGGCCATTTATTTTCAATACCCAACTTTTCCGAGACACGAGAAATATTTATTTTGCTAAGAGTTTGGTAGAAGGACACGATTCTTTATTTGAGAGTTTAGCTAAGAATGATATTACCCAACAATCTTTTTTTGGTAGCAACAACTATATCTATATACCAGGTCATAATGGAAAAGAAGAAGCATGCGCAAAGGTCATTATGAACGTCACAAAAATTGAAGATTTGACGATTGATAGCATAAAACCTTTAGAGCCAATATCAGTCACCTCAGAACCCCAACAAAGCATAAAAGAGTTACGTTTAGATGAAATTGAAGAACGTCTAAAGCAGAAAATGAAGGATTCCGACATAATCAAAAATAACGAAAACTCAAGTGAAGTCTTGAAAATTACTTCTGAAACCCTTACAATGATAAGAAAGGTAATGGATTGTATTGGGAGGATGGAACATAGTTTAAATGCTAAGATGGCTGAAAAAGCTGACGACAACAATAAACTTGATTCAGATTTTGATCCATTATATGCCTTTAGGGTCCAACATGATAAATTGGGGGATGATTAAACAATAATAAAGGGTTGAAGGAGAGAAAAATGGTCGATGAAGTAATGACTAAAAAGAATATTTACTTAGTGTCAGATGTTGACAAAGCTAGGAAACTTGAGGCATACATCGTAAGTACTAAAGATGGTATGGAAGTCTTCGGACTTATTGGCTGTGATGAACTTGAGGAATTAACAGATGCTCAACGAGAATTTGTGCAGAGCGATGAAGCGATGCAATTCAAAAGTAACTAAGGTTAATGATTGATTTAAAGGCTGAGAAATCAGCTTTTTTAGTGTTTAATGAGTTTGGATTTGATTTGATATGGTTTTGTCAACTCTAGTGGCTTTTTATAAAAACTCTAACCTAGTGATTATTATGTTGTTTAACAATCTTATGAAGAAAATTTGGAGATAATTATGAATGATGAACAGAAAAAGAATTTCGAAGAGATACAAAAGTCGTTGAAAGAGCTTGAGGAGATTATTAGTAAAACAAATTTATATGATATCAAAGATATTACAAATACTGTTGCTAAAGCTTCTCGTGTTTACGAGAAGTTTCCAGATTCAGAAAAAGTAGCAAATTTATATGTAAGTACATTAAATACTCTAGCCAAGAGACAGTTCGGTCTAGTTGACGTAATGACAACGACAGCTAAAATTCATAGTATTTACGAGAAATTTCCTGAATCAGAAGACATAGCAATCCAATATGTAAGGATGCTATCTATTCTATCCCTGAACCAGGACAGTCTAGCTGACGCAACTGCAACAGTAGCTAAAGGTTCTGATATTTGCGAGAAGTTTCCTGAATCAGAAAACGTAGCAACTGAATATGTACATACATTAAGTGCTCTTGTCATAAGACAGAATCGAGTTGACGCAACGGCAACAGTAGCTAAAGCTTCTGATATTTGCGAGAAGTTTCCCGAATCAGAAAACGTAGCAACTGAATATTTACATATATTAAGTACTCTTGTCATAAGTCAGGATCGAGTTGACGCAACGGCAACGGTAGCTAAAATTCATGGTATTTACGAGAAATTTCCTGAATCAGAAGACATAGCGATGGAATATGTAAGGATACTACGTATTCTATCCCTGATCCAGGACAGTCTAGCTGACGTAACGGTAACGGTAGCTAAAGTTTCTGATATTTACGAGAAGTTTCCTAAATCAGAAGACATTGCATATACATATGTTTCCACATTAAGTACACTAGCCATGATTCAGGCTAGCCAAGCTGACGTAACGGCAACGGTAGCTAAAGCTTCTGATATTTACGAGAAATTTCCTAAATCAGAAGCCGTTGCATATGTATATGTAACAACATTAGTTTATTTAGCAAGTAGACAGGGCACTAAACAGGATTTAATGGAAACTTTTACGGAAGTAATTAACATTTATAAAAGGTTTTCTAAGAATGAACATATTAGTAGTGCATTTGCAGCTGTAATCTCTGAATATATAAATAACATTAATTCTAATTTTTCTAGTGGGGGAAAAGTTAGTGTTAAAGAAAGGTTGAAAATTCTATTTAATTGTCTAAGTAATGATAATTATGAACTTACTGAATATATTATAGGCAATATTTTTTATTTTAATAATGGAACAGATTCGTTTAATAGTGATACAGTGTCAGTTACTAAGGAAATGTTTAAAATTATCATTGAATTTGGTGTAGAACTGACAAGATATGCTCCTTTAATAGAACTATTAAAAGATTTGGAAGACTGTTATTGGGAACATCTAATCAAAATATACTGGATAGTGCAAAAAATTAAGTACCAATTATCCGTTAAGGATTTAACAGAAAAAAAATTTGGTCACTATACCTCAGGAGAAGTTTTACAAATATTCTTAAAACAAAGTAAAGATAGTAAGAATCGTAAAGAAGAGTATTATATCAGAGAGCATTCACGTTTATGCAATGTAAAGTATATGAATGACCCTGAGGAGGGAACTGTCTTAGATAAATATCTAGGTATAAGTGAATCAGATTATTCAGAAGATTTTTTAAAACCTAGCCCTTGGTTTTTGATGAGTTTAACAACTGAGATTGATAACTTAGCTATGTGGTCACAGTACGGGGCTAGAGCGGAAGGTGTTTGTCTGGTATTAAAAACTGATAGTTTTAAAGTATATGAGTCTATGGCTGAAACAGAATGGATGGGTAAATTTGGTAATTCAATCTTGGAGGAAAAATTAATATCTACAAAATGTGAGGAAACAAACTCTTCTTATGAAAAAGACTACCTTTATCGAATTTGTTACCTTGATGAAGAATCATTAAACAATGGTGATTCAAATGTGGTTAAAGAAGATAATAATAATATGTTAGATGATGAAGAAATAAAATCTATAAACACAAGTTTAGTAGAACTTAAGCAATTTTTGAATAACATAGCTAAAGATTTATTACTGAACAATGCTATTGAGGAGTGCCTCGAGGAAATACGTTATCTTTTTAAAGTTTCAGGCTATAGCTATGAATCTGAACTACGTATTTTGAAATATGCTATGTTAGATCCAGATAATAAAGATATAAAGATAGATGATAAGAGTGGTCCAGTTGCGAAGCTTTATTTAGAACGGGCTATGCCCATTCAATTAGAACAAGTAATTTTTGGTCCTAAATTTTCTAACCCAGAGCATGTGGTTCCATTACTCCACCTTCTGGATAAAGAAATTGAATTAAAACGTTCAGAAAGAAAATTTAAATAGACGATTATGTAGGTTGAGATAAAAAGAAATTAATTTGGCCAAAACTAAAAAAGTTTATCGATATAAAACCTTCATAGTCTTGATTAATAGTAGAAAAGGACCTAGTACTGTAAAGTACTAGGTCTTTCATTTAAATGATTGTCAAGCTTTAGAGTTAGTAAATGTATACTATCACGATAAATCGATATTAGCTTAGGGGTACTCCACATCTATTCGGAAAATAAGTATTTGTTGAATACACATATTAGTTATGATAAACTACTACTAACAAGAAAATTGTTAGATTTGAGGCTAATATGAAACAAGAAACACTTATGAAAAATATAAACGAGTTGCTTGAGATTATGCCTTGGTATGTTAAGGAATATTATCATGCAAAGCTCGTTATTCCATATAGCTACAAGACACTGTATGAGTACTTAAAGGAATATAGACGATTTTTTGAATGGTTGATTAGCGATCATGAGAAATTAGGTGAAACTGTATGTTATGCAGACTATGATACGATTGCCGATGTTCATATTGATGAGCTGGCCCATTTACCAAAGTCTGTTATCGAAGGCTACTTTGTTTACCTTCGTGAAAATACTGAGCGTCGTTCAATATCTGAAGTCAGCATTATTCGAACTAAAGATGCTCTCTCTAGTTTATTTAAGTATCTTACCCAAGAAACCGAGGATGACGAGGGCGAGCCTTATTTTTACAGAAATGTCATGGTTAAGGTCAAAATCAAGAAACCTAAAGATACCTTAGCTAGTCGTGCAGATAACATGAAAGAAAAACTCTTTCTAAACGATACACAGTCTTTCCTAGATTATATTGACAATGAGCATGAAAAGAAAATCTCAAAACGTGCCCAGGTATCCTTTGTCAAAAATAAAGAGCGTGATCTTGCTGTCGTAGCTCTGCTACTTTCTACTGGAGTCCGGTTATCTGAATTAGTGAACCTAGATATGCAAGATGTCAATCTAGCCACAAGAACAATTACAGTTATTCGAAAAGGTGGGAAAAAGGACGTTGTAAATATCGCTCCATTTGGCATACCTTATATCGAGCGTTATTTAGAAATTAGGAAGGGACGCTACACAGCAAGTGATTCAGATAAAGCATTCTTCTTAACGACTCAGAATAAAGTGCCTGCAAGGCTTGGTACACGTTCTGTCGAGCTTTTGGTGAAGAAATTATCTACCGCCTATGGTAAGCCTACTACTCCTCACAAACTGCGACACACACTTGCGACACGTCTATATGAGCAAACAAAAGACAGTCTCCTGGTCTCCCAACAATTGGGACACAAGGGGACTGCAATGGTAGAGGTTTATGCACACGTAGCTGCAGAAACGACTAAGGAAGCACTGAGTGACTTGTAGTGTATTGCACTTCTATTTTAGCTATACACGATACATAGTACAATATATATGTGTGTATCGGCTTAAGAGTGTTAGAAAGTAATTTGTGGTATAATGGACTTATCAAAATAGTAAAGGAATTGATTGGTATGAATGCAATCACAGGCTCACAAGCTCACAGGCTCACAGGCTCACAGGCTCACGCTGATTATGTAATCGGTCGTGTTTTTTGTCAACCCCTAAAACAGGCTTTTTCACATTTTTGTGAGAAAGTTTTTTATGTTGCCTTGGAAAGCGAGGTGCTTGTATGAGTCAGACATTGGAAACAGTGATTCAGCAGGCACTTCGTGAAGTGGTGGAAAGTTTTAGTGAACGCTATATTGTTGATGGACTTTTGAAGAAGGATGCTATCATAACAGACTTAGACAAGTATACACCTGAATTGGTGGAAAGCATCTTAACAAATGCAATTCTAAAAGAAGCATTTACCGAAGAAATTGCAGGAGCTACGATTTTAAAAATAAATGACATCATCCAAATCCTTGAAGTCGATGAATATTGGTCAAACTCATATACTCGTTATAGTAATAAAATCGGACTAACAACAAATAATCGCTATTTAGACGAAATGACAGATGTCGTCCTAGATTTTCCTTACAAAGATACAGTTTTGAAGGCTGGTATGAGTAAGGAGGATGTCGCAAAAGAGGAGGCTTCTGAATCATTCTTAAACGAAGTCGTTGCTCGAGAGGAGATTGATGTCCTCCTTGATAACAAGATTTTCCAAAATGTTAAGAAATATGACGAACACGACTCTTCACCTGTATCAGAAATCAAGAATACGGACAACCTGATTATCAAGGGAAACAATCTGCTTGCACTTCATAGTTTGAAAAAACGGTACAAAGGGAGTGTAAAATTGATTTATATTGACCCACCTTACTATTTCATCAAGGAAAAAAAAGAAGATACCTTTGCTTATAATTCTAATTTTAAGTTATCAACTTGGTTGACTTTCATGAAAAACAGACTTGAAATTGCTAAAGAACTATTAGACAAAGATGGGGCTATATTCGTACAGATTAGTGATGACGGTGTTGGTGAGTTACATGTCTTGCTAAAAGAAATTTTTGGTAAAGAAAATTTTATCAATAAGATTACCTTGAAAACAAAATCTCCTTCTGGTTTTGCAAGTGTAAATCCAGGAGTATTTGAGACAGCAGAATATATTTTATCGTTTGCTAAAGATAAATCGAAATGGAAATACAATCCTCAATACGTTCGTTCTGATTACGATACTAATTATAATCTATATATATCAAACAAAAATGAACATTATTCAAAATGGGAAATTGAAAATATTGGTGAGTATGTAGCTAGACAGCAAGGTTACGAAAATAAGAGAGTAGCTATCAACGAATTAGGTCGCTCATTTTTTGATAATTTAGTTGCAGATTTTGCCTTAGAGAATGCAGACTCAGTATTTCGATATACAACTATAAACAATAATGCAAGTAAACTTTTAGTTGAACTTAGAGATAAATCTAAAGAAGAACCGGAGATGGTGTTTTTTCAAGTACGGGATGGAAACTACGATGTTTATGTTAAAAACGGTCAAGAAATTGCATTCTACTCCAAGAAAATTAGAGAAATAGATGGTGAACGTGTCCCAAGTATTCAGTTATCAAATATCTGGATGGACACTCCTTATGAGGGAATTGCTAAAGAAGGAGGTGTGACCTTAAAAGGTGGGAAAAAACCAGAAAAACTCCTTAGAAGAATTATTGAACTAGCTACCAATAAAGGGGATTTAGTCTTGGATTATCATCTAGGGTCAGGAACAACAGTTGCTGTCGCCCACAAAATGGAACGGCGATATATTGGACTTGAGCAATTAGACTATGGTGAAAACGATAGTGTTGCACGATTAAGTAAAGTTATCAATGGAGATAAAACTGGCATCTCTAAAGCTGTCAACTGGTCCGGTGGTGGCTCTTTCGTCTATGCTGAGTTGATGGATAAGAACTCAACCTTTATTGATGCTGTCCTTCAGTCAAAAAATTCTGATGAGTTGAGAGCTGTTTTTGATGAGATGAAGAACACACTTGATTTTGATTTTAGAGTAGATTTACAAGAAGTTAGTCAATATCTTTGGGAAGAAGATTTTGATGTTCAAAAGAAAATTCTGGTGAAGATTATTGATAAAAATCAGCTTTATCATAACTATTCTGAAATTGGTGATGAAACCATTAAATCACAACTATCTCAATCAGATATTGATTTCAATAAGAGTTTTTATGGAGGGCAATGATGGTTAGAAAAGCAAAGCCAAAAGAATTGACCTTTGAACTATTTGATGAACTAAAACAGTTGGATATGGATATTTTACACGAAGAGTATGGATGGGAGTTGCCACGGTATATCATAGACAACCTCAAACATATCCCACGGTCATATCAGAGCGAAGCTATACGCTATTTCCACTATACGCAGAAATCAGAAACCTTCAAGCATCGCAAGCCAAATCAACTTATGTTCAACATGGCTACAGGGGCTGGGAAAACAGATTTAATGGCTGGTTTGATACTCTATCTCTTTAAAGAAAAAGGTTATCAAAATTTTCTCTTTACCGTAAATACTAATGGTGTCCTGAGTAAAACGATTGATAACCTAACAAATGATCAGTCCACTAAATTTCTTTTCAATTCTCACTTGGAAATTGAAGGAGAACGTATTTCTATCAACCATATTTCTGGAAAATTTCCTGACTTGCCTGATAAAAATGACATTAACATCAAATTCGTTTCTATCCAAACATTGACAAATGAACTCTTTACCCAAGCTGAAAATGTGATGTCATTAAAAGATTATCAAAGAGCGAAGATGGTCATTCTGGCGGATGAAGCCCATCACTATTCCGCTTCTACGAAAAAGAAAAGTAAGAAGGAATTGGAAAAAGCTTCGTGGGAAAAGAGTTTATTGTCACTTCTTCACACACATACTGAGAATCTCTTACTAGAATTTACGGCAACGCTTGATTTTGACGATGAGACCATCTATGAAAAATATAGAGACAAAATTATTTACCGTTACGCCTTAGATTCATACATTAAAGATGGATTCTCAAAAAACGTAAGACGGATTCAAACTGGAAATTCTAATGAAGAAAACATGCTCAGTGTAGTTCTTCTCAGTGAGTATAGACGGAAATTTGCTCTTGAAACATTTGGTATTGACATCAAGCCAGTTATTCTTTTCAAATCACAAAAGATTGATGCATCACATGAGGCAAATAGTTTATTCAATGAGATTATTGACAATCTTACAGTAGAGACTTTGAGGGAGTTTCTCACCTCGCAATCGAAAAGTGTCCCAGACGAGCAAAGCCATACCTTACAGTTGGCTTATCAGTATTATCTCGAACAGGACGACCTTTCAACTGTTGTGAAAGAGATAAGACGGGGATTTTCACCAACGAGAATTTTGAACGCAAATGATACAGATAATAGTTCAAAAGGCTTACTAGAAACAGGGCAGTATCAGGCACTTAATTCCCTTGAGTCGCCAAGTAATCTGTATCGTGTTATCTTTGCCGTGGCAAAATTAACAGAAGGTTGGGATGTCCTAAACCTTTACGATATTGTACGTATCAGTAGCTTGGGCAAGATGACTGATAAGAAGGACACTAAGTCAACCAATTCTGAAGCACAACTGATTGGACGTGGAGCTAGATATAATCCATTTCCCTTGAATCAAAAAATTTCTTATCAAAGAAGATTTGACGAAGATGACGAAACAGCAAGTCTTTTGTTGGAGACATTACATTATCACACACTTAATGAGCCACAATATATAAAGAATTTGATGGTATCACTTGATAAAATGAATCTTGCTACAGGGACTGATGGGAAAAATCCTCAAATTGAAATCAAACTGAAACCATCATTTAAGAAAACTCTAATCTATAAAACAGGTAAGCTTTACTATAATGAAACTGAGGAAATTCCTGACAGTCATTATAAACAGTTACGTGACTATGGAATTGAAATTTCTAAAATTGCTACTATCCCTTATTTCAAATCCACGTATGAAACAGATTACCTTACAGCCGAATCAATAGAATCAAAAACGTCCCAATTAAGAGAAATTGATATTCGTTACTTTAAAAAATCAATTAGTCGCTCTAACTTTTTCCGATTTAGCAATCTGAAAAAATATCTCCCAAATCTTAAGTCTATTGAAGATTTTTGGGGTGAGAATTGGTTAGATTTACAGAATCTTGTGCTATCTGTCATAACGGAAAAAGAAACTATCGTTGAAGATCTTTCAGCTATTGAAAAACTGAAAATTGTTGATAACTTTTTTAACTTGCTTAGTTCTAAAATAAAGGCTGGTTATCGTAAAGAAAAGGGGACAAATCGCTTTATTGGTTATCCTATCTCGGAATATCTGGCTGATTATCGTAAAAGAGTACCTAATTATGATACAGCCAAACAGAGCAACTCATTCATAGAGCAAAATGTGTCTAATATCAGCTTTGAAAAATTTGACTTTTTTGCCTATCAGTCAGCTATAATCAATAGGAATGAAGAAAATTTAGTCAATGCTATTGCAAACCATGTTGATGAATTGAAAGAAAAATACGGTGATGTATTTCTTATTCGTATGGATGAAAACATGTTAAAAGGCACTGATAAAATTGAACAACTAAAATTGCACCAGTTTGAAGAAAATCCGAGAGAACTCACATTTTCTGGATTCCAACCAGATTTCATTTTGCTTCTTCAAAATAAAGATTACTATCTCCAAATTTTCATTGAACCCAAAGGTGAACAATTAGTAGAAAAAGATATATGGAAAGAAGAACTTCTTTCATATATCAATGACCATCAGGAGGAATTGATTTTTGAGGATGAAGTTGATGGAGTTATCATCAAAGGTCTTAAATTCTACAATAAAGAAAATAGTGAACAGACACTCAATCAGTTAGCACAGATAGCTCTTGAAAAGCCACAATTTGGGGGAAATATTAGGATGAACTTGTTCTAAAAATCAAAAAGACGATTTCCTAGCTTGGAAGTCGCCTTTTTAATATTGTCAAAATACTACATATTGTGGTTGGTGTAAACAGATATATAGTTCCCAAGATTTTTTATTGAAAGACAAAAAAAGTAAAAAGGAGATAAGTTCTTTTGTTTTAAATGTTGTATTGCCAAGTTTCAATGATAATAAGGAAACAAGTGCAAAAGATTATGCTGAAAATCTATTGAATGAAGCAGATAAAGATGATGAAATTGTCGATGTTATCATTGATGAAGATGGTTCAATCATTACAGTTGATTTTAGTTAATCTAGTTAAAAAGCAACAACCACATAATATAGGTTGCTGCTTTTTTAGTGAATATGATTTTCCAAAAGCTGAATTTGAAGGATATTGTCGAGTTGGACTAATCTATACCCTTCACTAGTCTTTATTGAAATTTCCTTACGAGACAGTTCTCTCACTTCGCCAAATAAAGTAACTTTTTTATCACGATGTTTGATAGTGAACTGCCCTTTAAGTTGGTTGGCATAGAGTTGAGAAAGTAATAAGAGTTTCTGAGGCTTACTTAAGTCTGTTGAGAAGTCAACACGATTTTTAGCAGCATGTAATGATGATGTATGCTCGGACAGAAAGAACCCCATCCACTTCTGCATCCCAGGGTCCTGATATTCTCTTGCTGCTTGAAATGGTAAATAGGAACGATCAATCATTTTAAACCATCCAATCCTCCAGCTGAATGTCCTCCGATGAGATTACTTCTGGCAATACTCCTCGATGCACTATCAAGTGCATTAGCTTTTAGCAGAGAGGTAAAACCGAATTGGTCTCTGATAGAATCTATTGCTGTCTGGAGCCTTTCTTCTTTTTCGATTTGTTCGACATCATCGAACAGTGAGATTAAACCAAAAGATTCATCTACAAACCCAGAATAATTAACCGCTACACTTCGGATTGCTCCTGAAGTGTATTTATTATGGAATAACTTCAGGACATAGTTTGTCAGCATGCCGGTGTTATTCGTTGGTTCAATTTTCATTTGGGTATTGATAGAACGCTTGTTCTCATGCTTAGAGTAGCCAAGGTGTATTGAAACAACAGTCGCTTTCTTGCCTATCTTTCTCAGTCGGATAGCAACTTGCTCGGCCATCTCTCTAAGGACAATTTCAATATCTCGTTGTCTAAAATAGTCTCTAGGAAGAACCTGGGAGTTGCCTAGACCTTTTGATTTTGGTTTATAGGGTTTATGAACGTTACTTTCATCAATACCATTAGCATGAAACCATAATCGAAGACCAGCTACTCCTAGCTCTTTCTTCAAGATATCTGGGTTAGCATTTGCCAAGTCTTTGATTGAGTAGATACCTAACGTGTTGAAGCGTTTCTCCATTCTATTACCGATACCCCAGAAATCTGTCATGTTTGGAATAGACCATACCTTCTGCTCCACGTCCTCATAGGACCAGTTAGCTCTCATGGTTGGAGTTTTCTTTGCTTCATTATCAAGGGCTAATTTAGCAAGTAATGGGTTAGCATTGGACATACCAACGGTTGAATAGATACCAGTTTGTCTCCAGATGTCCCTTTGAATCCTTGCTGAAATAAGGTCAAGTTTATGCTTTCGTGACAACTGCTTATCTGGAACGAAGTAATTAAGAGAACTAGATAGGTCAATAAACCCCTCGTCTATAGAATAGGGGTAAATATCGTTAGGGCTACCATAGTTTTGAAAAATGCCTTGGATTTCCATATTAACTGCGATATACTCGTCCATTCTAGGAGGAACGATGAAAGTCACTTTTGCCCAGTCTTCAATGAATCGCACGTATTCTGGGTCTGTTCTCAATCCTTGTTTCTTGGCATTGTAGTACGAGAACTTTCTTGTTTGAACATCAAAAGGGAGGTCGTATGCTCTTCCTACGTTTGATTTCCCAAACACTTTCTTAAATATCGGTGAAGAAGCTAGGATAAGACCTGCAGAGTTATCAGCTCTACTCATAACACATAGAGAAGTCTTTAGAGGATGTAGCCCTCTCTCAACACATTCTACGCTAGCATAGAAAGACTTCATATCAATAAAGGCAATATCACTGCGAGGCTCCCTAGTGTAATCAAAATATCCCATGTGTTACCTCTTATTGTTAGTTTATAAACTAACAAAAGTATAGACTATTTTACTCAAACTTTCAAGTTTTACTCAAGTTAGAAAAACTAAAAAAGTAGCTGGATACTGCTACTTTCACTTTATTTTAGCTTCATCAAATAGTAACTGGCCCACTTCTTTAGATAGCATGTTATTCTTGTTGTTAGCATTCATCAACCCAAGTGAAACCATCTTCTAAGTCATCAAAACCATTTTCTTTTGCAGTTGCAATCTTTTCTAGAGATGCTTTCTGCCCCTCTGGAAGTTTTCTAAGATGTTTTTTTGCATGGTGAGGTTTTACATCATCTTCTTCAACTCCAGATGCCGGAGAAATAGAAGTTTCATTTTCATCATCCACATTTTCTTCATCGTTCACATCTTCAGATTCCATATTCAGATTGGTTCCCATACCTTCTTCAACATGGGGATGTGATTTACTGGAAGCATCACTAGTTCCTTTAGTCCCTTCATGGATAAGTGCTCCAACACCAGCAGTTATAGAACCTATTATCATCATCGCTTTTACTGGATTCTCACTTGCCCAGTTAAGTCCACCCAAAGCGACGTTTTTAAGACCTACAGTAACTTTTTGAACGCCTGACTTAGTCATATCCAAGGTTTCTGATAGTACCTCTTTAATTCCGGATTGTTTTACAGCTTCTGAGTCAGTTTTTTCGTTTTGAACTTGGTTGGTGACATCAACATCTTCTTCAACTATGACTTTATCAATAATGTCTACATCACTCTCTACTTCATCCCTAAAAATATTTCTTGTCTCACTCGAAAAAACAGACCAATCGTAGGTTTGTTGATTAGTAATTTCATTATTGTAGAGCTTTTCTTTTACATTTCGAACATTTATATCCGCAATGCTCAATTCGGTATCAGTGTCAGGTTGCACAGCAAACTCAGCGTATTTCAAATAATCAGCAAGCACTCTTGAAATATCTTCTTTATTCCATTCCGTAGGCAAGGGCTTTTTATTCGGATAATCTTTGCAAAGCTGTTTAAATTTAGCCATTTGATTACTGGTTAATTGTTTAAGTCCCTCGTCAGAAGTTAAAACACCATCGACATCGACCATTGGGATTTCATATCTCTTTCGAACTATCTTCTCCCACTGATTTAAGACATAGGTACTACCACCACTTTTTACATCTGGACCTGGTACAACTTTGTAACCATGTTCAGTATTTATAATATGGAGTAAATCGGCCTTAGAGGTTGGGTCAGGGTTGATGATTGTCATAACAACATCACCTTTATTCTTAAGAGCATTATACTCTGCACAGACCAACCATTCCATCATTATGCCTCTAAACAGACTTAAATCAGTTTTACCATTTCTTTCTCGTAGTAAAGATAACCCTTTGGATAAACTTTGTGGGTTCTTTACCATATTATTTATAGCTTCATCCGAATAGTTTTGAGTTTTATATAGCTTGATGGCCTCTGCGACACAGTCAACCATCTCTTCTGGGATAGTATATTCAGATAACAGTAAATCTAATAATGCTGTTCTTTTGTCTATAGTCAATTCCATAATTGTTACCTCAAGGTAAAAAATAGAGCAGACCTCAGTAATTGGAATATTAGTATATCTTTTTGTAATCAGCGAGATGGTAGATTCCCCCTAAAGTCCTACTCAAAACATATTATATCATTAAATTTTCAGTACGCATCTGTATTGCTAAAGGTAATTGGTGATAAAAAAATTTTGGAATGTCTACGTTGAAAATTACTGGAGTTTAGAAGAAAAATGTTGCGCGTGCAATATGATTCGATAAAAAAAGGATAGCATCACTGTATGCTATCCTTAGTTTGTCTTATGTTTATTGTGCAGGTCTCAAGGTTGCTGCTACTGTTCTAATAGAACTTTGTGTAAGTTCATCTTGTCTTTCTTCATCTGTGATTACACGAGGTTTTGGAAAGTTCTCGATAGGCTTTTCATGTTCTTGGGCTTGCTTTTTAGCTTGTTCAAGTCGTTGGTGTTGGGCTTCTGGACCCCAGTCTTTTTCTGCAGCAATCTCAGAGACCATAAAGGCACTATATCGATATGCCTCTGGAACAATCGTCTGGATTTGTTCTTTAGTGAAGCGGTCTCCCTCACTATAATCAACGACATCCCAAATTAGTCCGCCATTGCCATCTTCTCGTGCTGCAAGGAAGTGTTCGCATCCAATAGGATTTGAGAGATTGATCATAAAGAGTTCTTCAGACCATTCTCCAGTCATTACAGCATCAATGAATGTTTTATATTCATCGTCCGAGGCAAATGTTAGTTGACCTTCTTTTTCAGCTTTTTGAGCTTCACATAATACCTCAAATCGTTCTTGGTATAGTGAGAAATTGTACTGTTTCAAAAAACTTGCTTGTTCCGTTGTTAAAATATTTTTCTTCATCGTGATTACCTCTTATTCTAAGTTAAATGTCAGTGTTACTTTAGTCAATGGGATGTGTTTAAGTCCCCAAAAGCCAGATTTCAGTAACACTTTGAACATACCAGCTACATTGCCCTCTGTATCTTGTCTAAACTTTTCATCTCTGATTTCCGTAAGACCTTTAAATTCATGAGAAATGCTACTAGCAATAGATGAACGCATCGACTCTTTGATATTGTCTACGGTGTCAAATCGTCCTCTGATATTTGCATTGTGTCTATCATCAAAAATGATTTTATTGATCTGACCTTTGCTGAAGTTTCTTAAGGCAATAGCTACAACATAAGGAAGTGCAATCCCCAATGTAACTAGGGGGTGTGTCAGAATATCAAACACAATACCTTTTAGAGTGGTGATAAGTACGATATAAGCCAATGCTCCTATCAATTTAAAGTAATTAACTGACATCGTAAATTTATTTTTTCGATTAGCTAATAACAAACCAATACATACATAAACTACCAGTAATACCAGGGCGACAATATGAATCGTCTTTGTTGAAACATTGAGAATATTGTTTGCTAATAACAGAACTGAAGTGGCTGTTATAAATATGATTTCAAGGAAATAAATACTTTCAGCAAACCATTTCATCAGTAACATGAACATTAATTTATTATTTTTCAAAAAGATACCTTCTTTCTACCTATATGGTCTTGATTTCATAAGTCCATAATTATATAAATGATCAGTTCTCATATAAGCAACAACTTCCTTCCTAGTTTGTTTTAAAGTACTTCTTTATTATAGGAAAACAAATATCTGTTTGTAACCCAGTGACACCTCTTAAAAAACACAACTCTTGTGAGCTGTGCTTTTAGTGAATTATGAATTTAGAATTTAGAATAGGGAAAAGGATTTTTTAAGAAGTGGGTGGTATCTTAGCATTCTTTACTACGTTTTGAGAAACCAAGCATACCTAGTGCAGTAGTTAGAACAACTGTACCTACTGCAGCAATCGCTGAAGTTGATTTTTCACCAGTATTAGGAAGAACCTTAATAGCTTGTTGTTGGACAGGCACTTCTTCTACTGGAGTTACTGGGGTAGAAGTAGGTCCGCCAGACTCTCCTACTGGTGCTGCTGGTGGTGTATCAAATGAAACAAGATTTGATCTATAGGCATTACCAAAATCAATCTGATAGAAATCATTTTCTACAGTAGTACCTGCAGGGACTTTCAATGTAGCAGGGAGATTAACTGTTACATTATTATTCTTAAGAATGTAGTCTTGGTAATAATCAACTGGATTTTTGGCTACCCAGAGATAGAATTCACCAGTTGGGTTAAGACCAGATTCATTTAGGATCTTGTTGATGGCATCAGTACGTCCTTCATCCGAAAGTACGTGATACATATCAAATAGGTCTTTGACATCTTTGTTATTGCTATCGCGAATAGTAATAGCATCTTCATCTACAGTGAAGGCACCATCTTGCACGTCATCGAGAAGTGCAAATTTAAGTGCTTGTTTAGATGCAGCCATATCTTTATATGGACTGTAGTCAGTCGTCAAATGGAAGGTTACTTTATCATCGTCAGTAGTCTTACCGTCGATGTCATTTCCTTTTGAATCTGTAACAGACTTATGTGGCTTAGGAGCTGTTGGCGTCTTGTTAGTGACAGTATCAGAGAAGGTTTCGTAACCGTTACGACCAGCTTTATAAGTATTATCGTAGAAACCGTTATCGTCCGTTGCTACGAACTTGATTGTAGGTGCTTCGAGAGCTTTACCTTCATATTTGGCTGTAAATGTGTAGGTCTTAGAAGCCTCATCATAATCAACGTTCCAACCTTTAGCCTCATTTTCAGTCTTGTTGGCTTCGATATTTGGAACTTCACCGAATTCAAGTGGATCACGTGTTGTTACGGTATCGCCAACTTTTGCATTGGCAAAGATGTTTCCATTATTCAAAACATAGGTATGTTCATCATTTTTCGGAATCATCTTACCATTAACATTTTCGCCGTCGCTGTTGAGGACAGTTTTAGTTACAGTTGGTTGATAATTCATACTGTAGTCATGGTAGCTTACAGATGGAATTTCTGGTTTAACAGGCTCATTAACCTTTTTAACTGTAGCTGATGGAACCACGTTTGGATTAGTGAAATCAAGACTCAACTGACCATGAGTATTGATAATCCAGTTATCATCAATGTTAAGAATTGGGATGATACCAGTAGTTTCGCCTGGTTTCAAGACATAGGACTTGTTAAGTGCAATACTACGATTGATATCTTCCGCAAAGCTTGAGTTACCGTCGTGGTTTACTGAGTAAATCTCTTCCCCGTCGGTGTAAACGTGGTAGTTAAGATTTTGGTTAACACCAGTATTCAGACGGTTACTTGTATAAGCATAGTTCCACAAATCGAGACTATTAAGTGTTACGGTTGTCGAACCGTCTCCGTTAGCTGCAGACGTGAAATTAACCTTACCATTAAGGGTACCTGTACCCAAAACACCCAAGCTATCATTTGCTGAGTCATTCATATCATGCGTGAATGAGAAGGTGCCGTCCGGATTAACATTACCATTTTGAACAGAGTTACCATAAGTCAACTGGTCAACATTTTGTGTTGTCACACGTCCATCAACATTAACATTAGCATTATCCTTCATAGCAGCATAATATTTGTTAAATTTGTCGATGGTTTCTTTGTTCGAAGCAATCTGCTTATTAACCTGTTCAGTATAGGTGTTGTAATCACCTACATTTTTACCATCCCCACTTGAGATTTCAGTAGTCTCAGCTTTAATAAGGCCATTACTATCTTTAACTGCTTTATCCACTTGAGTTTCAAGTGTGTCGTGAGCTTTGTCAGCTGCATCATAAGCTGATTGGCGACCAGATGCGTCCTGGGTAGCTTGTTTGATTGAGGCTACTTGTTCATTTTGGTCAGCCTTGATTTCAGCTTGCTTTGATGCGAGTTCTTCACTTGTAGTTGGTGTCCCTTTATCTTGAGTAGCATCTTGTGTTACTTTAACACCACTGTCTTTGGCAGTAGCAACTGCATCCGTGACAGCTGAGTTGTCGATAACAACTTTTTCAGCTTCCGTTGATGTATTAGCTTTTTCTACGTAAGCATTATTATCATTAGTGCTTACTGGTTGTGTAGTAGCTACTTCTGCTACTGTTTCAGTAGGTTGTGAATCAGTAGTGTTTGTTGCAGTCGCTGTGGTTGTTGGAGTAGAGACATCTGAAGTCGCAACAGCTGTAGCTTGTGACATCAGACTGTCTGCGTTTGCTTGAGAGGTAGCAACTGGTTCTGAATTTACAGGTGCTTCAGTTACTTCATCTGCGGATGCTTGAGAAGTTCCCCCAACAATTGCTGCAGCACCGAGTGCAAGTACCCCTACTGCTCCATAGACTTTATTTTTACGAATAGAGCCATGTTCTTGCTTGTCGTTAGAGTGTTTAACCATTTAAAATAATCACCTTTCTTAATTTGAATACCATTTCTCTTGTTTAACAGCTGTACGTTTTAGTCCAAGTGCTGCCAAAATCAAGAAACCGAAAGTAACGAGTTTTGTTCCGGCTTCCCCTGTTTCAGGAAGTGTTACCATTTTTCCTGTCTCGGTCTTGACAGAGACAGTTCCATCCTCATTCACAGCTCCTCCTGCCTGTGAAGCTGGGACTGATGCGACAGAACCATCGAAGTTTTGTACGACAAGATCACTATTGTTTGTAGAGACTACCTTATAACCAGTATTTGTGACAACTGGTTGACTAGGAGTCACATTAAGTACAACTTGTTTTGTTGATGGAGAAACGTCCCCTGGTTTAGGGGCTTCTTGAACATTTGTGTTGCCAACTTTAGGAGTTTCTTCAGTTTTAGGGGACTCAACCACCTTGTTTGATGTTGTTGCTGAAGTTGAAGCTAGTTCAGTACGATTATCTGACTTATGTTCAGATGGCGTTGAAACACCAGTTCCATTGGTTCCATCCAGAATATGAGGAGTGTTTGTAGCAGTTTCAGACAGCTCAGAAGATGTTGTTCCGTCACTACTTGGCAAACTTACACCAGTTCCAGATGTTCCATCAGAGACTTTTGGTGTTTCTGAACTTGTTGAAGAAGATTCGGCTGACGTTGATGTGCCACTAGGTGCTTCGGAACTTGAAGCGTTATTTGCTTCAGTTGGTGCTGGAGTAGGGGTGGCAACAGTTGATCCTTTGTCATTAACAGTATTGGTTGAATTTTCACTACTACTGCTAGTATTATTTTCATTATTGTGGTTAGTATTAGCAGTATCCGTAGCATTAGGCTTAGTAGGATTTTCAGTTACTGTGTGCTCTGAAGGGGTAGGTGTTTCTGATGCAGTTGAAGTTATATCAGAAGTAGAGTTTCCTTCACTTCCTTCAGTGGTAGCTGTAGACGTTTCAGTAGTTGTACTAGCATTTTCAGAGGTCGTAGGTGTAGCCTCAGAAGTTTCTGATATCTTCCCTTCGTCTTGACTTGGCGTAGTAACACTTGGTGTTGTAGGTGTAGTGACACCAGTGCCTGTGGAACCATCAGTTACTTTAGGTGCCTCAGCAGTAGGGACATCTGTAGTATTGGTATTAGGTGTCGCTGGTGTTGATGAAGCGGGAGGGAGAAGGGTATCTGAGTGTCCGGTCGCAACAGTAGCATTATCTGTTGGTCCAGTTGGTGCAGCAGTTTCGTCTGCTGATACGCCATTATTAACCAAACCTGTTGCCACAAGGGCTGTTAAAAAAGCTCCAGATTTTAGCATCAATGAACGTTTGTTTTTATCCATAAATAAGCAATTTCCTTTCTTAAAAAATTACAAATAGATGATAGCAAAAGTCATCCCTGACTCAAACCCAGTGACACCCTTTGAATACACAAAAAAAAGAGCGTATTGCTCTTTTGTAATCTATTTATGGATTGTATGTGATATTTAATTAATTGAAAGCTCGTTTACGCATTGAAATGCCAACTTCTTGCCAAGATACCTCCATATCATCAGAGGGTGTGTTTCCTAATAGAAAAACAGACTTATTATGGAATAGAGCATCAAATCCAATGTCTTCATAAAAGAGTTCTTCGTCATCATATTGAAAACCAGAGTCAATATCGAATTCATTATTAAATATAGAACGGCAGATAAAGTACGCTCCTAGACCATAGTAAGTAACAGGTTCGTTGGAACCTTTAGGTATGACTTCAAATCGATAGTACTTCTCTACTTCAATGGAGTTTTGAGCATTGACTTCAATAGGCTTAATATAACAGAAGCTACGATTGGTGAGAGCTTCATCTAATTGCTGACGTAGAGGACTTTTTTTATGGGCGATAAGACCAGGAATGGCATCCGTATTACTGTCGATAAAGTCATACGCATTCAGAAGAATCAAGCCTTTTTGAAAAAAGCCTGGGCTAGTCTGTCTGTCTAACCATTCACCTAAAAATCGGTTAATACGAGGTGTATTCATATCTTTCTCCCTTCATAGATATCTGAATCATCTTCTCTTAATTTAAGATTAGTTTAGCACAGAGGAAATTACAAGAGCAAGCGCAGAGAGCCCTAAATTTTTAAAAGACATTTAAAATGAACTATTTTTTAGATATTGATTTATCAACTTCAAGGTCCACCGGATAAATTCCTTTTTCTTGTCTTTAATAAAGTCTATAGTGATCCAACAGGTAAAGTTACAGGACAGTGTTGCACCAGCATCTCTTTTAACTTTGGATAAGATGTTATCTTCGCACTAAGTCACTTTTGATTTTCTCTTGCTTGACTACCACCCACTTATGAATGACGCTTTGTTTCATGATAGAAATATGCCCCCCTCGTTAGGTCCCTAACCAGCAGTTATCATTTCTTGAAGTTAACTACTATTCTTGAGGCGAGGGATTTTTTTATATGTTTCTCTACTGGCACTATGTGAGAAGTGACAGTGTGCTTGGTTTAAACAATAATAAGCTCACTCGCCTCATTATATCCCTACATTCTATCAAGTACGCTCGCATTATCTTTAAATAAAACTAGCCAACCAGGGGGTTTTTAGGGCTGGTTCTGTCGTTCTAAGCCGTTCATCTCCTACTAGAGTAATAATTATAGTCTGTTCATACTGGTATTCAGGGAAAAACATAGTTAATGTTCTTCTGATAGCTGCTTTATGGAAATTTATTCCCAAAAAATAAAAAATAGCTCCATAATCTCTATAGTAGTTTTACCTACTACAGAAATTATAGAGCCTACCAATTTAGCTTTGAAAACTCTCTCTTACAAATAAACATCACAAGCGTCTGAAATCGTACTTCTCTATCGGGCATTATTGATATGAAACAAAAGAGAGAAAATAACATTGGTCGACCTTTAACTTCAGGCTTCTTCAGTATCTTCTGATCCACACCAACGACACTTTTCATAATTGTCTGTTTCATCAATATCATACGAATAGTATCCCAAACAACTATTACAATAACGATCTATTTCCAAGTTGAACCTCCAAACTCCAGATTAACTAGTCTGTATAGCCAATAACATTTTTCTCAACAGTTTCAATAACTTCCTTAGGAATATCAGCGATAGCTGTCTGATAAACGATATTTTGTCGTGGATTAAAGAATCCCAGCTTTGTTATGCTCAAGAACTCTGGTTGATTGGAACGAATCCCCATTAAATAGTATATAAGAACCTGCAAGGTATAATCCTTATTGGGTTTTGATTTTATGACTTTGAAGTCCCAAAGAGTATCCTTGGTTAAGTAGTCTCCATCACCTGATGTGATTGTATCCGTATAGGCTGATTCGAATGTAAATCCATCCAAAGTGATTGGCCCATAGGTTTCAAAGAAGTGTAGACTTCGCTGTACCATGATACGAATATTTTCGATAGTGGCTTCATCAGCGTGAATAGTATCAACTGTCATGAAACGAGCAGGTCCTGCTCTAAAAGCAACATCATAGCCTACCAGAATACATGCATTAGCAATTGATTGATTATCTAGTCCAACAATTTTGTCTAAAAGTGAAATAGCCTTATCAAATTCACCCACCAGATATGCTCCATTTAAAGAAATCTTAAACGCTTCTTTGGGATGAGCACCATTCATCAAACGTGATAGATAGTCTACGGCCATACCAACAAGTCCAGGTGATACTGATTCATCTGAATTCAAAATCTTCCCGTCATCTAAGGTAGTCGCTGAAAACTGCTTCAATGGTATGTAACCACCTCTAGGTTGTTTCACTGCTTTAATACGGTTTGTCACTGAAGTCATTTTTTACCCCCTAAGTACTAACAACTATAAAAAACTAGTAATAATGAATTGCCATCTGTTATCCATTTATCAAGAAATTGTTTTGAAGTTTTAGTAACTGAGCCCTAGGCTATGCTACTTCTCCTCAATCTTTCATAAGTTCTTCTATCAGATTTGAAGAATATTCTGGTTCTTCCTTAAGAAACTCAATACCTGACTTCTTCACCAACTCCTTATAAAGCTCAATCTCCTCCATCGAATTGAAAGCTTTAGGGTCGTTAGGATCCAGAAGGTATTTTTCTTCAACAAATTCTAGGCCTTCTTTTTCTCGAGCCATCATCTTCATACTATAATCTAACTTATCAAACATTGCTTTTTCCTTTCATTTCCAAATTCGTCACAATATACTAAAGGTCTTTGATTACTCTATGCCACTAAGCCACACACCTCTTTTGCGAGAAAAACAGAAAGACTATTAAATCAAAAATGCACAAAATACTGAATTTTGAACTACACCCCAAAAGTTAGACAGAAAAAATCTGACTCACTGGGATCCGTACATTATTTAAATCTTTTTCTAAGTATCATTTTTTATGATTTAAACCGTTCTAACCATTTCCAAGGCACCTAAGACTTAGTCTTTTTCTATTAACGATGAAGAGTCTACGAATTCAGCTAATCGACAGAAATCACAGCTATCATCGAAACAATTACGATTAAAGGTTCCTTGACGTATACTAGTCCAAAAACATTGAATCTGTCTTTTCACAACATCTATATCTTCTACCGTTACGACTACATCATGAATGGAATAACCCAATTCTTGAGACTCATCATCTAAGAAAATATAACGTGTTTCAATGGTTTTCCCCGTTGTACTGATGTCATTACATTCTTCAAGCAAGATATTGTAATAAACAGCCTGACGCCAGTAGTTGCCACCAGGTTCTAGCTCTTCAATACCGTGTTGAGTAGATCCGGTCTTATAATCAACCACACGTATAATATCACCATCAAACTCAAGTTTATCAATGATACCAATAATAGGCAGATTATTTTCAAAGGTTACGTGAATCTCTTTTTCTAGCTCAACATTGCGACAACTTCCTGGAATATAAGACTCAAAGAGATTATCAAGTAGTTTGTGACCATAAGTTTTCATTTCTTCGGCACCCATGGTATCAATAATTTCGGTCTCATGGATAGAAAGAGACTTATCAAAAGCTACAAGTGCTTCCTCTAGATTTAAGCTATCCCTATAAATGGCTTCCATGGTCTCATGCATGACTGTTCCAAACACTGGTCCTGTCGGTTTATGTTTCATTTCAACTTTATTAGCATATTTTTTTACTTCTGGTTTTAAGCCTGCTGCTGTCGTAAGTTTTAAAACATTGTCAAAATAGAAACTGTTGGAACAATTAAGAAAGCGGTTAAGACTGCTGACACTCAGACTCTTAAAGGATTTGACAGTATCCTTATAGCTAGCCACTTCTATAGCTTGGCTATTGTCAACAAGTGGACCAGCATTCAAGTTTGCGTAGGCACAATAATGACATGGGTATACGTTCACCTTATTTTCATTAGTATACTTTTCAAAGATTCCACAACCATGTGTAAAGTCGCCATTTTGAATCTGAATCAATTTATCTCTAATTTGGCCTAAGACAATATCTACATCTTGCTCAGTTATTTCAATTTCCGGTGTCTCATAAAATCCATTAGGGTTCTCATCGTCTTCGACAAAAACATACTGTACACAAACTCTCTTCTCTGATAAATCAATATCTGAATTAGTTAATAGAATATAGTAAAAGACTGCTTGACGCCAATAATCTTCACCCTCTGGTGCGTTTTCACTAGGTCCCGCTAACTTTTTCTTTCCATTCTTTGCACTTCCTGTCTTATAGTCAATGACACGGACAAGGTCACCCTCTATTTCAATCTTATCTAGCTTACCATTGAGGGTGAATTCAGCTACTTGAGACAAGTCAACTGTCGTCTGTTGAATAGCCCCCAGCTTAATCCCCTGAATATTCTTTTCAACAGCAACAATACCTGGCTTAAGATAATTATCAGCATTATAAAAATTGTTAATGATAGAAACGCCCCTGATATAGTCATCTTTACGGGCACGAACCGTTGGAAGATTGTCTGCCTCTCGTTCAAAAATAGCTTCAAAGCGTTTTAAACACTCATCCTTAGAAAGAATAGTTTTAGGTGTTAACTCATGAAGATCCTCCTGGTTTGACACATAGATAGTTTCTAAAGTCTCATGTACAATGCTTCCAAAAGTCATCGCTTCATTACTTTCAGCTGGCCATTTTAAAACCTTGTTAAAGTAAAAGCTAAGTGGACACTTCAAAAAACTGTTCAATGTGCTAACACTCAAGCTAAAGTCAGTAATAACCTCTTTGACTACGCCTTCTGATAGAGATGGAACGGCTACTACTGAATCCGTAATTTGAGCTTCGTCAAAATTTTCTTTTTCAATTTCTTCATAAAATCCAGCTAAATCATCAATGTAATGTGTTTTTTTCATATTTGCATGGTAAGAAAGATGAAGTTCCTTTTTGGCACGGGTCATAGCAACATAAAATAAGCGACGATTTTCTTGCTCTTTCAGTTCTACTTCATTTTCTGCTTTGCCACTTAAGCTAGGTGGGTAAGAAAAACGACCATTACGATTTTCACCACCAGGCCATTCGGCTCCTTTTTTTCCATCATTACATTTGACCATAAAGACATAATCAAATTCCAATCCCTTAGACCCATGTGCTGTCATCAAATTGATGCAATTATCTGGACTAGTTTCCAGCTCATTGATAGGAATCTCAACATTCATTTCCCTTAGTCCAACGATACAATAAAGAAAATCTGATAAAGTAAGTCCTGGATTTATAGATACCTCATTAACCATCAAATCATACAAGGTTGTTAAGACTGAAACCAAATGGTACTTCTCTTTAGATTGCATGATATAGGTATCAATACCAAAGACTTTAACCATCTGTTGTAAAACGAACATTGGAGAAATGTATTGTTTTGATTTAGACAATTTGAGACGTAGTTTTTCCATCTCTTTATCAAGAACCAAAACGCTAGAAGAGGTGATTTCTTCTATTGAGCTAATATCTCGTAACTTTACGAGTTCATCAATCGAGATATTAAAGAAATCAAAATAGAGAAGTTTTCTGAGTTCTTTGATGTTACGGTTTGGTCTATTGAGGTATTGAAGTAGACTATACAATTTCTTAAAGAAGGAATCCTCAAATAAATTGTCATCATCTTTGATATGAAAGGGAACCCCATTTTCTTTAAAGAGTTTGGCTAATTTTTGACCATAGGCATTACGACCATAAATGATACCGATTTCTTTTGGTGTCACACCATCTTTAAGAAGCTTTTGTACCTCACGTAAAACACCAATTTGCTCATCATATTCTGTTGGATACTCTGTTAAGGTTGGGATCTTCTGTTCATAGTATTTGTTGTCCCCAGCAGCTTTAAGTTGTTTAACTCTTCGATTCTTATTTTTGGTAATCACCGCTTTAGCAGCATCAATGATTATTTGAGAAGAACGATAATTCTCTTCCAGAATAATTTCAGTTGGTTTGTACTTTTGGTCAAAATCTTCAATATTACTTTCACTAACTCCCTGGAAACGATAGATGCTCTGATCATCATCTCCAACCACGAAAATATTGGGATTGTCTTTTCCTTTCACCAATAAATCGACAAGCTCATTTTGAATGACGGATGTATCCTGAAACTCGTCTATAAAGAGGTAGCTGATACTTTCTGCGACCTCTTTTTGGAGTTCTGGATTTTTTTCTATCATATCCTTAGTCCACAAAATCATATCATCGAAGTCGAAATAATTATATTCAGACAGTCTTTTACGATATTTTTCGATAATGCCAGCACCATTAAGAACGTTGTCATATTTTTTTTGCTCCTTCTCAAAAGCTGGCTTTAAATCTCCTGCCTGTTTATCCCGATATTTTCGTTTATACTTGAATTTGGCATACAGGTCATCTCCTGGGACTGAAAGCTCAATCATTTTAAGATACTCATCTACCTCATATTTGATTTTTTCTTTATCAAGTTTCTCTTTTTTAGACGAGATAAAAGCTCAAATAACTGATCTTTTGAGGAATATCTATCACCCGAATGCTTATATAAGCTATCACCTTCTTGAAGATGTTCATCCATAATTTCTTTAAGAAGTTCATATTGAACTGCTGTCGAAATAACTTTAGGACGATTTTCAAATTGTTCGGGATTTGCCAAAATCAAGGCACTACAGAAGGCATGAATGGTTGAAACTCGTACATCTCTTCCTCTTTCCCCTAAGAGTTTTTCTAAGCGGTCTAACATCTCTGAGGCTCCCGCCTCAGTATAGGTCAAACAGACAATTTCTTTTGGTTCGGTATTACAATTAAGTAAAATATTAGCAACTCGACGGGAAAGAATTTGAGTCTTTCCAGTTCCCGGACCAGCAATAACCATAACTGGTCCCAATATAGTATCGACTGCTTTTTTCTGAAGGTCATTTAATTTATCATACTCACTAGCATAGGCCTCTGTGAAATTTGTTTCGTTCATTGTTTGTAATCCCCTTTTTATCTAACAACACTAATATTTAAGGCTTTTAAACCTGCCAATAATGATTATTATAGGTTAATTGATAGACGACTTCAATTGTACTTCAACAATTCTCCTCTTTAAAAATTGTAACTTAATAAATCTCCTTTCTTATGAATATTACACATTGCTTTTACGTCCTTTGGAGCAAACTGTGTTACTTTAGTTGTTTTATGTATCTCATGGTTATATTTTATCAAGAAAGATACATAAAACAAGCACCTTAGAAATGCACTTGTTCCTGTATTCGAGCATTTACAAACAAGTTAATAATTAGGTGCGATATATATGTACTTTTATCTTTTCATTATGCGATAATGAGAAGAATCTGGCTATATAGTTATTTAATTAGGAAATATCAAGTAGTGTGAAGTCCCATTATGATACTCTACATTTTCCCGGTAACAAATGGCAATCTCGTTTAAAAGCACCAAAAAAGCCAAAGCTTCAGCTTCAGCTCTTATAGTCTCAAATCATCAGTCAATACGACATTAATGGGTTCATCAGTATATTTACGATATCTCTTCAAACATAATAGTGAAACAACTACTGAAAGTACAATCAATAAGACGCCACTGACAACCATTGCAAAGACCTGTTCAGGACGAGTGCTATAGTTCTCAGTATAGTTCAATAGTGATCCACTAGTTTCCATTTTTTGGATAACATTGGGAACAAAGTTCCAAGAAACAATTGTAAAGACTGCTAAAAAGAGTAACATTCCAAACGCCCACCTTAGAACGTATTGTTGCTGACGAGTCATAAAGTCACGCTTGTGGTACTCTTCAACACATAGACCCTTATATTGTCCATCCTTAGTGAAGAAACGTGGTTCTTCATCGTTTTTAATGCGTTGAATATCACTTAAAATTTCGGCACTTAAGTGTCTAGCCGGTAACTCTTGAGCTAGTTTATTTTGTTCTTCAATATTTAACTCAGAAACAGCATCAGTATATTTTAAAAGATATTCCTTAGTCTGTCCGTCATATAATCTAACCAATTTTCTTAAAAGACGCTTTGTTTCTTTTTCCATGACTCCTCATCTCCAATCGTTCTTTAATCATACTCTCTTATTATCACTAATTCTCTAATCCTTGTGTTATGGCACTATTATATCAAGGATTAAGAAGATATGCACTTACACAGGGACAAAAATTCCTATTTGAGTTAAATATATAAAGAAAAGCCCCATCTCATGATGAAGCTAAACAAGATATGTAAGACGCATTGACTACTTCTAGTCATGTCCATGTTCAGCATGGTTTCCTTCAGCTACCCCATGAACTGATGTTACTTCTATTTGAGTTGTCCCCATAACGTAATTCCCACAGAAATAAAGTTTTGCTCCGTCTGGGTTAGCAACCTCAAGTACAAACTGACGAACATTATCTGCTTTGGCTTTAAACACTTGAGTTTTAGCATCAGAATACTTATAGCCTAGCATGAATTTCGCAACAAGCTCATACTGCATCTTGGTTCCAGTGATAGTTAAATGATTTTGATAATCTGGCTTAACTTCGGTTACGTTATGAACTGTTTCAACATAAGAGCACATCTCTTTCAGTGCATTCTTTACAGTTTGCGTATCAGCATCATCTGCAGGTGTTTGTGTTTCTAAGGTCGCAAGTGCCTCTTTACGCCATCGCTCATACTTATCTTCTTTTGGAATGTCTTCCGAGGATGAATCTTCAATCACTTGTTCGGTGCTAGGAGGTGTTACTTTTTTCTTCGGTTCATTTTTCTTTATTAGCGCAGAGACCAAAAACATGACTCCAAGAGCACAGAAAATGACCACCAAAATAATAATGTATTTAGAATCTTTTTTCATGGACTTAGTATAGCACCTTTCTATGTATTAAAAAAGAGACTTGGGGGGGTGTGACACCCCCCAAGTTATATCTAGTCACTTGACAGTTAGTTCATGTAGATAATACCTACTAAAATACAGTAGCGTTGGATCACACTAGTTTCATCGATAAAACAAAGCTTATTTGATTAACACTCCGTAACTCTACTTGAGTGTTTACACATAATTATTGACAGTATCTATTCGGTCCTTAACTCCATTCTTCTTCATTCATTAATCAACTTGATTATTATCATCAGAGGAAACTTTTAGATTCATGTTTAAGTAGTTAAATATTAAAATTAATAAAGGAAAGTTTTTATTCCCGAATACACCTTGATATTTTTGAATATTTTGACCCCTATGTGTATTTGGAAATAGATTTTTAATAATTCTCTATTATTCCGACTACCTCACTTCAAACAGTTAAGTTGCTACTCCTATCGAAAATGCAAAAAAGGCTTGAAATCAAGCCTTTTCTAAACTCTGAAACGGTGGGGTTATCCAACTTTCACCAGCAGTCCTACTACCTCGACATGTCTTGATAGGACAGTCCGATACTCTGAAATGGTCAAATTAGCGTTGAAATTTACAAGGATACTCTGAAACTATATAATCTACTAGAAATTGTCAACAATTGTTTATTAATTTAATTGTACTTAACAAAGAGGAAGAATATTTTTTAAAAAGTGAACTCGGGTACTGAGCAATCGGTAATCGAGCCATTACTAAAGAAATACATATTTTAATCAGCTTTGAATAATCATCATTTACTTTCAATTTGTTGTAGAGTTTTTCCGTCATAATAATATTTTGGCTTGCGTCCAATAATAAAAATTCAATTGTTTTAAAAAACTCTTCCTTACTAGCTTTTTTATATTCTTTTTCGAGTTTTTCAATAATAGGCTTCATAGAGGATTTAGACTCATTTGGAATCAAAATACAAAAATAGGCTGTTTTTAAAGATTTATCCGGAATTATTGCATAGATTGACGAAAGAGGGTCCTCCTCCCTTTCAGGATCTATTGAGAAAAACATAGATCCACTTGCAAAAAATTCAGGTAGGAAGCCTAAATCATAATACTTCAATGCGAAATACTTACAAAAATCAGAATAATTTGGCGATTTTTTTCCAAGAAATATGGCATCAAATTTATTTTTTATTTTAACAGAGTCTTGGAAGCTCGCATTTTCGCTTATTAGCCTCGTTGAGAGTTCCTGCTCAAATAAATATCGTGCCTCGTCTTCTTTTGATATTTTTTTAGAGTATGGTCTATCAATGTTGATTTTTCTATTTACGCTCGGATTGTGAACTTCCGATTCCAACTGATAATCATATATATAAGTTCGATACAGAAATAAACAAAGATAAGTTTCAATATCCGTATTAATATCTTTTACTTCGATTGCTTTAAAAATGTCAGCATCATGTTTCTTGCAAAATAATGGTTGAACTCCAGAATACTTAATATGAGTATCCTTTACCAAATCTGGCACTCCTTCATCATAACTATTACCCACAACATGCTTTATATCGGTTGCAAAAACCTTGTTCCCGCCTGCGATTCTTCTCAAAAATGACTTTGGATATGTATGAGAATCTATCGCTTTCTCACCACAACTCGGATAATGACATAATGTTCCAGATTTATTTTCTTCATAATACTCAATTTCGTTAAGCTTTATAAATATATTACTTTTCTGATTATCCTTGTTCTGAATAAGACGGTTCAGAAAATCATCTACTATTTTTAAATCAGAATCCAAAATAATTCCTCCGTTTAAAACAAATTAATATAGAAATTAGTTCACAATTCTTATTATACCAAAAAAGCACAGAATTTATCTGTACTTTCAGAATTTTATAAAACAACTTCAGTCCCATCCACAAAGCAGACTGTAACTTGCTCACCTACTATGATTTTTCAAGCAAACCGACCATCAAGTCTGAATCGAAAACCTTACTACTATTCATCAATTCTTCTCTCATGAGTGAAGCTTTGTACCTCTCAAGAGGTGTTCCTTCATCAATCATTCTTTGCCACTTCTGTTCGCATTCTTTCTGATAGGTAATGAGTTCTGTTATTGCTAATTGGTAAGCTTTTCGCAACATCTTTTCATCAAAGTGTGCGTTTGAACAACCAAGTTCTCCCTTTTTCCTATATCTTGAGCTACATTGCCAAACAGGCCGTTTCCCTTTGGTAGTTGTCCAATGTCATCTCGCAAATGGAGAACTACATACACTGCAGAATACTTTTGATGAAAATGGGTTATCTTCAATATTTTGGGCGTAGCTTTTTATACCATGTTTTTTCTTGAATTCATCCCTTCTTTTAAACTCCAGTTGTGTTGCTTCCCATATCCAGGGTTCAATGATTGACTCATGGTTATGCTCAACATAGTACTGATTATCCTGACCGTTGTTAACCTCTCGCTTTTTGTTCAAAAAGTCAACAGTAATGGTCCTTTGTAAAAGCAAGTCTTCTTTATATCTTTCATTTTGTAGCATCTTTTGCACTGAACTAGAATACCAGTTAGGTTTGCCAGACCAGCCCGGCACTCCTTCATTATTCAGATGCCTAGATATGGTAGTGTAAAATAAGTTGAGTAAACACAAAAAGGAATAATATTTTTCCATCCAGGTTTCATAAACTGAAAAAGAGGTAATTTACACCCCTTTTTCAGTTTAATATATTTCCTAAAATATGCTCTACTTTTTCTCTATTTTCAGCTTGTATCAAATCATTCCAAATATCTAATCCTTTTACTTCATCATTAACATTTAATCTCAAGTGGATTTCAAAAACATTTGTCCAAAATCTAGTTTTATTATCATGATTCGAACTTAAATCAAATTTCTTGATCTTTCCAATATCAATTAACTTAGTAATATTATGAGCTATATATTTGTCGATAGGTAAACTTGATGTGAAAAATTCATCGATTTTTGAAGCAAAATTCCTTAAATTTGTCATCATTGATAAAGTCTCTTTGAAAGTTGGAACATTATGAGCTTCATAATGATTTATTAACTTTTCAATATCCAAATTACAGTATGAGGTTAGGAAGTCTTGACTATATTTCCTCAATTCACCTTTCAAATCACCAGATAATGATTCTTTAGAATTATGAATTAATTTATTTCGCCAAAATATTGACACAATTAAGAGAAAATACTCTTTCTTTCTAAGGACAGGAAAATGTTCAATTAAAACCTCAATTTTCCTAAACAAAGACTTACCAGAATACGCTGCACTCAAATCACTCCAATCACTATCAGGATCAAGATCACTCTGAAATGGTAGAACTTGATCTAATATAAAATCAGATAAATAGGTTTCAAATGCCGAAATAGAATAAACTAATGACGATTTCTGAATAAAAAATTTCGATTCTATTTTAGTACTATCGATACTTTTTGGATTCCACGACGTACTCAAATCTTCTGGCTTGTCATCAGTTGACTGAATTAAACTTATCCCAACGTAAGCAGTGATAAAAAACTGATTTTCTCTACCATGATTTTTTTTGTACTTTTTATAATTTATTGATTCAAACTTCATATTGATTACGACTTTCTATAAGCATCCCGAGACTCGAACTCGGATTCCGGGCTTTAAGATTCAATAAATGAACAGTTAAATGCCCATGGGTTACCTATTACCCCAGATGCTTATGTTTATTATAGCATTTTCAACAATTAATCACAATAGTAAAATAAGTAAAGCAAACAAATCCTTTTGGGTAATTTATTTTAGAGCATGCTAACTATTATTAGGCAAATCTAAGTCTCTCCTTATTGAAATCAATTATGCACTTTTTCTACTCCTATTATAACTTTTCATAATAACTTAATTTAACTACCTACTCATAACTTGAAATTTAAAAATTAAGCGAATAAAAAGGAGCTCTATTCAGACTCCTTTTTAGTATATACATAATTATATTTATGTATTATTTTGCCTTGTTTTCACTACCAGTCTAGGCATAATGCAGTAAATAAAGAGATACTTTTTTGATTGATTTTTGTTTTCATTTTTTCTCCTTTTTAATTTATTCTTTAGATGGTGCTCCACCCTTTTGCGTTTTAGGGTCAATCACCATACCAACTTGTGGTTGGGTATTCCCTAGAATAATCGACGCTGGACTCAAGAAATCACCGTACTGAAAGACTTTCGTTTTCCGACGTTCAAAGTGAATATGTGGGCCTGTTGCCGCACCCGTCTGTCCAACATAACCGATAAGTTGGCCTTTTTTGACTTTATCACCTTTTTTAACAAGAGGAACATCACGCATATGACCATAATACATAATAGTACCATCAGGAAGAGTGTGCATCACGTGGTTACCGTCAATGTTCATAGCTTCTTCATTGACCTCTACCACCTCACCGTCTGTAACGGCATAAATTGGAGAGCCTTCAGGTGCTGCAAGGTCCATTCCTGTATGTCCTGAACCTGCATTTGGACCACCAGCATTGGCTGATGCACCGAATAGTTGGGTAATGGTATAAGGAACATCAAGTGGCTGACCTGTATCAGTTCTAAGATTACTACTATCGCTATCACCACACTCACTTGCGTCTACTTCATCCTTATTATCGTCTTTATCCTTCTCATCCTCTGATTTTTTTGGACGATAGACATAGACTTTTCCGTAGTCCATAGTAATACGGTCTCGATATTGGCCATAATTATTCTCAGCAATTCCGTCTGTCGAAGGAGAACATTGGATAATATTCTCCTTATCCTCAACTAGCATGGTCTGTCCTTTATCTCCGGAGCTACTTCCTTTCGTACCCCAGATAATGACATCTCCTTTTTCACGGTTTTGAACATCATCTTTAGACGACCACGCACCCTCATACACTAACTCATAACCATTGTCTTTCAACCAGTCGTGTTCTGAGTCAGTATCTACTGGAGATCCCGCTTCTTTAGCGCCACCATCAACAAGGGCATAGTAAAGAGCAGATGAATGGTCGTAGCTATCTGGTCCAGTACGAGCATCACGAGAATACTTAACCTTGCCTAGCTTATCCTTATACCACTTGATAGCTTTGTCAGTATCAATAGTCTTTTTATCCTTATCACTGTCTTTTTTACTATCTTTGTTGCTAGAGTCACTTGATGAACTGCTATCGCCATCATCATCCTCGTTGTCGCTGTCACTATCATAGTCTTCTCCATCATCGTCGTCATCAGAACTTTCACTACTTGATGAAGAGTTGTTAGCAGAAGCACCGCCACCTCCAAAAGCCTTTTGGAACTTGGCGTCATCGTACTTATACTTGCTTGCTTCAAAGACTCCCGCAAACTTCCTTGCATCCGCCTTCTTCTGCTCTGGTCTGACATAAGCCATATTGCCTCGTTCGTAGGCATTCCATGACATAGCAGTTTCATCGATATTGGTTTGTTTCGCAAACTCCTGGAATGACCAGTTATGGCCAGATTCGTCATAGGCTGGGTTCCAGTCACCTTTTGAGATGGCATCGATAACAAAGGCAACCATCTTATCAGCATCTTCCCAATCAGGACTATTAAGAGGTGCATATTTCGTGTAGGGGTCAAACTGGAAGATTCCACCACCACCAAGTGTGTTAGATGTCCCACCTGTCGTTGGAACAGCTCCCTTAGAAATGGAGTCATTGATACCACCACCATAATGCCCTTGGGCACGTCCAATGATGTCATAGCTCCCTTCAGAGTTTGCCCAACCAACAGCACCTGCAGCAGATTCCCCAGACAATCCAGCATTCACAAAAGCCATAAAGACTTTGTGGGCATTTTCATAGGCTTTTGTCCCCTTCGTAAAGGGATCAGAGTCGCCAGCAGATGCTGAGTCAGTTTTAGTAGAAGTCGATTGAGGCTTAGAGCCATCATCATCGTCTTCTTCATCATCGTCTTCTTCATCGCCATCTTTTTGGTAGGTTACACATTGGGCGTTAGTCTTGCCACCTTTCCCACCGGAAGTACTAATTGTCCCCATTAAACCAGTGATAATTGCAATTAAGATAACTGCAAAAGTTAAAATAGTTCCTATAATAATGGTTGTCTTCACTCCAAAAATCGTTAGAAGAACACGAGCAGCCTTATCACCTATTCGTTTCAAATATCTTAGTCACCCCCTTAATGAAGTAGTGCGGTTAGCCAATACCAACCAAATACAAGTAAAAGTCCTAGGGCAAGAAAGATACTTTGTTTAATGAATTTTCGATTTCGTTTTTGTTGTTGCTTTCGCATCCAAAATGAATCTTCATCTGAGTAATAGTCTTTGTGACGTTCCACTTGCAAATTATAATAGTCTGTCACATCCTCCTTGACATTGGCTAACCTTTCTTTCCCACGCGCAATGAGACCTTGTTTTTTCTCTTGCTCACGTGAAATACTGTCTTCATTAAAACCGTCATAATAGGAATCGTAAAATGCTGAGTAATCTACTTGCTCTTCGAGGTTTTCCGGAAAGACTTGGTCTTGATAATCATTAAGAGAATCTAGCTCTAGTTCACGTTGAATATACTGACCATCTCGTTTAAAGCGATAAGATACCATATCTTAAAACCTCCTTAAGCCAATAATTGGCATTTTTTGTGGAGCGATATAGAGTTTATCTGTTACAGTTACCTTAGAAAAAGGTACACCTTTGATTTTAAAAGTACGGTGTAACTCCTTAACAACGAGACCAGCTTTATAATCTTTTTCCGTCACTTCTTCCTTAAAGAGTTCTTCATAAGCTGATACCTGAATCAAGTCTAGGAGACGATAAGCAGATTGATAAGCATAATAGTTACTTCGATTGGCCAATCTCTTTTCAAAAAGAGGTGAATATTCCTTTGAGAAGAATGATACGATCTTAACAGCTCGTTTTCTATGGTTATATTCTAGTTTAGCCATAACCCATGCAAGCCCCCAAGTCACTAGCGTGATAAAGCCCCAGGTGTTCATCAAACAAATAGGAAGAAGACTAAACATAAGGATACGCTTTGCTTTCTTGATACGTTCACGTCTCTTACCAGTAAGTAGCTGATAAATGGCTACAATCAAGGCACAGAACACATATGGTGTATAGGCAATAGCCATAAAATGAACACCGTAGGCGAATAAAAGTGTCTGATAGAGCATGAGATAGCTATAGAAACCAACCAAACCAAGAACTAAACTAATAATAAAGGAAACTATCCTAAAGAAACGTAGTGTCTTAATGTCATAAGCAATATTGTTAACCCATAGTGACATTTGCATTAGTGTGGTCATTAATTAATTTTCCTCCTCTGGTGCTTCTTCTGATTCAAATATTCTCGATTCAAATCGAGCTGGTTCTTGGTAGATAATCATGGCTGAGTACTCATCTACTTGCTGACTTCCAAATAAGCCACATAAACTACTTAAGAGATGTGTTTTTCGCATCTGATAAGTAATATCAACAACACGACAGGTCTTTTTGTAAGCCAAGATCTCTAAGTAATCATTTACAATTCTCTCCAAATCATGTGGATTATCCTCTGTCAAAATTTTAGTTTGCAGTTGGAATGCCTCACCAGAATATGGTTGCTGTAGGTTCATTGTATTTTCCCCTTTCACCATTCCTATGGTAAGAATGCATAGCGAACATGTTCATCATACGGATACTTACCATAAGACCTATTATCTGCTAGTTGATGATTGAAGACTAAGTTCTTGACAGAAGCAATATTTAGGAAGAAATCACCATCTCTTAAATATTTAAGTGACGAAAGCTCACTCTCGGTCATTTCCCCTTGTAAAGCATCTGCCAGACGAGGGATAGTCAAATCACCTAATTGAGAAAAGACACGATACGTCATCATAGAGAAAATCGCGCGTGTCGCTAAAACGTAATCCACTGCGTCCGTAGAGTTTGCATTCAAGAGGATGTTATCTAATGAACTCATTTCCATAATAAATGCAGAATAGTTACTACTTACATTCTCAATCAAATCCTTTAGAAAGTTAAGAGACTCTGAATAACGATAATTGAAGAGCTTATGTGCTCCGTTAATGGTAATAATGCTATGAGGTCGCTGGCTCTTATCTCCCCCGATAATCCCTCTACGGAAATACTCAGATACCCTTCTTCCATTTGCTACAGCGTATGATGAAATGATAGATAACACTTGGTAAAGCTGAATATTAAGAAGTTCAGTATCTTGAATCCCAGAGAGGTCAAAGGTCACAACTTGTTCATTTGAGAAATCTTCAAACTGTGAGGTCGCATTTAAGAAGCGATAATCTCCCAAGAGACCAGAGAAAGCATCATAGAGACGGTCATAACTTTCAGCATCAATTTTATTTCCCTCTGCGATTTTATCCTCTTTAAGCTTGTTTAAGCGTTCTACCCAATGAGATAGAGTCGGATAATCTTCTGGAATAACATTCGTAATCGTTAAGTCTTCTTGGTCCATGACTTCTGCATTACGGTTCCACAGACTACGGTCTTCATAAAAGTCGTTTAAAGCAGACGACAAATTATTGAGGTCAGAATTCTTTAACCCTGGATCAAGAATTTGAGCCAAAGCACGTAGTTTATTACGGTGAGCATAGAAAGATTGAACCTGGTCCGTTGTTTCTCCATCTGCAGAGGAAGCCGTCGCTATAATTTGCATGAGGTTAATATGATTCCGATTATTAGTACCAGACATCTTAACATATCGACCACCTTGAAGTTCCGTAAGTTCTTTTAAGTTACCAGTAAGGTCAATGTTAAAAATGGTATGGCCTTTAGCAAAATAGGTATCAATCAAATTACCTAACAGTTTCATTTTCCCGTTTCCAGCTCCGGCAATCAGCATTGATGGAATTTTACGTTCCCTATCTTCATGCAAAAGGTCAAAGTTAACCACACCACCAGTACGTGTTTCTCCCAAGTAAACACCATAGGTATCCATTAAGTTCGTATGATTAAAAGGATAGCCAGCACCTAAATCCCAGACGGATGCTGCTTGCCCTTTTCGACGTAGTGGGGTGTCTTCCAAACGAGAAGCTGGGATAAAGGCTGTATGATATTCGACGTCTTGCATGCCATCTGAAGAAGAGATAGAATACTGATTCAACTGTTGCTTGAGGTCAGCTTCTCGTTCTACCAGTTCATTCAAAGTATTTGCAGCTAATAAAAAGCGAGTGTGAATTTTTTTAGAAGGAACATTGTTACCTAGTTTTTCGCGATAGTCTAACAAAGAACTAATACGCATCTTATCATCAGCATCTTGTGCAGCCTTTGTGTTTTGCGTTGCTAACATATTCGAAATAGCTTTTGAAGCTAAGTCGGACATTTCATTATTTAAAGTATGTTCTAAGGACATAAAACTGATTACATTATCAACGAGCATTAAATCACTCATCCAAAAGTCCGGTAAACCGTGTGCTGGATATCTGTCATATGGAACATGAGCAATCTTATAATAACCATTTGCTTGTCTCCAATATCTATCATCATATTTAAAATCTGGAATATCACTTTGAATCCTACTAATAAGATTGAGGTCATAACCCTCTCGAATATATTTCTTGATTTTTCGTGAACTTAAATCCATGTAAACTCCTTCTAGTACTGGTTAGGGGAACCATTAAGTGAATCATTAAAGTTGTAATATTGAGTCAACAACTCTTCCTTTTTTTCGACGGATACAACTTTAGGGGCAAAGCCGTGGCTCGAAGCAATCGTTAATGTGGTACGGGTATTGGAATCTATTTCAGCCAAAGTGTCTCCAAACACCCAGATAAAGAACTCGATATTTTGTTGGTTGATTGCAACGACTTGTTGTACGAGATATTTTGTTTTCAAAATATCTTCTCGTTGTCTAAGTTGATAAATTAGTCTCTCTTTACTTGAGATTGTGTCAAGATCATCGCCATCATTGATAATCAATTCTGGAGCATTCTGCTCTTGTTTGACTTCATCCAGTAGACGTAGCAATTCGTTAGATTGGCTCGATACATCTGTTGGCAATTTCGTAGTCTGAAGCATCATGTCAAATGTGGTACCAGACAGAAAAAGAGTGAAACCTACCTTAACAGCTGCTTGTTCTTCATTAGACATCGCTTGAATATCTTGCCCAAACACCTCAAAAATCTGCACATAACCTGAATAGCCATTAGCTAATCGTATCGGTTGATTAGGATAGCCATATAGAATAGACTTCACGTCAGAAATCGCAACAGTGTCTAAGAAATCTCTACGTTTTTTCTTATTAAGCGGAACATACACAAACTCTTCTCCAGCACGTTCGCCAAGATCTATACTTTCAAATTGTGTTTGCTTTTCCTTCCTCTTCGCTTGTTTTCTTTTACGTGCCTCTTCTTTTTTTCGTTTCTTAATCTCTTTTTTTGTCAATACTGGTTCTTCAATTAAACCTGGCATATCATTTCCTCCATAAACATTATTCTCAACTATTCTATAAAACAACATAGGGCGTTCGTAACCCAGTGACACCCATTAGCTACTCATACTTCTCCATGTTTTTGACTATTTACTTCTATTTAGGGCTCTCTAACCTTGTCTAGCTACTTAAATCTTGTTACAATCAAATCAATACAATCGCAATAATCTTTTTAGGAGGGTTTTAGGATGCTAGACTTGTTACAAGAATTTTATTTTTCACTCTATATCAGCACATGGACATCTTTTCAATGGTTGCTATTTTCGGTACTGATTGGTATCGCTTGCTTCTTTCTTACGCTTCTTTTTTCTCCGATAAGTGAGGCTGCTGAAACAATTTGGTTAAAATTTTCGTTGTCTCTCACTGGAATGTTTGCTCTATTTTTTCTATTCATGACACTTCATGGCATCATCCATTCAATAGGGATCCTAGTAGGTGCTATTTCTAGTTTCTTTTTCCCAGCATTTGGTTTATTAATAGTCTGTGGTGTTATCCTATTCATCATCAGTCTTTTCAATCCATTGTTCTTATTCTTCATGGCAAAGAAATAATGAGGGTAAACCGATTCGGCCGATGCTATTATGTTAAGAAAATAAAAAAACAAACCACCTTTGAAAAAGTAGTTTGTCTATAATCTAAGAGAGGTAGTCCAAAGGCTGCCTCTCTTTTTTATATTGGCCAGCCTCCAAACAGCGAGGAAGAAAGTATCTAGTCAAATAAAACTTTATATTAAATATCTAAGTAAGTTACACTACCTCTGCGTAGTGACTATCAATACTCAAAGTCTATTGAGATTAGATCATTTTTTATCATTCAAGTAAGTCTTTGAAAATTAATCACAAATCAAATAATCCTATTATGGATTATATCTGCTTCCATACTATCCCCTCTATCATTTCGTTTTTTATGATGAAAATATCCTATCAACAGTTCAATCAATCATAACTATCTCCATCTTTCATGTAAACATAAAGGGTTTATGGTACAATAATATTGATATACAAGGAGGTATGCCATGACTCTTGATGTAAATGAAGAAGAATTAACAATTTTAGGAATTTCTTTTGATAATTATTCAGATTTTGATACCGTTTGGTATGCTATCGGATCTTCAATGATTGAAAATTATGAGCCTACTGTTCAGGATGTAATTGATTTAAAAACTTATGTCACTAACAGACGAAAGGAATTGAACATTGGTTAAGAATCAATATGAAGGATATAAGTACATTGACCCTAATAACCAATATACCTATCCAGATTCTACAGTCTTAGTCAATAAACAAAATATTACAAATATCGAAGAAGCTTACCGAAATGAACACTTATTCGTTACTAGAAGGCTTGCAGACTTGCGTTTAGAGCCCATTCAGGTCTATTCCATGAGAGATATTCTAGCCATTCACAACTATTTATTTCAAGATGTTTATGCTTGGGCTGGACAATATCGCAAAGTAAATATCTCTAAAAGCGGTAATCCTTTTATGCCAATACAGTCATTTAATACAGCTGAAACTCATATGAATCATCTAATTCATTCCTATCATCAAACTGCCAACTCCAAAGATGAAATCATTATGCATTTATCAGAAATTCTTGATAATCTTAATTATTTTCATCCCTTTCGAGAGGGTAATGGACGAACTCAACGAGAAGTTATTCGTTCTTTAGCTCTATCAAAAGGCTACTCTGCACAGATACGAGTGGAACAAGACGATGAAGTTTATAACCTCTATATGGACGGGACAGTCCATGAAGACTTAGGAAAGTTAAAAGAATTATTGATCAGGATACTGATTAAATTATGAGTTACTGTACTACCTTTCAGTACTGTCTTACCTCTTAAACTAATTCTATACGAACATACGTATCCCTGCTTGTGTTTATAAGTCAGGACCACCCTTTCTCATGCAGAGCTAAAGTAAAGACAAACATTCTTTTGATGTTTGTCTTTTTATATTGGCTGTTCTGAATAGGCGTTCTATCATTTCTTTACAGTGTAGTCGTCTGATACTCCGAACAAAGATAGCAATTATAATACTCAACATAGACTAAGAATCTTAACTTACAAGACTGTAGCGAAACTTTGTAAACTAGTTATCACAATTCTCCATCTTCTCCAGCATCAAATTTCTGGAATCGACTGTCGCTGTCTAAACTATTCTTCTTTGATAAGCTTTGAGTCGGAAGAGTAATACTTGAAGTATCCCCTTTTGGAGCTATCGAGCCTGCTCCGCCAGTATTATTTAAGATTTTATCTCGAACATTATCTCTAGAACTTGTGTAACCTTTTCCGAAACTGCTTGAGAAGTCTCTCTTAACGAATTGACCAGCATTCCTGAATTCATTACCAACAGCCTCTTTACCAGATTTAACAGTCTCTTTGACTCCATTAGACACATTGCGTCCAGCAGCACTCACTGACTGACCAACAATCTCTTTAAACTTAAGACCTTGATTTCTTCCTTCAGTTACTGCTTTCCAAGTACCTGCTACAGTACCAGCAGTAGCACCAGCAGCAGTTAAGGCCCCTCGTCTGATATTGTTTGCAGTTGTTCCTACTGCGCCACCTGCAGTCCTAAGACCGTTGACTCCACTACCGATTCCACTACCAACACTATTCTTGAGGTGATTAAAGCCGCTTTGATTTCGTCTACCAGTAACTGGGTTATACTTACCAACAGCAAAGTTTCTAGCACCACCACCCATTTTACTAGCGGCCATTGCACCAAGAGCCATTGTAGTAACGCCAGCCCTAGTGCCACTTGAAAGGTTAGTATCAATACCTAGCCAGCGTTCCAACATTTTTGATCCTTGAGAAACCGCAAGATAAACACCAAGGTAAACAGCAATCGTCGCAATGGCATGTTGGAATGGGTCTAAACCATCATAGAAACTTCCACCCAGAGTTTTCTGAGCAACATCAGATGCTCCAGAACCTAGGTTGAGCTTCACTTCGCTATAAGTGATTAAGAACCATTGTGCTACTTTTACGAATAATAGTTGGAACCAGATGGCAGCAATTCCTGTCATAACTTCTTGCCAAACTTCCAAAATTCTCATACTATTTCCAACTGCTGCATAAGATACAAGTGGTGAAATAATCACTGTTATAAGCGTTTTGAAAATCACTCGTACCGTCGTTACTAGCAATCCGATAAGCAAAAGTAAGAGAATAATTTGCTGAGTGATCAGAGCTATCCAGTCAACTTTGTATCGGGCATAAGTTGGTAAGAAAGCAGTATTATCAAAACCAAGGAAATAACCTGATTTTGAAGTGGTAACTCGTGCATAAGCAATCTTACCATCTGCATAACGAATGGTGTTAAGCGTGGATCTCATTACGTCGGAAAAACCGTTATAGGGTGATTTTTCTTGATTATCTTTCCACTCGGATTCTTCTTTCCAACCAGTGAAAAATATTTTACTAGTTTGAAGAAGAGCAGATATTGGGTTAGATAAGGCTATACCATTTTTTACTTGTTGTCCCCAGTCAATCGAACCGTCCTCTCGCACTCCTACGAACTTGGTTATCGACGATACTCGTCCTTCACGTCCAGAATAGTACTGAAGCATTGCCTTATTGGTTGGACCATAGGTTTCAGTAAAATTGGTGAACCAAATGTTACCATCTGAAATGGTATTCCAGTTTTTATCACCCGCTATAAAATGAGTATCTTCATTATAGCCCAACTTATCTGAATCAAAATCCATTGCATACAGCATTTCAAGGTCAACTGTGTTACTTCGAAATGGTGTTACAGAAAGAGAAACACTCTGACCGCTGCCCGTTATGTCATAATAGGCTAATCCTACGGTATCCTTTGCTATAGCACTACCAAATTTTGAAGCAAAAGCCGGTAGTGCAGCAACAGAAAAAGTTACCAGAATCATATGATTGAAGAATTCTCGATATCTGAATGGTGCACCTGCCATAGCCATTATAAGACGAATGAGTGTTACCAAAACAAATAAAGAAATCCCAACAATTTGGAGCCACTTATAAACCTGACCAACAAAGCTATCCGACTGACTAATATAATCAAACATGCCAAATAACTTAAACATGTTGAGATAAACTTTCTCAATCGCATAACTAAAACTATAGATACCCTTTGAAAGCATCTCAGGAATAAAGCCAAAGGCTATAAATATCCCCGTTGTTGGATGTAGGTATTGGTCCCATTGAGCATAAAAGGATGCCAACAGTAGCTCTTTATCTTTGTCATTTCCCCAACCTTTAGAACCAACTTCATTAGGCCAATCTTTAGATTGAGAAATCATATCTGAGAGAGACGGCCAGACCTTCCCTTGTTCAATCTCAATTGTCGCTTCTGCCCCCATAGGCTAGCCCTCCTTATGTTCAGCTGACGTTTCAGTAGAAGGAGATGTTGGAGTTGCAAATGCTGTTGTTGTCGGTTCAGATGTAACTACCCAACCTTGAGTAGCTGATGGTTTTTTCTTAACATTGAAAGTGACACGACGAACAGTTGTTTTTTGAGCCTCATCCGTTGTACCAACAACGTATGTAACCTCATAGGTATCTTTCTCACCTTTAACAAGTTCAACTTTCTCTAACATTGTGCTAGAAACAGTTGCTACCTCTGGGTTAGTAAATTTAGCATCGTTATTATCCAAGTAAGCCTTAAGCTTATCCTTGTCACCTGAATAATAGTATGACAAGAAATAACGAGCCATGACATCAATCTCATGTTCATGATCTTGTATCATTGTAAGACGCTCAACCTTATCTGTTGTGGCTACAAGTTCTTTCTTCACGCGCGTGAAATTACTATTATAGACCATTAGCATCAACAATAAGAACACCGACAATGTACAAGAGACAATAGCCAAAATCAATGGCAACTTACTTGGTGGTCCTACTTCTTCATCTTCATACACCCTACCTGTTTTCTCCTTCCGTTTCTTTGCTCCAGCAACTGACTGCTTATGCTTATCCTTATTTGACATAAGACGGTTTGGAAGTTCTCCTTCAATCGTTCCAAGCTTTGGATAGGGTGGCATATCAACTAGAGACAAGCCAAGACTTTCAGCATAACATGGAAGTAACCCCATAGGACCACTGAAAAAGTTAGAGATGCCTTCATATGTTGTTTTCTCAAACCGTTTATCACGGTGTGCTTCTTCGATAAGTGGGGTAACGAGTTCCTTGTAATCTTTAGTAATAACAAAAGGGGTAATCTGAGGTTGTCCTTCAATACTAGGGACTCCCGTAGTTGGTCGTGTTACACGACCATTTTGTTCCATCGGTTGACTAGCAAGAGCAATTCCCTTCAAGGTAAACTGAGAATAACGCTTTTTGATTTCTCGAAAAAGTAATTCCGCTTGTTTAAAAGTTAGGAATGGGAGACTTTGTGCGATACTTTCCTTTTTATTACTAGGAAAATATTCAGTATCTAAGTCATCAATGATATCCGCTAACTCTTCATCCTTTTTAGGATTTGCATTTCCTTTCCACTCGATATAAAGAAACAAGGCATCCGGAAACAATACCTTGCGATTCCCCTTTATGGTAAGTAATTCTTTTTCCATAAAGTATACCTCTTAAAGACTTATTTGGGTTGCCAAAGATAATCAACAAATGAAACGAGTGCTGAACCGGCACATAGTGCGATTGCAATCCACATAAGTCGGTCAAGGGCTACTGATCGTTTCTTATCACCCATCATCATCAAGATACATGCCCCTAAACCACTTAGTACTGCTATCCCTGGGAATAAGAGACGTAGCATATCTGTAAAGTTATTAATCCAGTTATTAGCTTCATTAGCTGGGTTAACAGTCCCATTTCCTCCAGTTTGCTCCGCAAAAGCAAGGGATACAGAGTTTAACGTCAACAAAGCAGTCATTCCAAGTATTGATGTCTTTGTCTTAACCTTGTTCAAAAATGTGTTTTCTTTCAAAACAGCCTCCTTAAAATTTTAATATTTGTAGTCTACAATATTCCATATATGAGTCACAACCTAGTGACACCCCTTAAGACGTAAGCAAATAGTTCGCATACTCCTCTGGAGGTATTCGTTTAACACTAATATGAGTCTGACGCCTATCTTGAACCGTCTTTCTACCTGAGTTCCCATACGCAAAAGTTCCTGGTGCACGTCCAGATAGAGACACATCAACTATAAAGTAATCTTGAGGCTTTCGCCCAAGGAAATACAATTGCTCAAAGATTTCATCTGTTAATACTTCATCAATCGTCCTCTCTAAAGGCCTTGCTCCATCCTCAGGGCTAACACCGACACTACTAAGGTATTCATAGAAGTATTTTTTGCCATCGATAGTTTGGTCACCATCCTTAACATCCTCATAATTAATAAGGATATGATGCTCTTTAAACCAAGTATTCTCATGTACTGCCATTTTTGAATAGACAATCTTATCAATGGTTTGTTTCGTCAAGATATTAGTCACTTCAATTTTCCAGCGGTTGATAAATTCAGGTCGCTTAAAAGTCTTGATTAACTCGTCTCTCATGTCATTCATGAACTCTTTATAGTCTGTCTTGTTCATCTCAGTAAAGGTTTGACCAGAGGTGATGTATTTATCTCTGATTCGCTTATGCCCTACGTTTGATGTCGCAATGATAAACGTATTCTTAAAATTGATTTTTCGTCCACGTCCGTCAGTTAAATGCCCGTCATCAAGCATTTGCAAATATAAAGCCCATACATCTGGATGAGCCTTTTCTAACTCGTCCAATAGTACTAACGAATAGGGATTCTTCTTAATTTTTTCCGTTAAGTCACCTTTTCGCTCGTCATTTCCTATAAGACGAACAACTGCATTATCAGTCATGTATTCTGACATATCCAGCCGAATCATCGCTTCTTCACTACCAAACAGTTGTTTTGCTGCTTGTTTCGCCAATTCAGTTTTACCTGTACCTGTTGTTCCAAGTAGAAGAAGAGTTCCTAGAGGTCTTCGCTTGTTCTGCCCACCCTGGATACCTTTATACATAAGGCGTGCTATAGTTCGAATCACATGGTCTTGCCCCTTAACAACAGCACGCATACCTTCTGCAAAATCTACTGGTGTTGAGGACGTGCGTAGGAGACTTTCCATAGGAATACCTTTTTTACGGTGAATGACATTCGCAATATCTCTTAAGGTAATCTCTGATTTCCCATCAATATTTGCAGTCGCTGAAGCTTCATCAATAATATCAATAGCTTTATCCGGAAGCATTTTATCCGTGACATAACGAATAGATAATTCTACTGCTGCCTTAATGGCATCAGTAGGAATCTCAATATCAAGTTCTCGTTTATACTTGGGACGACGTTTTTTCAAGACCAAAATAGATGCCTCTTTGTCCAGTTCATCAACGTAAACTGGTTGCAGACGTCGTTCCATCGCTGGATCTCGTTCGATAATCATAAACTCATCAGCTGTAGTGGCTGAAATAAGATAGATTTCCCCACGAGATAAGGCTGGTTTCAAGCTATTAGCGACGTCAAGAGCACTTCCCTCAACCCCAGTACCCATAATGGTATGCACTTCATCAATAAAGAGGATAAACTCATCTTTATGAGCCATAAACTCTTTAATCAATCCGTCCATTTTGGCAATGATGTTCACCTCTTTACCTGTATGGTCAAATTCTTTCCCTTGGATAGCAGATAATTCTAGTTGCTTAACCTGCTTACCTTGGAAACGTGTTGGGACGTGGGCTTTCTTGTTAAGAATATCCGCACAAATTCCTTCTACAATAGCTGTTTTACCTACACCAGCTTCACCAATTAGTACAGGAGAGTTTTTTTCTAATCGATTCAGTGAGATAAAGACTTGTCTGATTTCATCTTGTCTACCCCAAGCCACAAAATCTTGACGCTTGGGTCTGATTTTCTCAGTAAGGTCTGTTGTGTATTTGTCAATATAAGGAGTCTTACTAAGATTATGGTTAGTCCTCTCCTTCATCTATTTATACTTCCTTCCTAAACGTTCTGCAGCCTTATCCATTAAGTAGCGACGGTTTTTCGAGCCATCATCTCTCAACTCTGGGTAACAGTTCTTATCAATTGGATAATAACGTTTCTTTGTCCGACGGTGTGCATGAATAAATTCCCAGAACTTATTTCCACCAGACGAAGAAGGGATCATCCAATAAATCGTTAAAGTCATTGTACAGAGTAAATTGATTAGGAACTTCAACTCCTGCCCTCTAGGGAAAAATATATCCCTGAATTGTAGCGGAAAAACAAAACTCCCTACTATAATGAAGGCTTTCATTACCGGAACACCGTAGTACTTTACCTGCGTGTAAAGACCACGAGGCAGTCCCCAGTTCCCCTCTTGTTGTTGATTTTCTTCTTGATTCATCCAGTACCTCCTAGAAGTCAATATCCATCATTGGTTGAATATTACTTTCAAAATAAAGGAAATAACGGAATTTCTCAGTCAAAAGCTCCACTTGATCCCTCTGAATACAAATAGAACCTTTCTCTCCAAAATCAATATCTAAAAGGTCCGTACATTCAATACGGCATTGGTTTAAGTGTGTCTTAACTACCTCAATGGATGTTTCAGAGTCATGATGTACGTTACTTGAGACAAAACTACGAAAGTTCTTCCAACCAACTTCTTTATCAATGATTTGATGTAGGCGTTCTAAACCGTCTGCCCATTTCCCTCTAAAAATTTGAAGGGGTTCATTCATAGCGTTACCTCGCTGATATTTCATCAATAGGCAGTCCTGGTTAAGTAAATAGCGTTGTTCGTCAATTGTCATAATCGTTAATAAAGTCCTTTCTTTCCTTTTTATATTTATTCCCCAATATCTTGTTTTACTGAACGTACTGGTGAATTAAACTTGTAAGTACCATTCTTAACTGCTTTGATATTTTTTTCAATCTGTTCAATGATTGTCTGAACATAAGCAGCATTTTCACGCGCTTTTGCTGCGTCTTTCTCTTTAGAGCCCATACTTTTCTCAATGGCTTCCATATCGTTCTGCTTTTCAGTTAACTCGTTACCAACCAGATATTCTGACTCACGTTTCAACTGCTCCAATGTCTTAGTATCTTCCTTAATACTGTCATCAAGTGTTTTTGCAGAAGCCAAGAGTTCTTTTCGTTGACCTTTTTGATATTTCAACTCCTCTTCAAAAATATTGAGGGCAAACTTCTCACGAGACAAATTCTTGACATATTTGTTTTTGAGAAGTTCATTTTGAGGAGTTACAAAGAAATCAACGTAGTTCTTATTCCCTTCCTTATCTTTTTGTTTATTCTGCTTAGAAACTGAAGCGTCATTAGAACTTGATGATAAGTAGTCATTGTATTCTTGAACGTCAATCTTGAGACTGTTTGAGTTCGGTGTCTTATTTGTCGCACGAATAACCATGAGCGTATAATCTGAAGGAACATTACGCAAGACCAGATACACCTTATCTCCGGTTAACGGAATGACTTCTAAGGTCACTGCTTCAGGATTCTTAACACTACTTGGCAAGAAAACCTGCCAATCAAGATTTTCAGTATTAATCCCTTTTTTAATAGCACTAGTAGCATCTGATGTTGTTAACTCCATAACGACCAAGCCATTTGAAGAGGAGTAAGTCATAGAGGTTGCTGTGATGCTTCCAAGGCCATTACCAAATGATTGTGTTGCCTGCAGTTGTGACTCTAAGTAAGTAACTCGAGTTGGAGAGAAATAAGCAGTTGTAGCTGTCCAGACCATAGTTCCCAGTAATGCATAGCTAATGATTAACGTTCGTTTTAACCGATGTCGCCTCAAGTAAGAAAGAACCCTGTTGCTCTCCCAAAAGGACTTTATCCTATTTGCTGCTCTAATCGGAAAATACCGCCAACCTTCTAGCTCTTCGAGCCCTTGTGTATTTTCATAATCTTTAAATTCTGCCATGAAGCCATGATAGGCTATTTTATATAGCTGTCGCAACCTAGTGACATAGGTTGACTTTTGAGATAATAATACTCTTATTCTGGTTTCCTAGCCTTGAAATACCCCCGTCAATAAGCTATACTAAAACTGTGTTTAGGAGTACTCCTAAACACAATCATTGTTTTTCCCTTCGGGGACTTTTATGGAGAGGTTGCTTTTCTCCTTCTTCTCCATTTCTTCTTTTTCATAAAACGTCATTGTTTTTTGAAAATATTGTTGTTGTGACCATTGGAACTTCCTGTTGTTCCGATGGTTTTTTTCTTGTCTAAATAAGGTTCTTTGACAACAAAAAAAGAGGTAGCCCTCAATGGACTACCTCTCTTCCCAAGAGAAATTTCTCTGGAGAAGAAAAACAATGACTATTTTTAGTTTAATAGCGAGGGGAGAAACCTCATAACACTAAAAACAGAAAGGATAGTTATGCCTTGGGGGAGGTCCCTGATTCATAACTAATAGAACTTAATAGATTATGTTAGATGCGAGAGGAGAAATCTCGTCTAACCTTACAACAACAATGGTTGGGTTAAGGTGAGGGGAGAAACCTCATTCCTTAACCTTGATATAAGTATATCATAATAGGTCTTGTATTCGAAGCTCAGAGGACACTTTATTTTATATTTTTTCAATCTCCTATGTCCTATAGTTCAAATACAAAATCTGCTATCCGTTTTGCTGCTTTCTCTGTCGCTAAATCAATATCCTCTTTAGTCCAAGTATCTTTAGTATACGTAACGAGAGTCTGAGCTATTGGAAACTTACTACCAATATATCCATTACCTTTAGAGATATGATTTTCCTTCTTTGTTCTAAACCAGGCATCTCCAATACCACGGTTTATTTCTGATTCAAGTAAAATCTTGTTACCTAACTTCTCAGCATATTCACGAAATTCATCCGAATCATTGACACCTATATCATGCATGATGTGGTCTCTATTAATCCCACTTTTTGGCATAATATGTTCGATGTCTATATTTCCGTCAAGCTTTAGATTCATATCATGTTCGGATGCAAAAAGGTACTCATTCACATAAATAAGAGCATTTGAGACTCCACTCTCTAAAAGTGTTTGTTTAACATTTTCATATTCAAAATTTAAACGTATATGCTCTCTAACCTTATCAATCAATGACTCTGTTGAGAACGTATCGACTTGACTATACATCAAATTAATTTCCTCAAGAAAGCGTTTGAATAATCTATGGCTATACGATAACTCAGACAATTCAATTAAGATACCAATTCGCATCAGGTACTCAATATATCTCTTATCATCTCGGAAAAATAGATAGCTACTCACAAATGGCCTTAAATTACCATTAAGCTGACTGACTACTCTACCAATCGAAGTTTCTGATGTAAGCAAATAAGTATGGAGTATCTTTTTCAAATCATCTGTAAAGACAACATCATCATTAAGAAGTTCCTTATTCTTATTAAAGAATGCACGTATTCCGGGATTCCATCTGTCTGTACCATTTTGTTGCGATAGCTTAGTGAAAATATAATGTGTCATCAACGTATTCAAATCAAGATTTGACTTGTCAGTCCATTCTACTATCTCCTGCCAATTATTTTCAAATGTTTTTCTATCTGCAGCACTAGCAGTTGTTTTGGAAACAATGACTTCAATTGGAGTCAATGGTACACCAGTACCATTTAAAGAGTTAAAAATATTAATAGCTTGGTCAGTGTTGAAACTTGTAATAGTGATGACTTGGCAATTTTTAATAAAATGATTAGCAAAATTTATGCAATTAAGAACACTCAATTCATTGCAAGTATTGTAAAAATATCGGAAATTTTTGTAGAAGTTCGTATAGCGATTGTCTTTTTTGCGACGATATATTTGATGAACATTCTGTTTTATTTCTTCAAAATTGTGTCCAAGCAAAATAGTCTGCATGTCAAAAGCATATTTTTCTGAGATGGAATCATTAATGTACTTTATCATTTCAACAGTTGGGAATGATAGCCCATCTACAAAATCATCTAGTTCATCCTCAGACATATTAAACAGTAATGAAGCAATTTGTTCTTTTAGTCCGTTCAGTCTCTTAATAAGTCGTCTACCATCTGCATCGTCTTGAGGTTGGTTAGTTAATTCACTCTCAATTTTAAGTAACAATGCTTTTAATAACAACATAAAGGTAGTTGTTCTTTGTTGACCATCAATTAGTGTAACGTCATGATCCTCACCAGACTCTTGGGCAATCAACACTGCTCCAAAGAAGTAATTGTCCTGTGAATCTTTATCGAAGTTTTCCATATGCTGATTGATGTCTTCAATTAACTGATCACATTGTGCCACCTGCCACGCATATGGTCTCTGGTAGCTAGGAATATAAAATTCAGATTTAGAAAAATATTGTTCTACTGTTTGTAGACTTGGTTGAATATCATTACGCATGATGAACTCTCATTTCTTAAAATTTGTCTCAATATAATGAAACTACACTTCTTCCATATTATACCACGAAAATACTAACATACTAAAAAAAAGTAGAGACACTAATCGTTGTGTCTCTACTTCAATCTCAATTTTTATTGACTGTTGAATTCAAGTAATATCATGTTATCACTTTTTCTCTTTCTTTTCGAACATACTATAATATTTTATTTCATCCATAAACTACCACCTCTTTTTGTATAGAATTATAACTAAAAGATAAAACAATCTATTTTTGAAATAAAAACTCTTTCATATCCTATTCCCTCAATTCTTCAAGGACAGCTTTTAAATCCTCCTCTGTTACTATTTCTCCAGGTTCTACTTTCTCTCCTGGCAAAACATAATCATGAATCTTACCATTTCGTCGGACAATACTGATTTTATCCCCCTTGATAAACCCTCTTTCTATCGCTTCCATTACTTCATCATATGTCATCATTTTATATACCTCCTATTTTCTACAATATATCTATTCGTAAAAAATATCAAAAAGTAACACAAAAATCTTTCAAAGTTAAAAAAATTTAAGTGCCTATTTGTTTTCTACTATCAGTAAGCATTAGCTTAGGTTTGGATAAATTCCCAATGTAATACTATATCATCCAACTCTTCTGGAGTTGTCTCTTGTGCCGATGACAGCTGTTATTTCGAAAACTTAAGTAGCTCTTTTTTTATGATATGGTACCTCAAAAGAGCCTGTTCAAAAGCCAAATCACTGTCACTTTTAGAATTAAAACGCATCTGGCATATCCCCTTTTAAAAAAGCCACGTATTAAATACGTATCTTAACTTTCTACTGAACTTCAGGCTCTAAGACGAGATAGAGAATATCTCGCTTAGTATCATACTCTCAGGCGTGTTCATAAACTTCAAACAAGACTTCCGACCTTTTTGTTTAGCCCTGCGGTCGTACTGTTCCTGTGCTTCTGTATAATATCGCTTATATTACATCATTTTTAACCCTTTTGAAAATAAGATCCAGATTAAAAAACTCTCCAAGATGGAGAGTATGTTCTATAATGGATAAACCTTACGAAATTCTTCTAAAACAACCTTGCTGTCAGGTGTAAAAGTCAGTCCGGCCTCGCTCATCCACTCGGTGAAAACCTCCTCATGAACCTGACGCCAATAGGCCAGAGATTTATCACCCTCACCTTCCTTGTAGGCATGGTCGGCTGACACTTGATGGAAAGGCTGAACAGAAACCTTTGTGACTTCGACAATGCAGACAGCCTGATCTTGACTGTCTAAAATAACATCAAAGGTCCCTTCTTGTGGCAGGGGGTCGTTATCAACTGCATAAAGATCATAGGCTGATGCAGTTGCCGTCTTTTCACCTTTTAACACCAAATCTGCCAAGAGATCGGCTTCTACTCCAAAAGCCCAAGCATCGATTTCATCTCCGATCGAGGGGTTAATTTGCTTGTAGGCATTCCACATTTCTTGAGGTTTCATTTGTTCTCCTTCTTTTCTTTTACTTTCCAATTCCTATAACTTGTCAGTTCTAATTCTGGAAATCCTCGTAACTCTGCCTTCACCTTCAATACTAAGGGTGAGGCATTTTCTTGGGTCATCTGCTCAAGAGGAAGCCAAATGGCATTTGCTGAATCATTACTTCCATCAAGAACCTCCTGAGGAAGGGATTTTTGAGGGCGTTCTAAATCAAGTACGATATCATAAAAGGCCATGATATGATGTACGGCGAAGTCTTGCCCATCTTCTTGAACCATTACATCATAAATCCTAGGAGTTGAATAACGGCTAAGCATATAGCCCGTCTCTTCCAGAACTTCCCTCTTGAGAGTGTCTGTCAGTCCCTCACCTGGTTCTTGACTACCACCCGGTAAATCAAAACGATGCCGATAAGGTCCTCTCGTTTTCTCAATGCAGAGCAGTTTCCCGTCTTGAAGACAGACTCCGTATACACCAAAGTGATCTTTGATTTCCATATTCTTAACTTCCTAGCTTCATTTATTTTTTACCATACCTATCATCATACATTTATCTTGGGTTGGGGGGGACTCTTTATTAAAGACATTTTGTCTATTTAACTTTAACAGACTTTCAAAACAAAAAACGCAAGAGTTTCCCCTTGCGTTAAACGTCACGGTGAGATAACCCCATGAGCACATAATTAATTCTAAAGCTATTTTACCATATTTGTAAAGACTTTTCAACCAAAAATATACTGTCAATTATTTTGTGTTTACACAACTTATTTTACACTACCTTCTCACGCTTTCCATTACTTTATTTTGTATCATTCTTGTCCTTACTTATTAATTTTGCTCAAATCATTTTCACTAACTGACCGTTAATTGTACGTTACTCTTGACTTAAAGCTAACTTTTATGCTATGATTTGCATAACGAGAGGATACGGTAGGACGTCTGGTAACAGAGCGTTCAAAGGAAGTTGCTTTGGTGACTTCGGGTGCGGGACTGCCTTCAGTTTTTGACTGTAAAGACCCCATGTACCAAGAAGTCCTCTCTTTTTTTATTTGCTCTTAACCAAGGTTAAGAGCTTTTTATTTTATACATTAAGATCAAAACTGCCATTTTAGCAAAATCATATGGGGATTGAGCAGCTTGAATCGCTTTACCATACTCATTAATTTTCTTCAAATCACCTTCACTAACTGGCCACTATTTGTACGTTTTTCTTGACTTAAAGCTAACTTTTATGCTATGATTTGCATAATGAGAGGATATCGTAGGACGTCTGATAACAGAGCGTTCAAAGGAAGTTGCTTTGGTGACTTCGGGTGCGGTGCTACCTTCAGCTTTGAGCTGTAAATAACCCTTACTGACATTGGTCCTCTCCTTTTTATTTGCTCTTAACCAAGGTTAAGGGCTTTTTATTTTATATCTTAGATATTTTTTTCAAAAGAGTGTATGCGTGTACCAAACTGCTTCACTTTAGAAGGATTATAACTATAACCATTTGAATGAATAGCGATCCAAACTGTTTGTAGCATTGGATTCTCATTCTTATAAAGATAATTTCTAAGGTATCATTTATATTATTGAGGGATGTAATAAACACCAGGGATAACCAGACGGTCTTAGCAGGATATTATTACTAAAGTAAATACGAAAACATGGCTCACTTCTCTTTCACATACAAAAAAAGCGTAGGAGAATTTCCTACGCTTCACGCTATGTTGAAATTTCACAGCGTTTCCATTATTCCTCAATGAGGTGATAACATGGAACAAATTCTATTGATATTGTACTAAAAAATTGATTCTTTATCAATAAAAAACAGAAACATCTTTATATTCTGTCTTTAATTCTGATTTTAGTCCTCATGTATTTTTTAAAACATGAAAATAGCGACTAACGGAAAGCATAACCCCCAAAAGTCAGAAAACTTTTTTGGGGGGAGCTCAATCCATATTATATCTCTTTACTATATAATCCTTTATATGTTCTTCCATCAGACACGTTCTATTAGTTATCATGTTCTCTAATCTCTCAATCATCTCTAACAGTTCACTTAATTTGAGATTCTTGATCTGACATGTTTTATTTTTATATTTCTTTACTTCTTCTTCACAAATAGCCTTACCTGTCAAAACGTTAATTGGCATTCCATTTTCAATAAAATTATTAAACATAAAATAATCAACAAATTTCTCAAATGTCTCAAAATGGTCCAACCATGTTCGTATGCCATCCGTATTTTTAACATAGAGAGTATATAGGATATCATCTTTATGTTGAGATTTATGATATTCCCCATCTAGTGCATGTTTAATCTCTAAAAGAGTTAAATCTACTCGATCTTCTATATAAGAACCTACACCACGGCTCATATTATATTTGCTATTTCGAAAACCTTCACCTTTCTTAGGCGTAGGCCAGATAAAAGATCCACCAAGCGTTCTTGTATTTTTCACATAATTAATTAGTTTATTTAAAATCCTCTCTCTCTCATCAATAGATTCATTTTTAGATAAATAATTAATTCTAGCTAAAGGATACTTGAGATGACCATAGGATTGCTGATATACATATTCATTTCCCGAAAAACCAAATTGATCTGAAGTAAGTCTGAACAGCAATTCACCATTTTGTTTCACAACAATTTTATATTTATCATTATCTGTTATCTTTTTCTCACTGTCACTAGTTAGTTTAGCAAGTTTAGGAGGAATAAAGGAATATTTATTTTTATAATTACTTTCACTCTCTCTTTTTCTCAGAAATTCCGTTAAAAAATTATAGTAGGGTGTATCAATGTCTTCTCTACAATCAGGATCAACATATTTACCACCATTTAATACACTTCTATAATAATCATCAAACCCATTACGCTGAAATATAATCGTTTCTTTTTCCACTTTTAACCATCATCCTTAATTCATTTCTAACTACTCTATAACTTAAAATCATCGGATACTGTCAATAATTTTGTGTTTACACTACTTATTTTACACTACCACCAATACATAGCAACTCCTTAATGAAGAAGTCATCATTGAGTGTGATAAAGACCAAAGCCTTGAAGATATAGCAAGTCTAATGGTTATAGCACCTAACAGGATGCTTGATGGCAACCTTCGAGCGAATGGATATGAATGTTCCTTTTACCAAAAGGATTAGAGACAAAAAACGGTTCACTACCCAATATATGGTAATGAACCGTTTTAGATTACATAATAGTTGTCATGAGTTCTCTAACAATCTGAACTGATTTCTCAAAAGAAATATCTTGTGCATATTTGAATTGTCTTTGATAACGTGTCCAAAGTTGCTTTTGATACTCATCAGTCTCAATACTATTTAGCTGACTTTCCCAAATATCAATAGCCTCTTTACTTCCTCGTTTTTCTACAGTATTGGCCAGAGCTTCACGCAACACATCGAAATTTATCTCATCTTTTCTGATATGATACAAGGTAAAAAGATCATAACGATCACGAGGACGTGTTGATGCTACTCCTCGGCTAATGATCGTTTCCAATTTTTCAGCTAGAACAGTTTCCAAATTATAAGTCCAAACCTCAATGGTTTCATTTGCAAACAGAGATGGCATCGAATAAGTAATTTCTCTAGGTGTAATCTTATCACCCGTTGTAATGTCGATGAAAACAACCTCTCTTAAAGTATCAAATGTAGCATTGAGTTTTAGAGAAAATCCCCCGTATTCGTCATCTTGGCGAATCGGCTCTAGTTTATCTACTTCAAATGAAAAGACATCATCCGAATCCGAAAGAATCTCTTCGAAGATGGTAATCAGATTTTCTTGACTAAGTGTAGTCCCTTTAAGCGTCACATCTAAATCCATTGTCGTTCGCTTATCAAGTCCTATCAACTGTCCTATTAGATAACCGCCTTTAACAATGAAAGAATCCTTATAGGAACTTTTAGCAATCAATTTCAACACCTGTTCAATAAGGAAGTTTTGCTGAAGCTGCTGGGCAGGAATACCTCTATCCTTAGCCATATTCTTAATCTTTGCCTTAAAGCTATTTGCATTGGAAAACATTAGGTTAATACCTCCATGTAAGATTGCAACTTATTAGTCACCTTGAATAACTGTGCATAGTGAAACAGTTTTGAATAGTTAACTTTGTGATTTTGAAAATACATCTTAAATGCAGGAGCTATAACTTGAACATCAACTTGATAAACTGGTCTTAAACACTCTGCTAAAACCCTCTCCGGCTCGTACACCTTAATCTTCTGTCCCACTTGTCGCTCAAGCTCAATAATTCCTTCATCGTAATAAGAACGAAGAACTATCGGACGTATACCTTCTGATTTAACATTTTTTGTATTGGTTCCATAAGGGAAGCTCATGGTCATCTCAAAGGGAACTGTTAGTGATAATCCATGTAACCAAAGAGCTGTTTCTAAAGAAAAAATTCCTTTTGAAAAACGTTGCTGCGCCACAAACCATTCGTCCAGATAAGTATCAGGGAGGCGATATAACCCCTTTCCTTCAACCTCTACTTGTCCCTCATCAATCATTCTCAGCAACATTTTGTAAGGTAATTTCTCTTCAAGTACTTGTTGAAAGGTCAAAAATCCTTGATGTTGTTGAAAAGAAGCCATAATCATTTCAATATTATTCATAATAGCACTATCCTTTCGTAAGAAATAAAATGCTAACACTTTTATTAAATGTTAGCATTTTATTTCTTTTTTATCAACTATTTCGGGTTTAATTCCTTCAATAAGGATGCCACCAGAGCACGAGTTTTTGGCAAGCGATAAAAACCAGTAGACCGTTTAACCCTTTTAAAAAAGCCACGTATAAAATACGTAGCTTAACTTTCTACTAATCTGCAGGCCCTAAGTCGAGATAGAGAATATCTCGCTTAGTAGCATACTCTAAGGCATGGTCATCAGCTTCAAACAAATCTGAAGCTAGAAACGTTTTCGTAAAGACGGTTTCATCTTTACGCTTAAATGTTGCTGTATAACTATGTTTAGTCATTTTTTCTCCTTCTAATATTCATATTGTCCTTTGACTCCACTATAGAGCCAGTAAACAGCTTTATCATAACCTTGCTGAAGGGTGCCGTTAGCATCTTCCATCAAGTCCCTCAAGGAATAAAATCCTCGGTAACTGTCTAATGCCGATTCCATAAGACAGAAAAGATATGTTGGCATATCTTTTGTCCCCCAAGCTAGAAGATCTAACTGACTTAAATCGTCTCTTGCTTCCTCTGGAAAACGACTTGGAAAATTACTTGTCGTAAAATTTCCACATCCTTTTGCTCGCTGTAACATAGTTAAGCGAGTTTCCAACATGTGTATATCAGCCTCTTGAAAAGCTTCTGCATGCTCTGTGGTAATAATCAACTTCGATAACCCAGGATTGACTTCCTCAACTTCATAATAAAGTGAAGATTCAAACGGGATTTCAATAGGAGGAAGGTTAGATACTCCCTCTCGATTCAAAACCACGTTTCTAACTGGTCTGAATCGCAAACTTTGTTGCATTTCCATCTTATTGCTATCAATAATCGCTGAAATTCGATCATTGATTAAATCTGACGGAAAGCCACCAATATTAATATTATATTGGTCAACCTTTTCAATATAGTAGAGACCTTGAGTGATTCCTGTCATTGTTTTTCTCCTTCTTGATTCCAATCACGCCATTACAACATCGTCAAGACCGAGCTCCTTGAACTCTTCTTGTGTCTCGCTATTGCTTTCAGTTGTCTTCAATTTGATGACAACATTCAGTCCCATAACACGTGCTTGTAACAATGATGAAGCAAGTGCTGGTTCAGGTTTTCCCTCAACGAATAAGGTTTGAACCTTACGCTCCTTCATTTCTAGAATTCTCTTGAGATAAAGACAAGAGAGTTCCAAAAATGAATAAGATTGAGCGTTATCAATCCGAGGGAATGTTGTAACGCCTTCAAGAAGGTCTTTAGCAAAAAGATCTGCAAAGACTTCCTGTGTTTTTTTATTTTTATAAATATAGATATGTTTTTTTGTCATTGTTTTTCTCCTCCATAGAAAAAAGAGGAGGTGTAACCTAGAATTACTACCTTCCTCTTTCTCTTATATATCAAATATACGATGTATCTTACACGATATACTATTTATAGATGTGACTTACCACTGCATCTCATCAAGTTCTCGTGGGCTTAACTTACGCCCCAATTTTTCTTCAACACGCGCAGCCCACACAAGATTACCGTTCTTGATCATTTCAATCTCCTCTGGTGTCTTGTATGGTTTTTCTGGTAAACCTAAAGACTTCCAATCGGCCTTAAATTGTTCTACTATCCTCATGGTTAGTCTACTCCTTCCTTCAAAAAGCGGTCAATAAGCAACTGGCATGCTGCCGTATGAAATATCACACGGTTGGTGTTTGCAATACGACTGCATCCATAGCGACGCACGTAGTAGTCTAAAAGAGCAGTCTTTGAAAGACACATCATGAGCCCCTCAAAACCACGATTGAAGGCATCTTGGGCAACATGTGCTAACAAAAGCCCTGCTATCCCTTGATTTTTCTTGTCCATACGAACCTCTAACTTATGAACAAAGGTGTATGCATCACTAGGCTCTGGAGTGAACTCAATCATTCCAGAAACCTCCCCTTGAATCACAAAACCACCGGTAATAGCATTAGATGAACTCCTTACCGTCCAATCAACTTCAAAACCCTCTGACGTCAAATCAGATAAGGTCGAGATTGCATCTGAACTAAAGGTCCAAAAGAAGGTCTCTTTCATGCTTCGTCTCCTCGCTACATGTTTTTCTTTATACCTATTATAACACCATTTTTAGATAGACAGTCGGCCTAAAGCTAGCTCTTGGTCATAGGCTTCATCTAGCTCTTTCAGATAAGACTCGGAATAATCTCCAAGGTCTTCATCTGTTATGAGTTCAGTGGTTACCCCTTTACCTGGGACATTGCGAGTCATAACGGTTGCTTTATAAATAAAGTTCACGCCAGACTCTGCATCTACATAATCAAATGTGGCAGACATTGGGATATCGCTAAGAGTGCTATCTTGCTTTAAGATGTTAGTCAAAAAGCTATCGATATTATCTCGAATATTCCAGTTCCCACAAGCTGTAAAAGGAAGTGTCACTGAGACAAGTCCTTCTTCAGTTGTGATACAATCTGCTTTTCTTGGATGACCTTTTAGAGTCGTTGGGATCCAAGCTTTTTCATTGATTACCCTATGAGTAGCCACAAGCACCTCAATATCTGACATTGTTGGTGCGGAAATAGTTACCTTGCCAAAGGCATTAGAGATATTTCCCATTCTTTTTCTCCTTTCCTAGAAACAACGCATTCTTCCGTTATCTCTAAAAGAATAGTAATTATCCTTCGTTACGATAACATGGTCTAGGACCTCCATTTCAAAGAGCTTTGCAGCATCTTCAAGGGCCTCAGTAACATTAATATCATTACTGGAAGGAAACACACTCCCAGAAGGATGGTTATGAGCTACCAGCACGTAGCGAGCTAAATTCTTCACTGCATAGTGAAAAATCTCTCTTGGACACGCCATACTACGATGAACGCTACCGATGAAAACTACTCGCTCCTCGATAACGTTACAATGCACATCCAAGTACCACACTACAAGATGCTCTTGTTTCTTATGTCCATAGGCTTTTTGGATACTTTGAGCAAAATATCCAGTCCCAGTGACACAAGTTGGCTTTTCTTCCTCACCTTCTGAACGTTTGAAAAGTTCAAGCATTGAAAGAAAGGCAATAGCATCTCTCTGAGTTAATCCATAATGTTTTAACTCCTCGATACTTAACTCACAGACCTTCTTAAAGACCTTCTTAAAATCTCCTTGCAATTCAGAATACAAGGCATCAACCTTTTCTGAAGGAATCCAGTGAGTGAAAGCCCTTTTGAATAGCTCTCTATCACCAAAGTCTTTTGGATGTCTAACTTGTCTCCTAGTAATTGTTTCTGTCATTGTTTTTCTCCTTTACCTGTTAAACCACAAGCCATTCAGCCTGCAGTTGCATAGCGACTGCTACGGTTGTGGTTACTTTAAAAAGCAAACGCTCCTGGTTATCTCTTGCAACTACAACAACAACGTCACCCTTATAGATAACCGAAATGTTACTTTCGTGAGGTAGCGTATTGGTCAAAATCATAATTCTATACATAACTACCTCCTCCTAGGCTGGCGCTACTACCCACATAGAGCGGATAGCTTGCACCTTTCGATTCGTCTCTGCACGGTCTAAGCGACAATCGCTATCAAAATTAGTACCATAGACATCTTCGTATACTTCTCTCATACGTTTGCCTAGGTCCTCAATATGAGACAATTGCGCTTTCGAAGCGCGTGCATTGAGGTCAGTCATATAGCGATGATAAACTTTCCTAAACATCGCATTTAATCTGGCATCATTCTCTAGGTACCATTTAAGGGAGTAGTTCTTGTAGTGCTCGTGTAACCACAAGGCTTTTTCTCTTTTTGTCATTGTTTTTTCTCCTTTATAAAATAAAAAAATGGCCCCTAGGACCATTTTTCTGTTCATGTTTTGAGAGCTGTCAGTTCGTTAAGCATGGCTTCGTAGTAAAGTCTGCGTTTCAGACGTGACGAAAACAAGTCCACAAATTCCTTGTAGTAACGAATATCCTCATTCGTATAGGACTTACAGGGACGATCTTCATCATAAACGATTAACCAGACTCTTTTTCCGGGGACAACTTCACTCATTGTATTGACTCCTCTGTTATCCAGAGCTTCAAGACCTGCTAGTGAAACATACCCTACTCGAACCTTATGCCCGTCGTTCTTTAGATAAGTACACACTTTAGCCATACATTGCCTATGTTTTTTGGGCTTATGGGCACCCTCTAAAAAACACAGTATATTAATAATAGACGTCTCCTTCCTTTGTTCAACTACGAAAGAAGTGTTGAATCCCTTCTATCAAAAGAATAGGGATTAGAAATACTACGGCAACTAATAGTTTAAAAACCAATTTGTTGCGAAGCAAGTTGCATAGGAAAAATAGCCTAGAATGGCCACAACCCTAATAAACAACAGCTCTGGAAGTGTCTGTTTAAAGAAAGTGTACCAAACTTGTTGTTCGACATAAGTTCGGTTTGAATGGAAAAGATTTAAAAGACTCGTGATTGTCTATCTGACAAAGTAGTCACGACTAATCACCTCTTTTTGCTTCTGTTGCAAAGCATAGTTGTACATATTTAGCAAAGACTCCTTCTTAATAGGGTCCTCTTCTGCGATATATGCTTCAAAAAGATCATTAATATTTTGCATACCCATTCCTACCTTAGTCGTTATAATATCATGTTGGATAATTCTTATCCTATTATATCATACTCTTTCTCACCCAGGGATAGTTCTACCCTCTGGATAATGTTCAATTAATGCCAATCAGGTAAACGCCTTTAATTAACATTTCTCTCATTTTGTTGCCGTAATAAAGTCTGAACACTTTTTGTTCTACTACTATTGTTGTTGTGCTTGCTGACGTTGTTTAGAAACAAAATCAGACAAAGCTTTGAGTTGAACAGTCAACCCTTGGCTTTCTCCTAGCAGAGACCACTCAAGCAACTGGCTTTCTGTTGCTCCAAGAGACAATGCTGCTTCTTCACCACGAGCAACCATTTGAATCAGTTGATCATCGTTACAAGCAGCTTTTATCCCTTTTGGCTCTAAAGTGGTAGCTGTTTCACTCTTTTGTGGAGCTACTTCAGACTCGCTAGTTGCTTGTGATACACTATCATTTGCAACTTTGTTAGCTGATGTCACCTCACTAAGTGATGTCTGTTCACTGCTACTCAAAGAAGTAATAAGCGACGCTGATTGAGCAGTCTTTCCATAGCGGGCACCTGTTGGCTTGCGAGGTGTTTTCGTTTGGGATTTTGACTGATAATTATGGTTACTATCATAATTACCAGTCTGTTGAACTGATTGCGATTGATTTGGCACATTGTCCATATCTAGTTCTTCGCTATCAGCCTCAATGCCAAGAAGTGTTTTCACCTCGTATCGACGCAGGTAAGTCACCTGAGCTCCTAGATTCTTTATGTCATTGACATTATAGAATACAGGAACAGACTCAATGTCGTAAGAGACACCACTTTCATGAAGTAGTGTCGTCACAACTTTGATTCCATTGGCATTACCAAACGGAATATGTTTGGTTTGTTGCGTCAATGTCAAGCCGTACTTGTTAAGTGCTGGACGTACAGCCCCTAAAATCTCTGAGAGAGGGGCGAACTTAAAGTCCACGTTCTTAAACGTGACTCTACTTGTTGCTGTTACAGACTCGAACTCAGCTTGAGCCTTGGCCAAAGCTTCAAACAGTGGAGCCATAACCTCTGGCTCCGGTTTAGAATGGTCTTTTTTTACTTGTTCAGCCTTTTGCCATTCTAATTGCATTTCAACCTTAGCAAGAGCTACTTTAGCTTCAATTAGTTCAGCTACTAGGTTTTTTTCATTTGTGTTTGCAATTGTTTCAGTCATTGTTCTTTTCTCCTTAATATAAAAAGTGGTCTTTTGACCACTTTATTTCCTTTTTTATTGTTGTAAAAATTCTGCCACTGTTTTTGCTGTAACTAACGACTTATTCGTTAAACAGTAATCACAGTGCCCACATCCTTCGACAGACTTATGTGCCAAAGCATCTTTAAGTGCTTCAACATGTCCATAGAAGATGTCTCTCCCCATTTCAATGATAGTATCATCGATTAGAATTAACTCCTTATCGGGAACAGGTTCCTTTGAAACTGCCATAATATAAGGCGTAAACTCATAACCGTAGGTTTGCTTCAGCAACTCCTGATATACGTACATTTGTAGCGTATACTGATATTCTACTATGTTATAGAGAAGAGACTTCGTATAACGATGAAGTGTCGTCGAATATTTTTCCGACTGAAGACTCTCCATCGTTTTCAAGTCTATGAAATAACCACCTGAAAGATTCAGACTATCAATTTTGCACTTGAAGGGAATCCCTTCTAACGTACCAGTGATAATCCGTTCTTTCTCCACCATTTCATCATCTGTACCATGATACAAACGATTAAAAAGCTCCTCTTTTTCTAAAGCAGCAATCATCTTATCTGCTTGTTTGAAAGAGGCTTTTACCTGGCCAGCAGTTTTTCCTCGTTGACTTATGATCTTATCTCGATTCATTTCCAAGAAAGCTTCATGAGCTTCTTTAGTCTCAAAATAAGAATGGACATAATTACCAACAAGTAGGCTTTCTGTCTCCGTCTTCTCAGGCCAAAAGCCCAAATCGACAACTTGTTGTCTTAAGGGACATTTGATGTACTCCTTAAAACGAGAAGTGGACATATAATACCTATCTTGGTAGTAATTATCCTCTGTCAATGGAGAAAGTATCTCTACGTCTTTTATCATTCTTTCTCCTTCCAAAACAAAAAGAGCTCAGTATGACTGAACTCTCTACTTTCTTCTTAAAACCTTGAACTATGTACTAGAAAGGAATATTCTCAAACATAGAATCATCTAGAGGTTCTCCGCCTCCAGGAAAGCCCCCTTCTGCAGGTGCAAAATCTGGACTTTGCGAAGAAGAGTTACTATGGTCACGAGGCTGCAGGTTGTCAAAGTTTGACACATTAACCTCGGTCACATAGACCTTTTGACCTTCTTGGTTTTCATAAGAACGAGTTTGCAACCGTCCCTCAACTGTTACAAGATAGCCTTTCTTGATCCAGTTAGCGAAATTCTCCGCATATTTACCCCAAATGACGAGGTTAATAAAATCGGTCTCTCGCTCTCCGTTTTGATTTTTAAAATCACGGGGAGAGGCGATTCGAGCCGTTGCTACTGCCTTGTTCGAAGGTGTGTAGCGAAGTTCCGGATCTGCGACCAAACGACCAGTAATAATGACTTTGTTAAGCATAAGCTTTTCTCCTTTAAAAAATTGTTGTTGTAAAGTAACCTTGGAAAGTCTCAAACACCTGTTCGTAGCCTTTCCTCCGCATGCCGAAAGTTTAGAGGGGAAACACCTGTTCCTCGCCTCTAATCATCGAGATGTCGCCTTTCTTTTTTGTCCGTCTACCCAAACTCAAAACAAAAAAAGCATAACAAAGAAGCCGGCAAGCCTTGTCTCAAAAAACAAGGTTGCGCGTGCCTATGGCAAACCATAGGATAAACTTCTCGTTATGCTTAGTTGCTAATAACGTTTATTGTAGCCTTTCAATCAATCAGGCAAATTATCTCGTACGTGTTTCAAAGCGTTAAGCCCCTTCTTCTGCCTGATGGCTTAACTGATAGCTAAAAGCGAGTACGCTCCCTTTTAACCCCTTATAAAACATGGGATGCCTATTGCTGGGACAGAACCAGTAATAGCATCTCCTCCTCCATGTTTCTGTTTTCTTTAGTCACGTGACCAAAGGTTCACCGTTAGAGGTGTGGTGAATAAAAATATAAATTAAACAATTTATGTCATTAGTATAGCAAACATATTAGAAGATAGCAAGCTAACATTAATCGATAAGCTAATTGTCTCACTTCTTATTGAAGGTACTTGTATCGGTAGATCATCCCTTAACAAAAATAAAGTTACAATAATAGAACCTACGACGAAGTTTTTGTGTTCCGAATAACATCTTGGTCTATGAGGATATTATATTTCCTTAAACTTTTTGTCATGTTCTTTATAAGTTAAGCCATAGCTCTTCCTTCATACTTTTAAAAATAAGAAAGAAATATCTAAAGGGCTCTATAATTTCTGTAGTGGGTAAAGCCACCGTAGAGATGGATTTTCCTTTTTTTAAAATTATAGAACTCGCTTTTTCAGTATTCTATTATTCATTTCTCTCTAAAAGTTAGTTATTTGTGACCCACTTGGGTTAAAAATATATCTTCATCGCTTTTCTAATTATCTCCATGAATGATTTAGTAGACTCTTCATCATTAACCTTGATAACTGCCTCCTTATTACCAGTTATTTCTTGTAGAACTTGAACATTTGCATCATTTCCCACTGCAGCGACAATTTTAGTAGACACTTTAAAAAAATTATTGTTACTCTTAATTTTGTTCAGTGCTGATTCATATAAAACGAAGAGTACTATAGTTTTCATTCAAATGATAACTGGGTTGTTTGCCATTGAAAGCTTCCAATACAGGCATTTGAATCTTTGCCCCATCCAAATATTTCTGCCTTCCGGTTTCCATATAAAGTTGAAGCAAGAACATGACTGATGGAGCTACAATGGCTTGTTCGTAGTTTACTTCACTAGCCGGATAATTCAAACCATTTTTCAAAAAAGTATCACCAACTGCAATATAATCATTCTCCAGCTCTTGATATTCTCTTTGCATATCAGCATTTTTTAAAGTTTGTAGTCCTAAGCAAACCGGTATACCTATGGCATAAAAACCATGTCCGAACTGTTTGAACATAGACCGCAAAGTCATATAACCATGTTTAGCATATTGTTTGTCATTGGTTATTTTATACATCTGGAAATAAAAATCCGCTACCCATACATAATTGTACGCCCTGTTACGTCCCTTCTGATCGACTGAAGAGAAAGTCTTATAGTCAGCATCTTGCAATCTATTACGCAAAAAACTTGCATATCGCAATAAAGATGCCTTTACTTCAGCAACAGGATGCAATTGATAATACTTTGCTAAAAGTACCCCCATACCGACTCTTTCAGCACCTTCATCCCTGTCAACCGGATTACAGTTATGCGTATTATTCAGATATATTTCATTCTTTTCATTATCATAAACCATATAAGCATCTCTACGCGTATTCGAACTTTTCATCTGTTGATTTGCAACTATAAACTCTACTCGTTTTTTAATCAAATCATTCACATTACTAATCACCAAACAATTTGCATGAGTTTTTTTCCCTGCGCCATATAGTATATCAAAACGCACTTCTCCCAACTAATCCATTACTACTTCAGCATACCATGCTGTTCCTTGTTTTTTCATAGGGATAGTGACATCATTCTTTTTAAGTATACAGTCTTTTACCATCTGCCCACCTGATATTTTCACAAGGGCAGTTTCTCCCTTCTCAAATACATACTTGTTGCAAGATACCCAGACACTCTCTCTTTCCAATAACTTTTGACGGAAATCATCTCCACCTTTATGCGAAAAGATATACCACGAAAATACTTGTTCATCACCCGGCATCAATTTCATATCCGGAAGATTCAAAGAAATAATTCCCCTTGTATGAGAGTTACCCTTATTTCTATCACGCTCTGATATTTCATAATTTTTAATTT
>OGIU01000034.1_pt1 | contig 100792 bp, 81 predicted proteins | sample 1571791 | NCBI WGS metagenome assembly OGIU01 (sample SAMEA2582104, study PRJEB24529) | metagenome | biome: Human gut stool | place: China | collected 2011
ACTATATTTCAATAATTTCAAAGAACTATTTATCCACTTTTACGGGACAGTAGTGATTGTCTTTCTTGATTACATGGCTAAAAGCAGGAGATTCATTTTAAAACAACCCTATTTTTCTATTTACTCTCACTGAATTTTTAATACATGAGCATAATCCGTTGGTTTTTCTTCAGGGAACTTCACCGTCAGTCCACTTTTATTCTGAATCCAGTCAAGTTGCTCATCACACCCCAGCATAGAAACAGAGTGAACGGGTTTTACGTCTTCACTTAAAGACTCTATCGTTACAAAGCCGTCTGTCCATGACAGAACGGTTGCATACAAGGTATCTTTCCGTGTTGTAAACCGAATGTCTTTTGATGTATAGACAGACTGCTCGCTGTCAGTCATATAGCCTGCCGTACCTTTATTCGGCCCCTCTCCCGATTTTATCCAGGGACGCGTTTCATAAATCGCTTCACCATTGACCTGCAACCAGTGACCGATTTCACGCAACACTTTCTGCTGACTTTCCGGAATTGTTCCATCTGCACGAGGACCTACATTCAGCAACAGATTTCCATTCTTGCTGACAATATCAACCAGATCATCTATCAAATGGTTGACTGACTTCAAATCACTTTCATCCTTATGATGGAACCAGAAAACCTTTCCAATGGAAGTATCTGTCTGCCAGGGATATGGTCTTATCTGGTCACTCTTTCCTCTCTCGATATCAAAGACCTGTATATTGTCGCCATAACCAAATTTCGTATTTACAACTACACCTTTATTCCAGTCAATGGCATTGTTGTAATAATAAGCCATAAATTTATAGAAGGTTTCCTGAAATGGCTCTTTACCAACAGTCCAATCAAAATAAAGTAATTCCGGCTGATACTGATCTATGATTTCATACATATGAGTAAGCCAGTCACGGCGAGAATGTTCGTTAGAACCATCTTGATGAACAACCTCCCGGGAAAGGGTCGGCCCATCCGGTTCCTGAATCCGCTCTCCATATAAAGTGATAGTAGTATCCTGAACATCTGAAGGAATCTTCATTCCTTCACTAAAGAACCAACAATTCTCTGCCCGATGAGATGAAAGTCCGAAATGCAATCCTTCAGCCAGGATGGCAGCACGCAGTTCCTTCACAATATCTCTTTTAGGGCCCATCTTAACTGAATTCCAGGGGTTAAACGTGCTGTTATAAAGCGCAAATCCATCATGATGCTCTGCAACAGGAACCACATAACGTGCTCCCGCTTCCTTAAATAAACGCGCCCATGCTTGCGAATCAAATTTTTCAGCCTTAAACATCGGGATAAAATCTTTGAAGCCAAATTCCGTAACCGAGCCATACGTCTCAACATGATGTTTATATACATGGCTATTGACATCATACATATTACGGGCATACCATCCGTCATAGGCAGGCACCGATACAGGTCCCCAATGGATAAAAATACCGAACTTACTATCCGAAAACCAGTCCGGTATTTTATAATGACTGGCAATAGAAGCAGAATCCGGCTGAAAAACCTCAGTCCCTTTTGAAGTTCTCACAGTACTGATATCGGGTTTATACTCATTCTTACAGGAAACGAGCAGTACTGACAATAAAAAGAAATAACTTAATTTATTACACATTCCTTACTTCATTTAAGATAAAAAACACTGTCAAACGACGCTGTTATGTCGCTGCAAAAGTAGTGTATTTATATAAACAGAAGTATGTATGAAAAAAGTATATAAATGGACTTTTTTATGAAAGACAGACCAACCCGCATCAATACTTATCCGTATATCCCAAGTTTGCTTGCCGGTCAATCATGCTATTGTCAGAAATGAGCCGACAATGTTTTCGTCAGAGATTCAACCTTGGATACCCATTTGCCATAAGATTTGTCATCGTTTGCGGAAAATATCACTACATACAAACTCTTTTCCCCCTGAATATACCATTTCTTTTGTTTCAGAGATTCCAGTTCCCCTGTTTCGGGATGCCGTTCCGGAATGCTGTGCAGTTCTACATTACGCAATGAGAAATTATCTTTTTTCCACACTATAGTACGATACTTTTTACTCTCCTTATATATAAGCTATCTCTTTGAAGTACACTTATTCCGTTTTTACAGTTCAAATATTCCAGGACTTCAACAGAACAGGACTCCTTTATATTTATACGGCTGGTGTATGTAACATTATAACGGCCGATTTTTCTACGGCCAATCTTTCCTTCTATTTTTTCGGTTGTACTAGGAACCCACCCGTCAAATATCTTCATTGTATATGTGTCACCTTTCAACCATTGATCAGCAAAAATATCTGCCGGATGAATAAACAGGCAACATAACAGTATGATCCTCAAAAAGTATTTCATGGCAAACGAAATTTATAGATATGACTGTCGTCCTCTGCAAAAACTCCATATATGATCTGATTGGTTTCATCTACGACAAACGAACTGATGTAACAATCCAAATACAATTGTTTTACCGGTGTTCCATTCCAATCAAAAACCTGAATATTGGGAAATTTATTCGCTGTTCCAAGTTCCTGAGCAGTCATATCCAGATTAAGTGTATAAAAATATCTGTCCGTTGCATAAACTGCAATGGCATGAATACATCTCTCATCATCATTTAAAGCCGGTTCACTTGAACCCGGTTCAAGAGTCATCACATTGTCAGATAACAAATTACCACTGTCATCGTATATTCTGTTTCTGCGAATAAACTGATATACCAGTGCCAGACGGCTTCCATCGGGTTTAGCCACAATTATATTTGAATAAGCCTGATTGCGTGACAGCACATTTTCAAACCGGCCTTCTGACTTTTCAGGGTAAGCACCCGATTCCTTGTATGTGCCGTCTTTAAAAATGTATCTTAGTTCATGCTCTGATTCAAATCCGGCACTACAGACATAAGACCCGTCCTTCAAATATACCAAATTGTTTATTACAAAATTCTCAACCGGGAACTTACTGGAGAATACACTGAACCTGTTATCTTCAAAGACAATTGTTTTCAGACAGTCAGAGTCGAAAAGACTAAAACTATCATTCTCCGTACGGACAGCATAAATCAAAGGCAGATTGAAATCTTCAGGTCCCTGTCCTTTCTGTCCGAACTGGCCCCAATAACTACACTCCGGCAAATTATATACAGAGAATACAGTGTCAGTTTTTTCATTCAGAACAACAAGTTTATCATTCAACAAATACACTGAACGCGGATACAACAAGACCGGCGGCACTTCTATCCTGTCTGCCTTCAACTCTGCTTTATCCTTAAAATCAGCATACTCATTGAACGTACCATCCTTTTCTGCAGAGCAGCTACATAGCCCCCATAAACATATGCATGCCAATATAAAGCATGCAGCCAATCCTTTCCCCATAAAACAAATAATCCAGAAGATTTTTCTTTTCTTCAGCAAAAGCCGGTCAATCAGTCACCGGCAAATTCCTTGATACGCTGTTCTTCGCTCAGCCGGCAGATCAGCAGAGTATTGTTTTTCTCTGCAACAATATATCCGTCCAGTCCCTGAACTACGACCTTCCGTTCCTGTGTGGCATGTACGACGCAGTTTCTTGTCTCATACAGTTTGATATTTTCACCGATGCAGACATTATTCTGCGCATCTTTCTTAGAGTTTTCATGCAATGATCCCCATGTTCCCAAATCGCTCCATCCGAAAGATGAAGGGAAAATATAAATCTCATCAGCCTTCTCCATAATGGCATAGTCTACTGATATATTTTCGCACAGAGGGAAGTTACGGTCAATCATCTCCTGCTCCTTATCTGTATAATAATAAGGTAAGAGCTGTTCAAAAATATTGGCCATAGCAGGCTGATATACACGCAGGGCATTCACTATGGTATTTACATTCCATACGAAGATACCGGCATTCCAGAAAAAGTTATTGCGACGTAAATAGCGTTCAGCAGTAGCCAGGTCAGGTTTTTCCTTAAACGCATCTACACGGTATATCTCTTTATTCGAAGGACAAGGTATAGTCAGGTCTGCCTCGATATAGCCATAACCGGTTTCCGGACGCGTTGCCTTCATACCTAAAGTGACAATTGCATCCGAGTCAGCGGTAAAACGCATGGCCGAAGTAATGACACGGGCAAACTCACGCACATCCATCACAATATGGTCACTGGGAGTTACAACGATATTGGCTTTCGGATTCTTCGCCTTAATCTTCCAGCTTACATAAGCAATACAGGGAGCTGTGTTCCGGCGGCAGGGTTCCAGCAGGATATGGTCCTCTGCTACCTCGGGAAGTTGTTCCTTCACAATATCGGCATAAGCTGCTGAAGTGACAATCCATATATTGTCGGGCAGGCAGATTCCCTTAAAGCGATCCATCGTCAGCTGGATCAGTGTACGTCCGCATCCCAGTACATCAATAAACTGTTTCGGAAGTTGGCTTGTGCTCATTGGCCAGAAGCGGCTTCCCACACCGCCTGCCATAATGACCAAATGATTATTATTCTGGTTCATAAGTCTGTTTTTTATCAAGGTTATGTGACAAAGATAGCGATTCTATTGAAATTTTGAAACAAAAATCAGAATAATTTAACGATCTGAAGAGCTTCGAAAAGAATCCTGAAACGAGAAACAAACCATTTTCCCACTTCCGATACGTAATTTGTGCCACAGAATCTGTAATAAAGGTAATAAAGATCACTGAGAATCCCGTACCTTTGCAAGAGTAATATAAGTGCCTCACTTTTTACAATAAGACAATGAATGAAATCATCAACATAGACAGCGTTGACGTTTACAACAAACAATTTGGATTAGAGACCTTGCATCCTCTCGTAAGCGTCATTGACATGAACCAGGCTACCAGACTGATCGGGCTTAAACGGTTCAACTATGGAATTTATGCCCTTTTTCTGAAAATGGAGAAAGCCTGCAACATCAAATACGGACGTCAGACATACGATTATCAGGAAGGTACCGTGGTCTGCTTCGCACCAGGACAGACTGCAGAAACGACTCCTACCACCGACCGGCCACAAATGAATGTGCTGGGAATTCTTTTCCATCCGGATCTGTTGCGCGGCACTTCACTGGGAAAAAACATCCGCAACTATTCATTCTTCTCCTATGAAGCCAACGAAGCCCTTCATCTCTCAGAAGAAGAAAGGGATATCCTCATCCATACTCTTCAGATCATCAACAAAGAACTGGAACATGGCATCGACCGGCACAGCAAGACGCTGCTTGTCAATTACATTGAACTCCTGCTTAACTACTGCATGCGTTTTTATGAACGGCAGTTCACCACACGCAGCAAAGTCAACAGTGATATTCTGACCCGCTTCGAGAAATTACTGGACAGATACTTCGACGAATGCCTGTCTGAAGAGTTCGGTCTGCCCAGCGTGAAATATTTTGCAAACGAGCTCTGCCTGTCTCCCAACTACTTCGGAGATATGCTCAAGAAGGAGACCGGAAAGACTCCACAGGAATATATTCAGGAAAAAGTTATCGAACTGGCCAAAGAACGGCTTACTTACACTCCGGCAAGCATCAGTATGATTGCCTATTCCCTGGGCTTTCAGTATCCCCAGCATTTCTGCCGGCTGTTCAAAAAAAGAGTCGGATGTACTCCGAATGAATATCGCGCCCAAAATACATCTGGACTGTAATCCGTCTCAATCATGAAAGCCAATACAACAAATGAAAACCCTGTATATGCCTGCATGGCTCTGTTCGGACGGAAACCTCTCCATCCGATGATGGGACTTGCCAGACTGGACGAAACAAAAATCAGTACGGAACAGATCTCTTTAGGATGTTATCTGACTGTTTTTACCCAGAACACCAACACCTGCAATCATACATGCGACTACTCCGAGGCTACTCTTATCTTTCTACCTCCCAACGGCAGCTTTTCCCCTGCATCCAGCCTCAGTCAGTATGGCTCAGGATATCTGGCAGCCATTCATTCTGAGCTGATGTGCCGTGCTGCGTCCGGACTGAAACGGCAGCATCCCAGCTTTTTTGATTATCATACAAACGAAGCACTGCATCTTTCCCTGCGGGAGTCAGACCAGATCCGTACCCTGTTCAACCTGATGGATCACGAACTGCGCCACCCCGTTGACAACTGCACAGAAACAATCCTGTCGCATCATCTGCAACTGTTTTTCGATTATGTCGGCAGGTATTATGAACGTCAGTTCATTACACGTGAACACCAGAACCAGATTCTTCTGCAAGAAACAGAAAAACTCATTGATGCCAGCATCCGTTCCGGCCTGTCAAAAGGAAGAAATACCCCTACCGTTGCACAAATAGCCGGCAAACTTGACCACTCTCCTGCTTACCTCTGCGACCTGATCAAGTCGGAAACAGGCAAAGACTGGAAAGATTATCTCAGCCAGAAACGGCTGGACATAGCCAGAAGTCTGTTATGCCAGCCGGAATATAGTGCAGCAACCGTTGCACATTTACTGGGATATGCAGACTGCCAGCTCTTCTGCAGAATGTTCAAACAATTAACTGGAAATACGCCTGCAGAGTACAACTCCCTGCACCTGCACACATCGTCTTCGTACAACTGAGTACCAGGTAAGAAATTTCCAATCAGGCCGCGGGCTTTTTTTAAAACGTCTCGACAAATAAAAAAAACGTTTCGGCCTTTCGATTAAAATGCCGAAACGTTTTTGGAGCATCAATTATAGCCTTCCGGCTGTTCCTCCTTGATTATTTACGGTTCATGATCTCTTCTACTGTTTTAATCATTGCGTCTCCACGCAAATTACGCTTCAGGATAGTACCATCGGGCGAAAACAAAATAATGTGAGGAATACCATCTACTCCGTACACCTGAGTGGATTTGCTCTCCTTGTCAACAATTTGCGGCCAGGTTATTCCTTCTGACTCCATTGCTTTCTTCAGGTTCTCCTGTTTGTCCCAGACAAATAGACCTATCACGGTCAATCCTTTATCCTTATACTGATTATGCAATCTGGCCAGGTTGGGAATTTCTCCTTTGCAGGGACCGCACCAGCTTGCCCACATGTCCATCAGAACGTAATTTCCTTTTCCAATGAAATCAGAGAGAGCAATGGGTTTTCCATCAGCATCAGTACCCGTAATATCTGTGTACGGCATACCTTCAGCGGTCTTTTCCTGAGCTTCAATTTTTTTGCTTATTTCTTGTACGGTTCGGGTAGATTTCAACCAGTTACCGAACTTCGCAATCAGAGCTTTCTGTTGTGCAAGAGGGGTAGAATCAAAAAATTCGGAATACAGAAGAGCATATCCAAAAGCATCATCCCAATGGCCTTCGTATAAATCAGCACATTTATTTGCTACTGATTCACGCTGCTGTCTTATGAATTCTTTCATCTGACTGTCAAAAGCTCGTTCATCATCTCCACATTGTTCTCTGATCTCTTGCCCCCGGCGGTTAATCAGTTCACTGATACTGTCCTCTGCCAGTGCCAGTTGAGCCACTTTCTCATTCAACAATGTCCCTGATGGCTGGTTATGTTTTTGCAGATCCACCCGAATATCCCCATTTTCCAGAATAAAATTAGCATACACACCTCTGTCAACATCAATGCGGCAATAGGATGCAGTATCTACCTGACCTTTGAAAGTAAACTGATTCTTTTCAATGACAGTGCTGTCTATATACTGATTGTCATCGTAACGCAGAATATAAATCTTCTTACCATTAGCTGCCGAATCACTAACCACGCCTGATACAGAATATTCCGTAGAATGAGAAGAAGGGCTACACGCATACAAAATGCTCATAAAGCCGACAAAGACAATATTTCTCATAATTATTACATTTTAAGATATAACTGTTCGCATTAAATAAAAAAAGAAGTTGACTACAACTACTGACAGAGTATCCAACTTCTTTCTTAAGTGATTCGGCCGAGATTCGAACTCGGGACCCACAGCTTAGAAGGCTGTTGCTCTATCCAGCTGAGCTACCGAACCATCCTTGTGATTGTAAAGCTTTAAGTGATTCCGCTGCGATTCGAACGCAGGACCCACGCCTTAGAAGGGCGTTGCTCTATCCAGCTGAGCTACGGAACCATCCTTAATTGCGGTGCAAAGGTATAGCTTTCTTTTTAAATATACAAGTTTTTGCAGGTCTAATTCTTATTCCCGTATAAGTTTACCTGAATATTTCCTGCTGAAGAAAAGCCAATGCCCCGATAATGAGAAATGTACCGGACATATAAAAAAAGAGACCGGACTCTCTTTACGAGCCGGTCTCTCCTATTTATTCAAATCATTATCAGATTATCCGCCGAAGTTATCGTACATGATAGAAGATTCTTCTACGCCGAGGCTATCCAGCATAGCGACAACAGCTTTTGACATCGGGCCAGGACCACACATGTAGTATTCGATGTCTTCCGGAGCTTCGTGATCCTTCAGGTATGTATTCAACATTACCTGATGAACGAATCCTGCTGTATACTTCACGCCAGCTGCATCGGCTGCAGGGTCCGGACGGTCCAGAGCCAGATGGAAGTGGAAGTTCGGGAAGTCTTTTTCCAGTTTCAGGAAGTCGTCCAGATAGAACACTTCGTTCAAGGCACGCGCACCGTAGAAGTAATGCAGTTCGCGGTCTGTTGTATGCAATGTACGAGTCATATGCATAATCTGTGCACGCAACGGAGCCATACCGGCACCACCACCTACCCAGATCATTTCCTTCTTGGAATCGAAAATAGGATGGAAGTCTCCGTAAGGACCGCTCATCAGCACCTTGTCACCCGGTTTCAGGGTAAAGATATAAGAAGAAGCGATACCCGGCATCACATCCATGAATCCGCTGCGGTCTGGCTTGAACGGAGGAGTAGCGATACGAACTGTCAACATGAACACGTCACCTTCTGCCGGATAGTTGGCCATAGAGTAAGCACGGATGGTTTCTTCTTCGTTCTTACATTTCAGGCCGAACAAACCGAATTTTTCCCATGCAGGCAAGTATTCGGCACCGATAAGGTCCTTGTCGATGTCCTTGTTGTAATCCATTTCAAATTTAGGAATCTTAATCTGTGCGTATGAACCCGGAATAAAGTCCATGTGCGCACCCTTGGGCAACTGCACCTTGAACTCCTTGATAAAGGTAGCCACGTTCTTGTTGGAGATAACCGTACATTCGTATTCCTTTACGCCCATTACAGATTCAGGAACCTTGATAGCCATATCCCCTTTCACTTTCACCTGACAGCCCAGACGCCAGTGGTCTTTCTGCTGTTTACGGCTGAAGTGGCTCACCTCAGAAGGCAGGATTTCGCCACCACCTTCTACTACCTGACATTTACACTGTCCGCAAGAACCCTTACCACCACAAGCTGAAGGCAAGAACACTCCGTTTACGGCCAATGTGTTCAGCAATGTAGAGCCAGACTCTACTTCCATCTCCTTATCGCCGTTGATAGTCAGTTTTACGTTGCCGGAAGCTACAAGGAAATTCTTTGCAACCAGCAGGATGACTACCAGCACCAGAATAGTCACAAGGAATATTCCAATGCTTGCTAAAATAAAATTCATATCCATTGTCTTATTCCTTTCCTATTAGATGTTCAAACCAGAGAAACACATAAATGCCATTGCCATCAGACCTACAGTGATGAAGGTGATGCCCAAGCCTTTCAGCGGAGCAGGCACGTCAGAGTAAGCCATTTTCTCACGGATGGCAGCCAGGCCGACGATGGCCAGCATCCAGCCGATACCTGAACCCAGTGCGTAAGAAACAGCATCACCGATGCCACCGATGAACTTCGGGTCGGAAGGAGTCAGGTTGATGCGCTGCTGCATGAACAGAGAGGCACCCATGATGGCGCAGTTCACGGCAATCAACGGCAGGAAGATACCCAGCGAAGCATACAGCGAAGGGCTGAAACGCTCCACTATCATTTCCACCAACTGTGTAATGGCCGCGATAACGGCAATGAAGAGGATGAAGCTCAAGAAGCTGAGGTCAATGCCCAAAATACCGTCGGCAGCCAGTACCTTCGTCTGGAGCAAATAGTTGACCGGCAAAGTCACCACCAGCACGAAAGTTACAGCAATGCCCAGACCGACAGCTGTTTTCACATTCTTCGATACCGCCAGGTATGAACACATACCCAGGAAGAACGCGAATATCATATTGTCCACAAAGATGGAGCGGACCAATAAACTGAAAAAATGTTCCATAATGTCTTTCCTTTACTTGTTATTCCTTATCTTGTAATTCAGGATGCTTCGCACGCTGGTACCATATCAGGCAAGCCACGATAATCAACGCCATCGGCGGCATCAGCATCAAGCCGTTGTTCACATAGCCGAACTCCTGGATAGCTGCATGGTTCAGGACATTGAAACCCAGCAACGTACCTGAGCCCAGAAGCTCACGGATGAAAGCCACGATGACCAGAATCTTGGCATAGCCCAGTCCGTTGCCCAGACCGTCAAGACAAGATTCCCACGGGCCGTTTGCCATCGCAAACGCTTCCAGACGTCCCATCAGGATACAGTTGGTGATAATCAGACCTACATATACTGAAAGCTGGACACTTACGTCGTAGGCAAAAGCCTTCAGCAGTTCGCTTACGATAGTCACTAACGCGGCAACGACCACCAACTGTACGATAATACGGATACGGTTCGGAATTGTCTTGCGGATTAATGAGATGACCACATTCGAGAATGCGGTGATAATGGTTACCGAAAGTCCCATCACGATGGCCGGTTCCAGTTTGGAAGTAACGGCAAGTGCCGAACAAATACCCAACACCTGTACGGTGACCGGATTGTTCATGCTAATCGGGGTGGAGAACACTTCTCTATTCTTGGCTGAAAATAAATTTCCCATATTATATTTCCCCTCCTATTATTCTTTAGCGGTTAAAAACTTGGTATAGTTTCCCATGCAGTTCTTCAGCATCTGTCCTACGGCCACTGAAGTAATCGTACCTCCGGAAATACCGTCCACCTGGAACTCAGGCTTGTCAATCTTCCCGTTCTTTACGACATCCAGTCCGATGGCATCTCCGTCCAGCACGTTCTTGTCCTTGAACTCATTCTGGAAATGTTCGGTAGCGATTTCCGCACCCAGACCCGGAGTTTCTGATGCATGTGAGAAATAAGTGCCATACACGGTGTTCTTATCCTCGTTCAAGGCTACATAGCCCCAGATGGCACCCCACAATCCCGTACCATAAACGGGTATAACATACTTCTTCTGTCCGTCTATCTCGCAGACGAAAAGATGGGCTTCTCCCTTTTCCTTATATGCTTTCTCATATCCGGTAACGAAGCTGCCTTCGTATGGCTTCAGCGAACCGTCTTCAGCCACCAGCATGTCTTCTTTCACCACTTCGGCAAATTTGGCTTCCGCATCTTCCACTTCACGGATACCCAAAGACGAAAGAATCTGTTTTTTCGTATCCAACTCTACATTTTTTCCTTGCAGGTCGCGCAAAGAAGAGTTGACGAAAGCCAGCAAGAATGCTACGATAACAACCATTACCGAAGCATAAATGATAGTATAAGAGTTACTATTGGTATTCATTGTATTTTCGGTTTTTATTTGTTAGACATAGCACGTTTTGCACGACGCGAAATATTGTTCTGCACTACCACATAGTCAATCAGCGGTGCAAAGATATTCATCAGCAGGATAGCCAGCATCATGCCTTCGGGATAACCCGGATTGAGCACACGGATGATGATGGCCATGGCACCGATCAGGAATCCATAAACGTATTTACCGTTCTCCGTACGTGAAGAAGTGACAGGGTCGGTCGCCATGAACACGGCACCAAAACAAAAACCACCCAGGCACAGATGTTCATACCAAGGCATGTGGGCCACTGCGGTATCCGGTCCCCATTGGTTGAACACCCAACCCATCACGGCACCACCAACGAATACTGACAGCATCGTTCTCCAGCTTGCCACGCCCGACCATAACAGGATAACGGCACCGATAGCAATGGCAATTACGCTCGTCTCGCCGATAGAGCCCGGAATCAGACCGGTCACCATATCCCACGAGAAAGCAGGGCACTCGGCAACCTTAGCCACACCTAACGGAGTAGCGGCTGTCAGCCCGTCCACAGTCTTGCCCAAACCGAAAATGCTGTCACCGGACACCCATACCGTATCACCGGACATCTTGGTCGGATAAGCAAAGAACAGGAAGGCACGAGTAATCAATGCAGGGTTAAAGATATTCATACCTGTACCACCGAACACTTCCTTTGCAAACACCACAGAGAAAGCAGTAGCCACGGCCAGCATCCACAACGGACACTCAACCGGCACAATCATCGGAATCAACATACCTGACACCAGGAAACCTTCCTGAATTTCTTCCTTCTTCCACTGAGCTACAACAAACTCAATACCCAGACCGACAACATAAGATACGATGATCTTAGGAAGTACAGCCAGAAAACCGTAAACAAACTTTTCAATAAAGCTACCTTCTACGCCTGTAGCCAAGAAGTGCTGGTAACCTACATTATACATACCGAACAACAGAGCCGGTATCAAAGCAATAACCACGAGCGACATGATACGTTTACTGTCAATCGCATCGTGAATGTGCGTACCTGTCTTCGATGTTGTATTCGGGACGAACAAGAAAGTTTCGAAACCGTCGAATACAGAACGAAGAGCCTGGTATTTGCCTCCCTCTTCAAAGTTCGGCTTTATCTTGTCTAGATAATTTCTTAACGCTTTCATTTATTTAATGGATTCTTTTTAAATTAGTATTAGCACATTTCGCGACGAAGCATATCCAGTCCTTCACGTACAATACGCTGCAGTTCCATCTTAGAAGAGCAAACGAATTCGCACAAAGCAAAGTCTTCCGGAGCAACTTCATAAATACCCAGTACTTCCATACGGTCAATATCTCCGGCAATGATTGCTTTAATCAGATATTCCGGCATAATGTCCATCGGAAGAACACGATCGTATTCGTTTGACATAATCATGTGACGTTCGCCTCCTTTTACGCGGGCATCCAGTGTATATTCCTTCTTGCCCATCAGCCAGCTGAAGTATGAATGGCTGGTACTGAACTGATCAAAACGCGGCATGATCCAACCCAGCATTTCATGTACATCGTCTCCTTCCGGAATGACGGTTACCTGACTATGGAAAGCTCCCAAGAATCCGTTAGCAGTAATTTGCTTACCTGTCAAAACGTTTCCACTGATGTAACGCAGATTCTTGTCTGTAGAGACATTACCGGCAAACACATTTGTAAGCAATGCACCTACTTTCAACTTGCAATAAGACGGTTTCTTCACTTCAGAGCCGGTTACTGCAACCAGACGGGTCAAATCTACATGACCTGTATTGAAAAGACGGCCAATGAAGATTACAGCCTGCGGATCAATTGTCCATACAGTTTCACCTTTATTTATAGGTGCAATGTTGTTGATCTGTACACCCACATTTCCTGCCGGATGAGGACCATCAAAAACAGTCAGGGTTACATTCTTAGCCTGAGTCAATGCAGCAGCCTTCTGATTAACACTAATGCTCAGATAGGTTTTTGCAATCTTAGCCAAAGCATCAAGTCCAGTCTGGAAGTTTGCCTCTTCACCTTTCAGTGCCAGTTCGAAGTCTGGAGCCAGCGGATTTGTATCGAAAGCAGAAACAAAAATTGCTCTCGGAGCAACGGTAGGATCTGCTACGATATCGTACGGACGCTGTTTGATAAATGCAAACATGCCGCTCTTCAGCAAAGCAGCCTTTACTGAGACGGCATCCATCTTGCTCACATCCTCTTTTCCGAACTCTTCATAGTCCTGTTCCTGAGCAGCCTCTACGGTAATGCTCAACACTTTACGGCGAGCTCCACGCTCCACACTTGTTACTACGCCACTTACCGGCGAAACGAATTGTACTTCTGGATGGTTCTTGTCTATAAACAAAGGACCTCCGGCCATTACATATTCCTGTTCTTTTACGACCACCTTAGGAGTTACACCTGTAAAGTCATCGGGGCACAAAGCATAAAATCCCGGTTCCTTCACAGCCACAACCTCAGCGGCAGCCTTGCCTTTCAGGTTTATGTCCAAGCCTTTACGCAATTTTATTAAATTTGCCATATTGGGTTATAAAAAATGGTTTTATAATTTGCGTGCAAAAATAAACAAAAAATAAGGAAATCAAGAAGAATTCCTGTGCTAATTAAAGAAATAATTCCTTAAAGACGGAGTTTAGCCAAAGGGAATCTGTTTTTCTTCAACAAAAGCTACAAATGAATTACCGCCGGCATAAGTCTCAAGCTTATTACCGGCGGTAATTTCATAAAACATCTGTCACTCTTCAGGAGCAAACATCGGATCCCAGGCAGGCAGACGAACTGGTTTCTGCTTGAATATGTCAAGGACCTTCTTGGGTACATACTTGGTCTCAAGCACCAGACGGAACATGTATTCATTAAACCATTCATCGGTCATGATCAAATGTCCTTTATAACCAGACTGAGCGCCCCAGCTATTTTCTACCATCCATTTCTTTGGCTTTCCGTTTTCATCCAGATCTACAGCCATTAGAGTCATAGCATGAGCTGACATACTGGCAAAAGTCTGGATTCGCTGTTTTTTATCCATACCGAAAGTCGTTCCCAACAGAGAACCAAAGTCATAATTATTCACATCCAGCAATCCTCGCTTAGAGTCCAACTGAGTCACATCACTGGAAAAATACATACGTGTACTATCTTTCAAGGAAGCTATGGCCATCTCTTTGATTTCCTCTACCGGAAGATTCACATATGTCCAGTTCTTACCGTCATAACGGTGACGGTCAAAATCTATTTCATAACATTTATAATACTCACGTGAAGGATCATTCATCACCATCACATAATTGGTCAGCAGATTCTTATCTCCGTATTTTTCCAGAAAACTCATTGGAGTGTGATGCTCTGTCTCAACAGGATTTCCCTTTACATCCTTACGGACATAATCAAACTCCGTAGGAGGAACACCCAGATTCAACACCAGTATCCGATATACCGTTTCCAGCATTTCGGTCTTACGCGCCTCTATCTTCTTGACATCCATTCCTTTCTGTACGCTTTCGCGCAGTTCCAGCCCATATTCTTTCAGTTTCAGTCCGATCAGAGACGACATCTGAGAAGTGTGTTCGCTGCTATAAGTTTCAGGCATCACTTCTTTGGGAACTAATCCATATTTTGAAACGATATCAGCTACTCCCGTAAATGTACCGCCATCACTCAAAGGATGTTTGAAAAGCCATTCTACTGTCTGGTTACTCATCGGCTCTTTTGCCGTATCAATTACTCCCTGCAAAAACAGATTGGACTTCTCCAACTGATCCCAGAAAAACGAATATGCCTGAGAAAACTCCAAAGAAGGAAGATTATATCGGGCGATAGCCTTTGCGCGCATCACATTCAGACCTGTAAAAAGCCAGCATCTTCCAGACGACTGCTGGTCTGTAATACCTTTTGATTCTACCTTAATGGAAAAATCAGTATCAAGTCCTTGCTGATTCTCCTGATTTAACGACAGTTTCCGGATATCAGTACCTCCTATTGCATTGCGAATCGCTTTATCTGCCGACGTATTCTTATACGAGGACTGAATCTGTTTCAGCATTTCATCGGAAATGCCTCCCTGCTGCGCCTGAACCGTCAAAGTCAAGGCAGCCAGGCAAGCCAAAGTAATATGTTTCTTCATGCTATCTATTATATTGGGTTAAACATTCTTTTTCTCACTTACATCTGTCCCTATCCGATATATTTTATAACCTAAGCTAGCCACCAGGATACTCATTAACGGACTGAGCAGATTAAAAAAACAATAAGGCAAATAAGTCAGTGTTGGCACACTGAGAATGGTTGCCTGTGTCATTCCGCAAGTATTCCATGGAATTAATACAGAGGTAACAGTAACAGCATCCTCTGTTGTACGGCTCAGCAAACGGGATTCATAGCCATTCTTCCGATAAATCTCCTTAAACATGTTTCCGGTAAGGATAATGGATATATACTGATCTGCCGTAGCCAGATTCAAAAACAGACCGGCTCCTACCGTAGAGGCAATCATTCCAACCAGACGTCGCGTCAGACGTACAAAAACCGAAGTAATACTTCCCAACATACCACAAGCTGTCATTGCACCGCCCAGACACATGGCGCAAAGGATCAGCCAAATGGTATCCATCATACCTCCCATGCCACGAGTTGCTATCAATTCACTTAATTCCGGAGAAGAGGCTGTTAATTGAGTTGCACTGAATAAAGAAGTCAATGTGGCCCGATATAAAGCTTCTCCCCTATTCTGTACCGTGCCGGCAATTTCCAGCAAAACATCCGTTTGAAAGCACAACATACAAATCACCGCCAAGGCTGTAGAAATAAACAGGGTAACAATAGAAGGAACTTTACGCGCGATCAGAATTCCGGTAATAACCGGAACGATCAAGAGCCAGAGCGAAATATGAAACCGCTCAGCCAGGCCATCTGTAAATAGTACGGCATCAGTCCCCAACTCAGAAGAATTCATAAATCCCACTGTTGTAAAAATAACCAAAGTGATCAGCATAGACGGAACAGTAGTAAACATCATGTAACGTATATGCGTAAAAAGCGGAGTGTCTGTCACGGAAGATGCCAATACTGTGGTATCTGACAAAGGAGAGATCTTATCTCCGAAATAGGCTCCTGATATAATGGCCCCGGCAATCCATCCCTCCTCAAATCCCTGAGCTTTACCAATTCCCAGCAAAGCAATACCAATAGTAGCAATGGTAGTCCAGGAACTACCAGTCATTACTGACACAACAGCACAGATTATACAGCAAGAAACCAGGAAAAACTTCGGATGAATAACCTGTACTCCATAATAAATCAAAGTAGGAACTACCCCACTCAACATCCAGGCAGCAGAGAGTGCTCCGATAATCAACAGAATAATCAGGGCCGTGCTTACCCCCGCAATATTATTTACAATGGCATGTTCTATATCTTTCCAGGGGATATGGTATCCGACCATGCCTATTCCGGCACAAAGCGCCGTTGTCACCAGCAAACAGATTTGACTGCCACCTCCCAAAGCATCAGCTCCAAACAAACGGATCGTGAAAAACAATAAAACAATCAAAACCACAATCGGCAATAAGGAAACAAAGGGAGAAGGATACTTTCTGTTCTCTACGTAATACATACCTTTTTTTACTCTTTCAATAATAATATTTTTAATATTCAACTTTTCCGCGTGCAAAATTCCGAATATTTTTTCATTTTACATAACGTTTAAAGCTTTATATTTGTTTTTGAAGCCAATATATTCCATTTTACGCATAATAATACACATTATAACCGGTTCTTTAATTCCTTTAACTAGCCGGATCATGCTGAAAACAAAAAAAATTGTACTTTTGTAGACTTTTATAAAACAATGAGTCATTTCAAGCGAATAAAACATACCATACGAACCCTTATTATTCTGACACTGGTCATCTACTTCGGAATAATCATACTTTTGAGCATCCCTTTTGTCCAAAAGCAAATCAGTCATTATGCCAGCCAGGAATTACATCGTTTGTTTCGCACTGAAGTCAATATAGGAAATATCAACTTAGGTCTTCTCAACCGCATCATCATTCAGAATGTATCACTTCAGGACCGCTCCGGAAAAGATATGCTTAAAATAGCCCGCTTTTCCGCAAAAGTGGATATTCCTTCACTCCTGCAAGGGAAAATACGCATCAATAGCGTACAATTGTTTGGCCTCAACGCCAGACTGAACAAACCGTCTCCTGATGAAGATGCTAATTTCCAATTCATCCTGAATACTTTCGCGAAGAAAGACAGTACGAAAGAAAAAAGCAATATTGATTTAAGGATTAACACGATCCTTATTCGTCGTGGACAAATTCATTATGACCTGTTGTCTGCTCCGGAAACTCCGGGTGTATTCAACACGAACCACATCGGAATTACAAACCTTTCGGCAACTTTAGCCTTAAAAGCCCTCTCAAATGATTCTCTGAATGCACAGATACGACGTATGAGTTTTAATGAGCGATGCGGACTCAAACTTAAACGTATCACCTTGCGTGCTACCGCAAACCATCAGGGATTACAAGCTAACGGCATAGAAATAAGTCTGCCCAAAACAACATTCCGAGTAGATACGCTGTCCGCTGCCTATGACAGTATCAGGCAAACGTCCGGCATGCCACAAGACATACGTTACATGGGGAAAGTACAGGCTTCAGTCACCCTATCCGATTTGTCCTGCTTTCTGCCAGCCTTTCAGCACTTCAACGATCCGTTCGAGTTACAATTCTCGATTAACGGACATAACCGGCATATCCAATGTAGTGATTTTTATCTGACCAATCCGGATAAAGACCTCCAGCTTCAGGCTGAAGCACTCTTCAATGGAGAACGCAAAAATTCTTCTGCATATATATTCGGCAAGGTATCCCATCTGGACATCAATGAAAAGGGATTTAACTGGCTGCATCAGAATCTGACCGGAAAAAAGGACTTACCGGGGATCTTGAAACGAATCAATTATTTCCATTTTAACGGAGACGTTTCGGGGTATCCCCATTTGCTGACTATGCACGGCCTGATCCGGAGTGGAGCCGGAAATGTACAGGCTAACGTAACCATGCATACTGATACGTTGACAAATGCGCATTCTTATTCCGGAAAGATAAAGAGCAAGGAATTAAGAATAGGAAAACTGTTAGCCAAAGGAAACAAATTCGGGAATGCTGCATTCGACATTGAACTAAAAGGACTCAAATATCGTAACAACCAGCCCGAATCATATATTAAAGGAGTGATTTCTTCTCTGGAATACAATCATTATGAATATCAGAATATCACATTGGACGGACAATACCGTCCAGGAAGCTTCAACGGACGCCTCGCACTGGATGACGAGAATGGACTGATCAATATTGAAGGAAATTTCAATACGGCGCAAAAAACACCCGATTTTAATCTGAGGGCTATCATGCGCAACTTCCGGCCCAACGCACTCCGGCTGACTGATAAATACCAGAATACAGATATCTCATTAAACCTGACAGCAGATTTCTCCGGTCATTCGATTGACGATATGCAAGGGGGAATCCAACTGGACAGCTTGTCCGTCAGGAATCCGATGGAGAATCTATCTTACTTTATGCCCAATCTGACCATTACAGCCGGGAATAAAGGTATAGAAAAAGAAATCAAAATCAATTCTCCCTTTTTGCAAGGAACTATACAAGGGAATTATTCTTATCAAACCATTTCCGCCAGCATCATCAAAACAGTGCAGCGTTACATCCCGTCACTTTTGACGGCAGAAACCAAACAAATCAAATCCAACAATGATTTCCGTTTTGATTTAAAAATGGAAAACAGCGACTTGTTGTCTAAAGTCATTGGTATTCCGCTGGATCTCAAAATGCCGGCAACCTTAAACGGCTACTTCAATGACAGCCTTACCCGTCTGAAAGTAAACGGATATTTTCCGGAATTCATTTATAACAATACCCGCTATGAATCGGGAACGATTCTCTGTGAAAATCCGGGAAACCAGCTGCAATGTAAGGTCCGGGCAAACATGATGATGAAAAAAGGCAGCATGCTTAACCTCAGCCTGAATGCCAATGCCAAAGACGACCGTCTGCACACTACAGTGAATTGGGGAAACAACACCAACGTAACTTACAGTGGGGAAATTGATGCAATTGCCAGTTTCAATCAATCAGCTGACAAGAAACAAATACAAACCTACATAGATATCCTGCCCAGCCGTGTCGTTCTGAATGACACAACCTGGCACATTCATCCTGCAGCCATCAGCATAGCCAAGGACAGCATTGAAATAAATGACTTCCTGTTTGAACATCAAGACCAGTATTTAAAGATTAACGGAAGGCTTGGAAAAACCAGCGCAGATTCTTGTCTGGTAAATATGAAAAACATTAATCTGCTGTATATTATGGATATGATCCAGTTCCATGCTGTCAAGTTCTATGGACTGACCAGCGGAAAAGTCTCTCTCTATCATATTCTTGATGAACCTGTCATGCTGGCAAAACTGAATGTAAAGGATTTCTACCTGAATGACGCTTTGCTTGGACAGGCAGACATCACTGGCAGTTGGGACAAAGAGCTGGGTGGAGTACGCCTGCTTGCTGACATTCGGGAGGACAGTCTCCATACCACTATGGTAAACGGCTATGTTTCACCCAAACTGAAAGGACTCGACTTACATATACAAGCCGGAGGTACAACTTTGGCTTTTCTACAGCCTTTTGTCAAGAGTATTTTCACCGATGTAAGAGGAAGAGCCCACGGAAATGTCAGATTATACGGGCCATTCTCAGGACTCGACCTGGAAGGAGATGTCAAAGCCAATATGGGAATGAAAGTTAATATCCTTAATACCCGCTTCGAAGCGCAGGCAGATTCTGTCCATATCACTTCCGGACAATTCAAGTTTCAGAACGTGCAGTTGACGGATGCTGAGGGGAACCACGGAACGGCCCAGGGAACATTAAGACATACAAAACTGAAAAACTTAGCCTATCAGTTCGCCTTCAACACCAATAATATGCTGGTTTATAATACCAGCAAAGAAACACCCGACTTCCCGTTCTATGGAAGAATTTACACAACCGGCGATGTATCCATACGAGGAGGAGACAATGCTTTGAACGTAGACGGGAACATGCGGGCGGACAGAAATACAGCTTTTGCCTATGTTCTGGGTACGGCGGCTGAAGCCACCAATAACCAGTTTATTACATTCGTAGACCGTACACCCAAGCGCAAACAGGAAATCATACAGACTGAGGTTTATCACTATCTGAACCGCCCGGAAGAGGAAGAAGATGATGATACCCCTCTGGATGTTCACATCAATTTGCAGATCGAGCCTACGCCCGAAGCGAACATGAAGATTATCATGGACCCGGCTGCAGGTGACTATATTTCAGCTACCGGAACAGGAAACCTGCGTATCAACTTTTTCAATAAAGGCGATTTCCAGATTTTCGGAAACTACAATATAGCGCAGGGTATTTATAAAATGAGTATGCAAAATGTCATCCGCAAAGACTTTACGCTCCAGCCGGGAGGTATTGTTACTTTCAACGGAAATCCCAAAGCTGCCAACTTAAATGTACAGGCAGTATACACCGTCAATTCAGCATCTCTTAACGATCTGATTGCCAATGCAACATCATCAAAAGGAAATGTACGCGTCAACTGTCTGCTGAATCTGACCGGAAATCTCACCTCTCCTAATCTGACCTTCGATCTGGAACTGCCAACGGTCAATGAAGAAGACCGGGAGTTGGTGAGAAGTCTTACCAGTACAGAAGAACAAATGAATACACAAATCATTTACTTGCTGAGTGTTGGTAAGTTCTATGCATACGACTATAACAATGCCAGCCAGTCTGACGCAACCAGTTCTCTGGCTTTCAGCACACTGTCGGGACAACTGAACAACATGCTTTCACAAGTCATTGACAGCCAGAACTGGAATCTGGGAACTAACCTGACGACCGGCGAAAAAGGATGGAGTGATGTGGAAGCAGAAGCAATCCTGTCCGGACGAATGCTGAACAACCGTTTGATCATCAACGGTAACTTCGGCTACCGGGAAAATACCATGCGGAATACGAACTTCGTGGGAGACTTTGAAGCCATCTGGCTGTTAAGTAAAAACGGAGATTTCCGATTAAGAGGATACAACCAGACAAATGACCGGTACTTTACCAAATCAACCTTAACGACACAAGGTATCGGTATTATGTACAACAAAGATTTCAGCAACTGGAAAGAGCTTATCGACTGGTTCCTGCGCCGTAGAAAACTACGGACTTCCAGACAAAAGAAGAATGACGAAGAGAAATACTCTCAGCCACAGACAATAGCCCGACCGGCTGACGAGGAGAAAACAAGTTCGCCAGACAAAGACAATAAAGAAAATTAAATGAATCACATATACATAACAAACAGCTATGATGGAAATAAAAAACTATTATTTACCGGCGGAATGGCATCCTCAAAGCTACATTCAGCTAACCTGGCCTCATAAGGATACAGACTGGGCATACATGCTGGAAGAAGTAGAGAAATGCTTTCTGGAGATAGCCACTCATATTGCTCAACGGCAACCCTTGTTGCTTGTCGCGCCTCAGTTTCCTGCAGCATTGGAAGATTTTGCCTATCGCGACAACATCTGTTACATACCGTGTCCGACCAATGATACCTGGGCACGCGATCATGGATTTATCACCTTGCTCCAAAACGAATCAACTCCGTTGCTGCTTGATTTCTGTTTCAACGGATGGGGCATGAAGTTTGCTGCCAATAAAGATAACCTGATCAACTCGGAACTGATCAAGGCTGATTGCTTAAAGGGCAGTTATGTCAATTGCCGCAACATCGTTCTGGAAGGCGGATCCATTGAAAGCGACGGATGCGGAACCCTGCTTACTACCTCCACCTGCTTACTGGCTCCCAACAGAAACGATACGATGGACCGTGCACAGTTGGAAAATTATCTGAAGGAACGCTTTAATTTGCAGCAGATATTGTGGCTTGACTATGGTTATCTGGCCGGAGATGATACAGACAGCCATGTAGATACTCTGGCGCGTCTCTGTCCGGACCATACCATCGTATATGTACAATGTACAAACCCTGAAGATGAACATTATGAGAGTCTGCAGGCTATGGAAAGACAACTCCGGACATTCCGTACTCTTGAAGGTCTTCCCTACCGGCTGCTTCCTCTCCCCATGCCTGATGCTATTTACAGTGAAGAAGGAGAACGGCTGCCTGCAACTTATGCCAATTTCCTGATTATGAACGATGCTGTATTATATCCGACATATGCACAGCCGGACAAGGATATGCAGGCCAAGGATGTTCTGGCACAAGCCTTTCCTGACAGAGAGATTATCGGAATTGATTGCAGAGCCCTGATCCAGCAACATGGTTCCCTTCATTGTGTCACCATGCAATACCCCAAAGAAGTAAAATAAACCGTTAAATATGAAGAAGATCATTCGCGTCGGTATCGTTCAACAAGCATGTTCCAACGATATCAAATTCAATTTGGAAAAGCTTCACCGCAACATTGCCTCTGTGGCACAGGCTGGAGCACAACTGGTTGTTTTGCAGGAATTGCACAATACACCGTATTTTTGCCAGACTGAAGACACCAACATGTTCGATCTGGCAGAGCCCATTCCCGGTCCTTCTACCGGTTTCTACAGTGAATTGGCTGCAGCATATCACATTGTACTGGTCACTTCACTTTTTGAACGCCGGGCGCCGGGGCTGTACCACAATACAGCCGTCGTTTTTGACTCCGACGGAAGCATCGCCGGAAAATACCGGAAAATGCACATTCCCGACGATCCAGCCTATTATGAAAAGTTCTATTTCACTCCCGGTGACTTAGGTTTCGAACCGATCCAGACTTCTATCGGAAAACTGGGCGTCCAGGTTTGTTGGGATCAGTGGTATCCCGAAGGAGCACGGCTAATGGCACTGAAAGGAGCCGAACTGCTGATTTATCCGACTGCCATCGGCTGGGAAAGCAGTGATACGCAAGAAGAAAAGATGAGACAGCTCGGCGCATGGGTAACCGTACAGAGAGGACATGCCGTAGCCAACGGACTTCCTGTCATCTCAGTCAACCGGGTTGGTCTTGAACCTGATCCTTCCGGCCAGACCAATGGTATTCAATTCTGGGGAAACAGCTTTGTAGCCGGTCCTCAAGGTGAACTTCTCGCTCAGGCCAGCAATCTCAAAGAAGAAAACCTGGTGGTTGAAATCGATATGAGCCGAAGCGAAAACGTCCGCCGCTGGTGGCCGTTCCTGCGCGACAGAAGAATCGAACAGTTCCAGGATCTGACCAAAAGATTTATAGACTAACTGTTCTCCAAATATAATGGCATGTGCTCATGAAATCCATACTTCTGTTTCATTGCACATGCCATTCTTTTTATCCTCAAGTTCCATTCCGGAAATTTCGGCTATTTTTCCTCCTTATACGAATGTAGCACCCTGCATCACAATTCTCAGGGCCCGCAGATTCATTTAAGTACCGGTGTCTCCATTCGCCGCCACATTTTTTTAAAACGCCGAAACGTTTTACTGCAAACGCCGAATTCTTTTCATCAATACAACGAATCGTTTTTTTACCTTTTTTGCAACAGTGCCCGGTGTTCTCCTTTCACCGACAAAACACCAATGGCCCTTCTATCAGCCGTACACAAGCGTTTCCCATCACCGCTTCTCCCAGAAACTGGGAGCAAACATCAATAAGATTCCAAACAATTCCAGACGTCCGATCAGCATCAGGAAAGATACAAGCCATTTCGCGACATCGGGAAGTGCACTCCAGGAAAAGACCGGTCCGAATGCTCCAAGTCCAGGGCCGACATTACCCAGACTGGAAACAACAAGACTGAAAGATTCCGTCAAGCCAATACCCAGAAACATCAGCACAGTCCAGCTGACAAAAATACAGATCAGATAAAACAGAATAAACGTAGATACCGTAGAGATAGTGGCCGGAGAAACAGCCTGTCTGTTAACCTTCACTGACAAAATTGCCCTGGGATGCATCAACCGGTTAAACTCATTCTTGATATTACGGATCACAATCAGCAGACGCATATTCTTGATTCCTCCACTGGTCGAACCAGTACATCCTCCTGCCAGCATTGTATAGATCAGCAGCATCCATGTAAAAGGTGCCCATTTTACATAATCATCTGTTGCAAATCCACAAGAAGTATGTATGGAAGCAACCTGAAACAACGCCTTGCGGAAGGCAACTTCCATGCCATAATGATTCTGAAGGACCAGGGAGATTGTTATCAAGAGAGTAACTCCACCGATCGACATCAGGTAATACTTGAATTCATCATCCCGGAAAAGCTGCTTGCATTTTCCCTTCAGACACATAAAATAAAGAGAAAAGTTTACACCTGACAAAATCATGAAAATAGCCGTCACGTATTCTATAAACGGAGAATTCCAATAAGCGATGCTATCCTGCTTGGTAGAATATCCGCCGGTTGCCGTCGTAGCAAAAGAATGACACACGGCATCAAAGACACTCATGCCTCCCCATACCAGCAAAACAATAAGAGTCAGCGTCAGGATCAAATAAACAGTCCAGATCCACTTGGCCATTACACTGATTTTGGGATGAATCTTATCATGGGTAACTCCCGTGGCCTCAGCAGAGAAAAGGACCTGATTACCGACTCCAAAAATCGGCAATACCGCTATAGTAAAGAACACAATACCCAATCCGCCAATCCACTGCGTAAAACTTCTCCAGAAAAGCATTCCATAAGGAAGCGCTTCAATATCGTCCAATATCGTAGCTCCAGTTGTAGTGAAACCAGACATCGTTTCGAAAAAAGCATCCGTAATGGAGGGTATCTCGCCACTCAAATAAAAAGGCAGCATACCAAAAGCGGTAAACAGCAGCCAGGTAAAAGCCACAATGCAATAGCCGTCCCGTCTGGTCACCATATTCGGTGCATTACGGCCCAACAGCAAAAGTACTCCCCCTACTCCCACATTAATCAATATGGAATAGATGAAATAGATATATTCTTTTTCCCGATAATACCACGACACACTCGCACACACCAAAAACATGGCAGCTTCCATGAAAAGCAGAATTCCCAATATACGGAAAATCATTTTACGATTGATCAAGCTGTTTGTCCTGCTTCTTCCTGTATTTACGTTGATTGATACAAAATCTTCCATTTTTCATTTCGTTTTGGACTGCAAACTTAATCAAAAGATAGGATTTTTCAATAAAATTCACGTTATTTGCAGGAATAATTAAACCAAACAGACAAACAATGAACAAATACGTACTTCAACTGCTGAAAAAGTTTGCAGGAATTGATATTGATGAATTACAGGCCGAATTTAATCGGGTACAAGGTGAGAATGTCAAAATTTCCACACAGTTGCGCCACGCTTCAGATAAAATCAGTTCCATGGAAAAGCAGATAAGCCGTCTGGAAACCGAAGCGACTGCTTATCAGACCAGCGTCAGGGAAAACGAGGAAAAACACCAGAAGACCATGGGGGAAATATGTCTGCAAAACAAGGAGCTCAACAGTCACATCGACGAAAAAGATGAGCTGATCAAACAATTGCAGAAGGATATTTCAGACAAGGAAAAAGCCTTGGAGGATCTTCAGGAGAAATATAATCAGCTGAATAACAGCCTGAAGGCCCAACAGGATTCTTACGAAGAAAAAATAAAGAATCTCCATCAAGATACTGACACTTCTTTACAGCAAAAGGAGCAGAACTTGCTGAATGCCCGGCAAGACATCCAGGAGCTGCAGGAAAAAATACGCCGTACTGAAGCTGAACGTGATGCTCTTTCCCAGACCGTTTCTGAAAAAGAAGAGAAACTTAAAACAACAGAGACATCACTCAATGAAGCTCTTATCCAGATCCAAAAGATGGATATCCGCTACAAAGACAGTGAAAACCAGAATAAAGAAGCCGAAACAGAACTGACTACTCTTCGGAGTAACATTCAGAAGCTGGAACAACAACTTCAGCAGTCAGAAGCCAGTCTGAAGGGACTGAACACCCGACTGGATGAAAACGAAAGCAAAAACAGCCAGCTGGCTTTCCAGGTAGAAGAATATACTTCCAAGAATCAGGAACTGCTCTCCAGTCTGAAAGAAGCGCAAACATATTCCCAAAAGCTGGAAAAGGAAATAGACCAGCTGAAAGAACTGCAGGACCAGACCGAAACGAAAGGTCAAGTTGCAGAAAACAAACTTGCACAAACTCTTTCAGCCAACAAAGAACTGGAAGCTCAGATCAACGAAGCAAAAGAAAAACTGACCGGTTCTGAAAACAAACTGAAATCGATTGCAGAAGAACTGAAGCATGAGCAATCCAAACGGCTCACAGCAGAAAAACAGCAGAAGGAAACCGAAGATAAGCTTTCATCAGCCCTCCGCGAAATAACAATCCTGCAAGAAACGATCAAAGCGCTGGAGCAAGAACAAACATCACCGTCTGCTCCGTCACAGAAGGATACAAAGAATACGCTGCAGGAGTTAAGCGAACAATATGAATATATACGCATTACGACCGTCCGGAAAAGCCAGCACATCTTCACAACCAAAAACATCCATATCAAGAATGGACTGTTTGACTGGGGCGTCGAAGGTCACGAACTGATTCTGGATGAAGAATTTTACATTCCCAATGAGGAAATCAGCCGGATAGAAGGAATGAAAAATCCGTATTCCACTCCTGAAATCACCTGTGACTTCTCCAATGAAGGAAATGGCCCGGAAGTTGCCGAAACACTCCTTACGGCAATCTGCTGCTATCATCCGGTACGCATAACCTACAAGGATAAGAACGGAAGAATCTCGTTGCGGCACTTGCATTATATCTGTTTCCAGCCACAAACAAACAGCTACAGCTTGCCTTACAAACAGATGTTTCAGGAAATGTTCAGTGAAAATCTGGACACAGACCACATCACGGCAATCTGCGCCCATCATCCGGAAGCACGCACCTTCATCATCAACCAGATCCAGACTATTCAGGTTTTTGATGCTTTTGTAACGACTCCGGAAGGTCTGGAAACCTTAAAAGAAGGTATCCAGCTGGCAACCGATAACGGACAGGCCGAACTGGCAGAAGTCCTTTCCGGATGCATTCCGGCCTGAACCGGACAGACTTTATTTTGACTGACATATAAGGAGACCAGACAGCCACTGCCAAAGTGTCCCTTATATGTCAGTTCTTTTATTTCAATAAAGCTTTCAATAGTTTAAAATCTCCGTGCCTCTGATTAAAATAGTTTTCAGTCGTTTAAAAAAGAGTTCACACTCTCTGACAAACTGACAACAGGCATACATCTTGCACATTCTTAGGCGAATCGCGAAAGCCCTGAAGGCTGAGAGGTTCAGAAACAAGAAACAAAAAACTAAATATAGGAGATTACAACTATGACACCGATTAGAAAAAATTACAATCAGAATTGGTTACCGAGCATTTTCAATGATTTCTTCGACAACGACTGGATGGTAAAAGCCAATGCAACAGCTCCGGCCATCAATGTCCTGGAAAGTGATACTGATTATAAGGTAGAAGTTGCCGCTCCAGGTATGACAAAGGAAGACTTTAACATTCATCTGAGTGAAGACAACGAACTGGTCATCAGTATGGAAAAGAAGAATGAGACCAAAGAAGAAAACAATAACAACCGTAAATATTTGCGTCGCGAATTCTCATACTCCAAATTCGAACAAGCACTTGTCCTTCCGGACGATGTTGAAAAAGATAAAATCAGCGCAAATGTCACCGATGGTGTATTGACCGTTGATCTGCCTAAACGTACTCCAGAGGAAAAGGCCAAGATTAATCGTGTTATCGAAATTCATTAATCTGATTGATTTGAGAAGGCTGTTTCACAGAAATGTGGGACAGCCTTTTTTTATACCCGGAAACTTGGGGTATGGACATAAAAAAAGGAGTACCGCTGTACTCCAACCTTTGTTAACCTTAAATCTAATACTATGAAAAACACATTGCAAAGGTAGGGACTTTTGGGGATTCCGCAAATAAAATCAGCAAAAACCGCTATTTTATAACACGTTTTAAGAACTCACAAACAGCCATAAACTTCCATTAACAGAAACCTTTGGAGAAATCGCGATTAACTGCACTTGAAATCCCATAAAAACGGATGAAATTTTTAATGATAATATCCTTCTCATTTGATTATCCTGAGCTAAAAAAACATACCTTTGTTCAAAGAAACAACCAATCATTCATACAAAAAATGGAAAAAGAACAAACCCACACCTGTGTAGACTGCGGAACACAAAACTGCAAATTCAAGGACCGCACTTATCCTCCCTTCTGTCCGACAACCCACCTGAAAGAAGACGACAGACAATGGGCTCTGGAACGATATGACGAAGGTAAAAACCGGGAAATCATGATTGCCAGTGCTGAAGTGGAATATGAAGGATATTGCCAATGGACAAGAGTTCAGGAAATCATGGAATTTGCACGTAAGATCAATGCACACAAAATCGGAATAGCCAATTGCATCGGACTCATCAACGAAGCACGTATTTTTGCCCAGATTCTCCGCGCAAATAACTTTGAGCCATATTCTGTGATCTGCAAGGTGGCCGGACAAAGCAAGACCTCCATGGGAATTCCTCCACAATGTGAAAGCATCGGAGCTTCCATGTGTAACCCCATCTTACAGGCACGCTTGCTGAATGAAGCACATACTGATCTGAATGTTGTCATCGGACTTTGCGTGGGACATGACAGCCTGTTCTACAAATATTCCGAAGCATACGTCACTACCCTGGTCACCAAAGACAGAGTTACGGGAAACAATCCGGCCGCAGCTCTCTATACCGCCAATTCTTACTACAAGAAGAAATTCTTCCCGAATCCTTCCAAGTAAAGAAAAGTATTCAACACATTTTTCCATCCGCATCCTGCTTCCATCCGGAACAAGATGCGGATTAATTATTTAAAAACGATCTAAATTAATTGCACAATCGGAGACAATGCTATATCTTTGCACGGAATTTAGAATTGCTTTAAATAAAGTATCGCTATATGAAACTATCTGATCTGAAAACAGGAGAAAAGGGGGTTATCATCAAAGTACTGGGACACGGAGGGTTCCGCCGCCGTATCATCGAAATGGGATTCATCAAGGGGAAAACAGTAGAAGTGCTGCTCAATGCTCCGCTTAAGGACCCTATCAAATATAAAATTATGGGATATGAAATCTCCCTGCGGCGTCAGGAAGCTTCCATGATCGAAGTCGTAAGCGAAGAAGAGGCCCGCAACCTGAGTACCGGCACCACCTACCATGGAGGTATTTCAGAAACAATTCCTGTAAACGACAATGAAATGAGGGCTATAGCCCAGGGAAAACGGCGTACCATCAATGTCGCCCTTGTCGGTAACCCGAACTGTGGAAAGACTTCTTTATTCAACATCGCATCAGGATCACACGAACACGTAGGAAACTACAGCGGAGTGACAGTGGATGCCAAAGAAGGTTACTTTGAATTCCAGGGATATCACTTCCGGCTAATAGACCTCCCCGGTACTTATTCCCTGTCTGCCTACAGTCCTGAAGAACTTTACGTCAGAAAACACATCATTGAAGAAACTCCCGATGTCATAATAAATGTCGTAGATGCCGGTAATCTGGAACGAAACCTGTATCTGACTACCCAACTCATCGACATGAACGTCCGCATGGTCGTTGCACTCAACATGTACGATGCCCTCCAACATAGCGGCAATACTTTAAACATAAAAAAACTGAGTCAGCTCCTCGGGGTTCCAATGGTTCCCACAATCAGCCGGACAGGAGAAGGGGTTGATGATCTTTTCCATGTCATTATCGGCCTGTATGAAGGTGCAGACTTCATGGGACAAAAGGAAGAAATACAGAACGAAGCTCTGCGTGAGTTCCGTGAATGGCATGATGCATACGTTCCAGACCATAAATTCGAAAGCCACGAAGATGACGAGAACAGCTTTACTCCGCGTAACTTCATCCGCCATATCCATATCAATCACGGACCGGAACTGGAACGAAGCATAGATGCTGTCAAGAAAGAAATCGGAAAGACAGAAACCATCCGCCACAAATATTCTACGCGTTTCCTGGCCATCAAGCTACTGGAAAATGACAAAGACATCGAGAAAAATGTCATTGCCAGCCTGCCAAATGCATCTGAAATTCTACGGATCAAGGAACAGGAAGTCAAACGTCTGCGCGAAACGATCAACGAAGACAGCGAACAAGCTATTACAGATGCAAAATATGGTTTTATAACAGGAGCACTGAAAGAAACCTATACCGACAACTACCAGAATACAGAAATGTTCACCCGGATTGTAGACAGTATCGTTACGCATAAAGTCTGGGGCTACCCTATTTTCTTTATCTTCCTGTATTTAATGTTTGAATGTACCTTTATTTTCGGTGAATACCCGAAAGAAGGCATCGAATGGCTGGTAGAACAGTTAGGCAACGCAGTCAACACATACATGCCGGACGGATCATTCAAGGATCTGCTGATTGACGCGGTGATCGGCGGTGTCGGAGGAGTCATTGTATTTCTGCCCAACATCCTGTTACTGTATCTTTTCATTTCTTTCATGGAAGATTCCGGTTACATGGCAAGAGCAGCCTTCATTATGGACAAGATCATGCATAAGATGGGACTGCACGGAAAATCCTTTATCCCGCTAATCATGGGATTCGGTTGCAACGTCCCTGCCATCATGTCTTCACGCATCATTGAAAGCCGCAAGTCACGACTGGTAACCATTCTGATCAATCCCCTGATTTCATGCAGTGCCCGTCTTCCCATTTATCTGGTTCTGGTAGGAGCCTTTTTCCCCGGCAAGGAAAGCCTGATGCTGCTGCTTATTTATTCTGTCGGCATCCTGCTGGCGGTATTAATGGCACGAATCTTCAGCAAATTCCTGGTGAAAGGAGATGATACTCCTTTTGTAATGGAGCTCCCTCCCTACCGCATGCCTACCAGCAAGTCCGTATTGCGCCACACATGGGAAAAAGGTGCACAATACCTGAAAAAGATGGGAGGCATAATCATGATTGCTTCCATCATTATATGGTTCCTGGGATATTATCCCAACCATTCCAGCTATCAGACAACGGCAGAACAACAGGAAAACTCTTATATCGGCCAGATAGGAAAATCCATCGAACCGATCATCAAGCCTTTAGGTTTCGACTGGAAAATGGGAGTCGGACTTCTTTCCGGTGTCGGAGCCAAAGAACTTGTTGTAAGTACTCTGGGAGTTCTCTATACGAATGACGGAAATCTGGACGACGATGCACTTCCCGAACGTATCGCCCAGCAATCGGATATTACTCCGCTCATAGCTTTTGCCTACATGCTCTTTACGCTGCTTTATTTCCCATGTATTGCGACCCTTGCTGCCATCAGGCAGGAAACCGGAAGCTGGAAATGGCCACTTTTTACAGCCTGCTATACAACCGTACTGGCCTGGATCGTGGCATTCCTCGTGTACCAAATAGGAAGTTTTATTATTTAAACAGGAAAAGATGAACTTACAGGATCTCATTGTATATCTTATTTTGTTTCTCTGCATCTGGTATGCAGGGAAACATTTTCTAAAATTTTTCAGAAGAAAAAGTTCTTCAACAACAGGCTGTGGCTGCGGATGTTCCGGGTGCAGTATGGCCTCAAAGCAGAACACCTGTTCGGAAAAGAAAACAAAAAAATAGCGTCCAGGTATTGCAGATTCCAAAAATAGTTGTACCTTTGCAACGCAATTGAGAAAAACAATAGCAAAGCGAGACTGGTTCCTTGGATGAGTGGCTTAGTCAGCGGTCTGCAAAACCGTGTACGGCGGTTCGAATCCGCCAGGAACCTCTTGAAAATCTGAATGCACTCTTAGCTCAGTTGGTAGAGCAACTGACTCTTAATCAGTGGGTCCAGGGTTCGAATCCCTGAGGGTGTACAAAGAAAATGAAAAGTCTGTATCACCTTCGTGATGCAGACTTTTTTCGTTTCGAACTGACCCTCCTTTTGTCTGAAAAAAATCGTGCGGTCGTTGTGACCGAAACGTGCGGTCGTTGCGGCCCAATCGTACTACTCGATACAGCCGCAACGACCATACATTTTTTTCGAAGTGAACAGGAACCTTATCTGATACCAGCAATAGATCCTTTCTTCTTCAAATCAAAAACCTGTTTCAACAGAACTTTTCCATCCAGCTTCTTTACAGTGAACGTCATCTTCTCTCCCTTTTTCTGCAAGATGCCATAGGTTGCTTCATCCAGGTTATATCCTCCCCCGACATACACAGGGAAAGGATTACCGATCTTCCCTTGGGGATAATATGCAAAATCATGTGTATGAGCTGAAAGATTCAGATCAATCGGTGCATGCTGCAGAATAGGTCCCCACAACTTCTGGCAAGGAACATAATCATAGTCATTTCCCCACAAAGGAATGTGATTGATCAATATACGGCAGGAAGCCTGCGTAAATTCCCGGCTTTTCAATTCCTTTTTCAGGAAGTCAGCCTGATCCTCACGGAAAGCGGAAAAATCATTTAAGCCATAATAAACCCAATGGTCATCGGGCTTGTCTTCACCGCAGTCCAATATAATGAAACGGCTGTCTCCCCAGTTAAATGCTCCATAAGTATTGCCGCCCGGGTTATCGAACAGGGAAGGCATGCCGGCTGAATAGGCATTACGAATCTCATGATTACCCCGCACAAAGAACAGAGGACAAGAGGAACCGTGGAACAAACGGGCCAGACGGTTTATATTTGCCATTGCCTCTTCTCTGTCCGAAGGTTCCGGCAAGCAGTCACCGTTAAATACGACAAAATCGTGAGGTATTGAATCCAGCTTTGCCGCCAAAATATTCTCCAGCTTTCCATACACATGCATATCATTCAACACAATAGCAGTGAAGTCTTTCTGCCCGGGTGCAGGCAGACAAAAGCGATAGAATGAAGTACGCACCGTGTCTCCAAAAGCTTTGCTGTATGACTGATAGTCGCCTATTTCACGGGCACATACTCTATAATAATAAGGTTTACCGCCCTCCAATCCGGACAAACGGATTTTATTCTCTATATCATGACAGATAGCCTGACCGTCACGCAAAGCAACCGCACGCTTCAGATTCAATGTATCTGTGCCATACTCTACCCAGCAATGAGCCATCGCTCTCGTCTGGAACATAACCGTAACCCCGTTTTCCGTAGGATTCTGAAGATACGGATCAGAATACAAGAGACGGTCTGCGGGCTGAAGGAAGCGGACTTTTGCCATCACAGGACGGTGATCAGAAGACACCGTGTCCGGTAAAACAGTTCCGCCTTTCCGAACGACAGATTTTCCCGTAGCTTTCCAGACTGCAATATAATCAATCACATCTTCGGGTTTGTTTGCAGGAAAAGTTGCCTGTTTCAGATTGTTCAGCAAGGTGAAGTCCTTCCGGATTTCCTGTATCGTCTGGCTTTCAGGAAGAGCATTCCAGTCGCCTGCCAGCAAAAAAGGTTTGTTCAACCGTGAAGCGATTTTCCGGATAACGTCCAAAGAAGCAAGCTGGTCTTCCGGTGTCAATGACAGATGAGTACATCCGATATAATAATCATCAAACTCTGCCAGCAACAAAACCCGGGCCTCTTCACGCCCCGGCAAGGCAATGCGTTCCACAGATAAAGGATGTTCCCTGGCCAAGAGTCCAACGCCATAAGATCCGCCGTCGAATGATATAGCCTTTGCAAAAACCGGATACATCAACGCTTCATTGGCAATCTCCCGAAGCACATCCTTCTTATGGCTTCGTCCCGTCACACTGTCCACTTCCTGCAATGCTACGACATCAGCCTGCTGCTCTCTGAACATACGGGCTATTCTGACATAATCAGTCTTGCCATCCAATCCTTCACCATGACGGATATTATACGAAATGATCTTCAGATCATTTTCTACCGGGAGTTTCTCCTGTGCCGATAATGAAGATGAAAAAACGCCCAATAATCCCCCTAATAAAGCTCCCCTCACGAAGCTGCCTTTTAATGCATTTGTTTTCATTACAATTAGATTTATACTATAATATCGGGCACAAAGATAACAATTCTAAACGAGAAACGGACAAAAGAAAAATCCCCGGAAAGATTAAAAAATCTTTTCCGGGGATTCATGCACTATATAGATTGAACTTTCAATGCATTATTTACTGAACCGGCGCTGTCTCCACAGCAGGAGTCTTCAACTGGATGTCCGACCATCCTGTCCATGTCGGAGAGACAATATACTGAGGTTCCTGCATCTTACCGATGAAGGCCGTAGCTTTCTTCACTTCAGCATTGGTACGCTCAAACAATTCTTTCATGGTGATGTCTCCATGAGCATCCTGAATGGTTTTCAGCAAGAAATAGGTGTAATATCCCTGTTTCTTGTCGTGATAAACACTGGAAGTCTGATCGCCCGAACTGGATGAGAAACTGATTGTATGACCTTGAGGCATGCCCAGCTTAGGTACGACACGCACACCTTTCTGAGCCAGCAAAGGAGCGGCACTCTTGTATCCACCACTGAAACAAGCATCGAGGAATACATAAGCTCCCTTCACCGGATAGGTAGCCAGACGCTGATAAAGATCAGCCAGAGAGATACCCAGGTGAATATTCTTACCGGTAATATCCACAGGCAGCAGATAGGCCTGCTTGGTTGCCTCATCATTGTTACCATGTCCGGAATAATAGAAGAACAACTCAGCTTCAGGATCCGTGCTGGCCATATTCAACAGCCAGTCAAGCTGCTCATGCATCATACCGGCCGTGGCATTCGGTACCAGTTTGATCTGATTGGCCGGAATACCAAACGTACGCACACAGTATTCACGGAATACCATGGCATCATTTACAGCATAAGGAACATTGATTTCCGCATTGGCTCCGGTCATGCTATAATCCTCATTTCCGATGATCAAGGCGTAACGGTGATTATTCACAGCACCTTCCGGTATATTTTCCAGCAATTCACTCTTAAAGCTCAAATGGAAATCCTGAGGCTGGAGATTATGACGTGCCACCTGACCGTTAATCTTAATGGAGCTGGCTGCTGTCAGATATTCACCGACTTTCACCTTATAAGCTTCATTGATATAAGAAGAATGGCTGTCCTCGGCAGCACTCAACATGACTGCAATAGAGTCACCTTCAAAACGTTTGTTCACCAGGAAACCATAGTCAAGCGTTGTCACTTCTCCCGGTGCAATACTGTCGATCACCATTTCCGGAGATTCTGTATTATACACATTCTTGGGAAGTTTGAAGTTCAGCTTCACATTGTATGCGGTCTTGGCTCCGAAATTCTGCAATGCCAAAGTCAGCTTACCGTTCGATCCCAAAGTAATGGAAGAACCGTTGGATGCAAAGAACTGATGATCGGCAACACGCAAGCGCGGCATGGCATATTCCTGTGCATCTACAATCAGTTCCGAAGGATCCGCATCAAAACCATTTGCCTCAAAAGCATAGATATTAATACGGGTCTGTACGGTAGGCATTTCTTTTTTCACCAGATAACGGAAAGTGTATTGCTTGCTGGTTCCGGCCGGAATATTTCCTCCATCCAGTTCACGGGGTCCATCAAAATACTGATCATATCCCTGTTGTTCCGACAAGCGCAGACGCAAATTGTAGGCATCTCCCTTTCCTTTATTTTCGATGGTAAAGTTAATTGCAAAACTTTCCCCGGCATCAATCACCCGGTTATTGTTCGCATCGATAAAGCTGTCCACACGAAGAACCAGCTGAGCCGGATCCATGGGAACAGGAGTAGCAACCTGCTGCTGATCCGTTACAGCCTCAGCCTTTTTCTGTACCTCATTATAAGCCATCAGACGGGACGGGAATGTAGCATACGATCCTCCGTCAGCAATGATACGGCTCAGCACTTCATACTCAGCCTGCATATCCATATACTGATAGACACCGGCCAGTCCCTGCATATACATTTTCGAAGTCGGTTCTTTTTCAAGAATCTTCAGGAACAGATCTTTTGCTTCCAGCAAATATCCGGCAGCTTTCTGACGAACAAGTGCATATTCGGTGTCGCTGGCTATCGTTGCTCCGTTATTGACAATCTCTGTCGCTACATTAAAATTCGCACGTGCCAATCCTGTCAGCAGTTCAAAATTATCCGGCGACAAAGCATACAGACGTTTATAAATATCCAAAGCCTCCAGATTCTTTCCCTGTCTCTCCAGAATACGTGCCTTAATCGGCAATACCTGCAAATTATTCGGGTCTAATTCCAGAATACGATCAATTGCACTCAACAGCTTCGGCATATTATTGGTTGCGATATGCACGTTCACCAGATTATACAGAAAATCAAGTGAGATCGGATATTTCTTGATCGCTTCCTCCAGAACCTTTTCCTGTTCTGCGTATTGCTTGCGGTTCATATAAATCAGATTCATATAAACGTAGCAATCCTTCAGTTGAGTTTCAGCTCCCGTATTGATATACTCCTTGAAATATTTCAAGGCCATATCCATTTTCTGTAAATTATAGGCAGAAACAGCAGCAAAGAAAACTACAGAAGCATACCGTCTGTCTTTGGGAAACAGTTCGCTCCGGAACATCTGCATATAAGGAATGTCAATATATGCAGCGGCAAAATCCAGAGCTTTTGCCGGCTGTTTCTGGTCGTAATAATACAATGCTGCATTCAACAGATAAGGATACATTGCCCGCAAGCGGTTCTTGGTTCCATCCAGATATTGAGCATTGCCGGAAGCCTTTGTCACATCAACAAACTTTCCGTAACTGTCAATCAGATAATCATACATCCCATTGACATTCGTACCCTTATCCCGTTCACTTTCAAAAAGCACATATTGCTGGTTGGCACGCTTGTAAAGATCGGCGGCACTTTGTGCCACCGAATTAACCGTTACGCCCATCACCAGCCATAAGGCCAAGAAAACTGACTTGAGATTATTCATATTACTTTATCTCCTGATTGTTATTGAACTTTAAATGCATCAACAATGACAAACTCAACATTGATACGACGATATTCACCACCACGTTCCTTAGCGACTTCTACATGGTATTCATATTCGTTCTTTGTATTCTGTAAAGTTGTAATGTTGTTCTTTATATAGTTGGTTACACCTGCTGCACGCAACAAAGCCAACTGTTCATTCTGTGTAATACCCGTTTCCGGAGTCACTGTAATGTTATCAAGGTTACCGTTCTTATAATATGGTTCATCAACAAAGCTACCATACTGTCCACGGTAAGCAATGCGTCCACGAATCGGGCTGGCATCCGCAGAACCGGTAATAATCACCTTAACCTGCTTTCCTTCTGCCAGATATCCGGCGAAATCTCCTTCAAATGCATTCTTGATAATCTTCATCAAAGACATGGCTGCATTTGACTTTTCGATATCATAACCACCAGAGGGGAAGTCTTCCTTGGCAGAGAATTCCTTATTGATCACCTCATACTGATAGCCGACTTTATAGTTCAGAATCTTATTACCATCAGCATCTACGTCAGGAATAACCTCTGTCTTCACATTGATCTGCGTGTTATCCGTGATCAGCTTTTCCTGCTTGTTTTCTTCAACGACAGTCTCCTTGATAGCCTGCAAAGCTTCCTCTTCACGGTTTGCCTGCTGGATGATTTCCAAAGGAACAAAGTTTGCATCATCTTCCAATGCAGTCAGTTTGGTACGGCCGATATTATCGTAAATATAAACCTTGTTGGTTGTTTCGTTACGCACCTCTACATAAGCAATTTCAAATTCGTCGGCATCATTCAATACATACACAGCGTTATCAAATGACAGATTCTTGCTATCCTTGAATGAATCCAGATCTCCTTCCGGCACATCAAATGAAATAGATGCCATCTTGTCGAAACCGATGTTCAGCTTTCCGCTGGCTGCATCATAGTCTCCGATAAACGGATTTTCCATAGAGATACGGTCACCTGCCATACGGGTAGCAACTTCCTGTTCGAACAACTGCTGCTGTTTCAGACGAGTTTCATCGTTCACACGAATAGCATAATCTTCCATGGATTCACCCTGCATCATCTTCACCCATTCATTCATTTTGGCATCAACTTCACTGCTGATCAGTTTGCCATAGAAAGGATTCAACTTATTAGCATCCCAGAACACCATAGAGTTAGCCTGGTTACTCAACAGGAATACTTCACTGCTCTGACGATCCATGAAGAAGCGTGCTCCTACCGTTCCGGTAGCTTCTTGTGTCAATTCTTGTTCTACAGAGTTGTTCTTCAGGTTCAGAATCACAATATTCCGGTTATCTTTTACAACAGCCAGATATTTACCATCAGGATGGAAAGACGGAGCGGTCAACTGTCCGTTCAAGTTTGTAAAAGTATACTTCTCCTTCCAGGTCTTTGTATCAAAAACAACCAGACTCTTATCAGCTACGGTTACAGCCAATAATGAAGCATCTTCAGAGAAGTTGATTCCGGTCACAGCATCTTTCAGCTGCAGGGTCGTACGTAATTTTCTGGTTTGGAAGTTCCAGATATCAATCGTATTGCCATGAGCAGCCGAAATAAAATAATTGTTTGAACTCATTGCCAAAGCTGTAGCAGGAGCTTCTCCCTGAATATATGCCTGAGGCAAATATTCCTGAGTATCATAAATAATGATTTCTCCCAGTGAATTGGAAGCAATAAAATGACGTGCATTGGCCGAATAGCACATAGCTACTGCTACTGCCTTACGGGCTTCCTTGCGTTTGTCTTTCAGTTTAAACAGACACTTGTCTTTCTTACGGAAAGAAAAGATACGGATTTCATCTTCCGGACGTAAAACGGCAACAGAACTACCTGTCGGATTAAACGCCAGATTAGATATCTTCGTGTAATATGAAATCTGAATATCACGCAAGGTAAACAACTTTCCGTCTGAAACATAGGCAGTACAATAAGTCGTATTATCAAATGCCTGAATCGGTTTCTTTGAATTAAAACTAGCCTTTGATGAAACCTGGGCTGAAGCCATGCCACATCCCAATGCTGTCATAAAGACACAGGCCAGGATTCTGCTGGCATAGAATGTCTTATTCTCTTTCATACAATCTTTATTTTTAAAATTTTCTATCTATTCTTTTTTAATAAGCTATCACAACCGGACTAAGAGCAGACAAAGCAGGAGGACACCACCCTACCGGAGCATATCCGCTACAGGTCGGCTCACAATAGACATAGGTTTTCCCACCAAACTGCAATGTCTTTCCTCCAACTTCCTCTTCCAGACATACGGCCATGGCCAAATGGCCCGGATAATAAAGCAGTATGGTATCCAGATGAAGAAGATCACGAACCAAAGTTGCATAAAGCACCACCCGATCTTCACAATCACTGAAAGGATAGAACAATGTTTCTTCAGCGAAGAAAGGATGATCATCTCCCCACACCTCATTGTCAAGCTTGTATTCAAAAGCTGTCTGAACAAAGCGAATCAGAACATTCGCTGCATCCCGTTTGGATTTACCTGCGATCGCTTTCTCCAGCACCGGATACAACTGATTCTTTACTCTTTCACTTATAGGAGTTGTGGCAAAGAATGTCCATTTGGTTGTTTCATCATTATTGATATGCGATTGAGGATAATTCAAATAAAAATTCATCAAATTTGAATTAAACTGCAAAGCAACTTCCAACGAATCTCCTCCTTTGGAAACCAGCCGATGAGGTTCCGTTTCAGCAACATCAAACTTCTGTTCTTTTCCTACAACCAAAGACATCGTCTGTTCGCCGGGATATTGGGCTGTATAAATAAAGAGTCCGTTTTCTTCATATTGAAGCGGATAGAACAATTCATCCTTGATCTGAAAATACTTCTGCTTATAGATGACATGGTTACTGGCCACCAACAAATACAGCCGATTGGTACGAGAACGTCCCAAACGGGCTTTATAGCCGGACTGATTAAACAGAAATGCCTGCATCAGGACAGCTTCAGGAGTTCCCTTTCCTAAAAAACTTTCGCTCAATTGCTGCAACATATTCAGGTAAGCCCAGTCACAAAGGTTATGCTTTATACGCAATGACAGACAGTCACGGAGCAGGTTATTATATGCCTGTCCGGAAAGTAACTGCCAGCCGTCGGCTACATCATTTTCTGTAACACCTTTCAGATGAAAACGCTGAGATGCTTCCAGACGGACCTGCATCCTGGTTCCGTATGCTTCAAAGGTGAAAGTTCCTGTTGTACCGGTTACTTCAGGTACAGCAGCAATAGGGTTCGGCTGCTCAGGAACCGGAAGCGCATGAATTACCGACTTGATTGTTACCAGTCCGTCCTCCAGCGGTTTGTCAGCATCGGGTGCCTGCGGAACAGGTACAGGATCAACCTCTTCCTGAGGCATCTTGATTTCCGGCTGGTCCTTATACCAGTCCCAGCGATGACGCATAAACTCACTATAAGAATCATTTGCCTTCTTCCGGAAGTCACTATACTCGCTCTTGCTCTGCTGCTTGAAACGTTCGTATTCCTTGAATACATCCCGATCCTGATTCTCCTGGGCTACACACCCGAGAGCAGACAAACAACACAACGCAAATACCAATTCCTTTTTCATATCCATCATTCTTTTAAGGTCTGACTGTTATATGGATTACCTTTACCCCCATACGATTATCCTTTTTACGACAATTGGCAAGCCATTCCGTAAATTCACGATAAGTCAACTGTCTGGGCAAAAGGTTACCTCCAGCATTGTCAACCGCTTTTGTAAAAGGAAGCGGAGAAAATATTACATAAATCTGATCGTTCTCAGCTGCCCCACTGCATGTCAGGGTATACTGGTCAACCAGGTTCATTTCTTCCTTGGCTTTTTCGGGAGCAAAGAAAACATAAGGCTCACCATGTTTCACAAACTGCTGTCCGTCACTGTCTGCCTGATAAGGTAACAAACAAAAAGCAGTGGGCGATTCATCAATGAGATAAGCAGCCACATAGCCATCTACCGGCGACTGGAAATACAAATACATATTATCTCCATCGTGGAACTCGCTGCTGACAAACTTCTCTTCTGTTCCGTTTCTCAATATCTTTGCAGTGAAATCTACGGTTGAGTTTTGTATCTCACGCGCCCGTCCGCATACGGCGCATTTGATGACCAGCATGTTTTGCTCGAAAGTAATCTCATACTCCGGTTCACCCACATTCTCAATCCATTCTCCTTTTACTTCACTTCCACTAAGCGAAAAAAAACGGCTGTCTGTTTTTCCATTCTCCATGGTCATGACAGTCGAATTGCTCTGAGTAATAACTGTTCCAAACTCATCAGCCAAAGCCTGCAATTTAGCTCGCTCCAGTGCTGTATATTTTGCATCTTCCAAAGATTGTGTGGAAGGAGCATAATAAATATATTCTCCGCAGACTTTTTTTGTTTTCTGAGCAAAAGCCATCAGCGGGAACATCAGTATCATTAACAGAAAAATATGTTTTCTCATAAAAAATTACAGATATACGTCAACGAACAATGAATGACCAGCGATCCATACAACCGCTGATCATTCACAACGAATCAATGAGACCGGGAGATTACCAGTTCATCAATTTATCCAATTCATCTTTTGTACTCTTGGTTTCTTCTTCCAAGCTCTTACGAACAGCATCTTTAGCTACCTTCTTGGCCATTTCACTGTTATAAGCGATACGAACCAGCACTTCCTTGTTCTTGTTCGGCAACTGACGATATGCTTCAACAATTGTGATTACACGACCGATACTCTGTGAAATCAAGTTTTTGCTGGCCATTACACTCTTGGTTACAGTTGAAGCTTCTTCTGCAGTCAGCTGAGAGTTAGCTACCTGATTTTCAACCAAAGCAGTAATTTCAGTCTGAATCTGTCCAGCCATGTTCTGTTTAGCCAGTTCCAGAGCCTGAATCTTAGCACCATCATAATTTTCTCCGGTACTCATGGCTTCACCCATCATAAACTTAGGATATCCGTCTTCATCGTATTCATACTGCATCAGATAAGACTTATCCAACTGTTTAGCCAAAGGCAGTGCGCCCGGAGCAGTCTGCCAGCCCTGCTTAGCCAGCTTCTTGGCTTCTTTACGTGCATCTTTAGTTGCTTTGTCATTCAGTGCGCTGCGTGACAGCTTTGCGATTTCTTTTCTTTCTTTCATGATTTCCTTAGCTGTTTTTTCCTGTGCATATACAGATCCTAAAGAAACAGCCAGAAAAGCAAAGCACAATACAATAATCTTTTTCATAACCATTCGTTTTTAAAATTTACAATTCAACCAATATCTTGTTTTGCTATTTTTAACAAAATTCCAGCTTCGCGGCAAAAGTATAAAAATACTACACAACAATTTGTCTTATTGAATAAATTAAGCCACTCAACACCAGAAAGTCCAGACAAATCAGAACTTATATCCAAGTTCAAGCTGGATAGTATAAAAAGCCTGATTATGTTCCCAGGAAGTTACTCCCACACGGCTGGTAGCTCCTATAATATAATGTTTGAACTCTACCCCGATACCAAAGGCACCTCCTCCGGTGAACCGACTTCCGAAAAGTTTTTCAGAACTTTCCACTTCATAATAGTCATAAGAAGGATCTGACGTATTATATCCATGATGTCCCTCTCTGGTAAAGTTTCCCCACAGTCCCAAGTCAATATACGGACCAAACTGGAATTGAAGGTTTGCATGCTGATTGAGCGGAAGCTTCCATGATAACAATAAAGGAATTTCCAAAGTCCCAATTTCATACGTGGACTTATCTGCATAGATATAATCTCCCGTTTCATCATCATACCAGCTGTCATAATCATAACAGCTTCCCTTACGATAAACGAAATGAATAGCAGGCTGGAAAGCCATCATGCGGCTCAGACGTATGTCTGCTCCACCCCCAATGAAAAACTCAGGAGAGAACTCTTCAAGTTCCATGCCCGGAACGAAACATCCGAAACCGGCTTTCACAAACCAAGAGAAAGGTTTCATGACTTCTGGAAACATCTTGACCTGAATGGTCGGCGCCACTTTACCATAACGGCGTCCTTTGGTTACTTCCAAAGAATCAAGCACCAACGGCATATCATTGATCATTACATAGCCATGTTTATCTGTATAATAACTCTTACCTGTTCCGATAACGGTAATTTTTGCACTGTCCATTTCATAATAGTCCTCATTCTGGACATGTACCCGAAGCTTGCGTTCCTGTGCCGTTACCCCTAGCGCATATAAACAGGCCAACAGCCCTATCATGATTATTCTTTTCATCTATTCTTCCTCCTTCTTCTTTAAAAACGATAAGAAAACTCTACGCCCATCAACCAGCCATGTTCCGCAGAATCGAATGAGAATTGGGTATGGTTGTACACATCCGCATAAGATAGACACATGTTCTTTCCATAAAAATTAAGCATGCACTTCTTATATTCAAAACCTATTCCATACATTGCCCCAAACTGGAAAGGATTCAGCAAGCAGTCTACTTCTCCATACTCCCCTCCTTCATAACTATCATAAGGATCTCCATTAAAAACTTCACTTCCATTTTCCATAGCAACAACATTGCCGCCAATACCAAAAGACAAGACTGGTCCAAACGAAAGAGCAATGCTTCCATTTCGCATTACTTTATGGCGGTTCACATACAACAATGGTACGTCTATAGAATTCAGCTTCCAGGTCTCAACGTATGAATATCCCTTTTCATTGTAGCGGTATTCTGTTCCACGGTGGCTAAATTGAAGCATAGGACGGAAAGCCCATTTTCTGGACATACGGAATTCAACTCCCATACCCAATTCATAGGCAAACAAACCACTTCCGCCTTTCGCTGTAAACCGGTTAGTTCCAACACCTGCAGATAGCACAAAAGAAGTCACATCCTTGGCACGTTTCCGGCGTCCCACCTGAATCGGTTGGTCAACCTTCACCTGCTTCTTGCTTAGTCCGATAGCCTCTACTGTCAGTTCTTCCACTGACACAGGAACTCCGCGCAACAAGAACTTTCCTTCTACATCTGTTACCGTAGAGAGTTCTGTTCCTTCAACATAAACCAACGCACCAACAACCGGTTGGCCATAATTATCTACAACCTTACCTTTTACATCATGAGTCAGTACGGTATTCTGAGCCAAAGAAACACCTATGACCAGAAAGGTCATCAAGCAAAATATCCAAATCCGTCTCATCTTACTTCCTCCTTTGCCTTGCTTATATCTTTGCCTGAGCGACTAGTAACTCCTTCACCTAATTTATAAACCGGTGAATAATAAACATTTCCCAGACTATCTATTGCATATACACGTGCATAATATCCCCCATAAACATTATATGGAATCCATAGATCAGAGAAATATCCATAATCATCAGGAGTGATGGTCAGAAGTTGAGAATTAGAAAGTTCCGGAAGATCATTGGTTTCATTCAGGCAAATACCGTAAGAAGCAATTTCAGACGGAATGAAACTCCAGTCAAGATTACATCTCCAACCTTCCACTTCCATGCCCGTCTCTTCTTCATACTGCCAGTCACGCCACATTTGCACATTGCATATCTGACGAGCATCCTTTACACTGATAGAAGCAAAGTCACTATAAATACTTCTACTGTTTGATTGATCCATCAGAATATCATCCAACAAGCCTGGATGAGAGTAATTGTAAGAGAAAGAATAGATTTGAGCCCAATAATACAGTTTATCACATTCAAAACTTTGGTTCTCAAACCAGAATACAGAATGTATCTCGTCTGAATACATCTGACTGGCACTATAATAAGCATAATAATCCGCATATTCACTCAAACAAATTTCCGGATTATAATAATTCTCATGATTTTTTAAAGACTGATCAAAAATCCAACCACCCCTGACTTGCATTTCTGTCAAAAGATATTCATCCCCATTGCAATATTTCTTCAATTTACTATACGGCATCTCCGTGACGCTATATACTTGAGGCAGATCCAGCTTTTCAGAATGTTCTACCCAATCATCTACATCATTACATGCCACCAGAAAAAGCATGCAAAGACACATTCCTATTAACTTTTTCATACAATCGTTTATAGTTTATTAGATTCTCAGGTGCAAATATATCACGTTAGTTAATATTCATCAAAGAAAAGCCGTTAAAATTTGGTTTCAAAGTTTTTCCCAAAAAAGAAATATATTTCTTTTGTCGATTCGTATATTTTTCACCAGAATAAAGGAAATTAGGTAATTATTTTTTGAAAAATCATGCAAAATACGACATATTCTAACATAGATGTAAAGCAATTTTCAGGATCGGTATCACCACAACATATAAAGACATCAGTCAGATCAAACTTGAACAACCTTATCTTTTCTCAGTTATTGTCCAGAAATCATCTATACATTTCAGCTGAATCGTACTACTCGATACCCCGGCAACGTACTACTCGATGAGCCGAATTGTACTACTCGATACCGCTGCATCGTATAGTCAATGTCAGACCATCAAACAAAAGAATGCGGGACAACTCCATTATGGAGATTGTCCCGCACTCTATTTATATTCTGTCCGGACAGATATTACTTATTGGTTACCGTCGGATCACCATCCTGCTCAAACTGGCCTTTTCCTAAACTCTTGAAACGATAAGTATACAGGTAATAAGCACCATCATCGTAAACAGTCAAAGTCAATGCATAGTACAAATCTGCACCATTCATCTGAGTTTCGGCATTCGGATAATTCAATTCCATAAACTGACGAGCGCCCTCAGCCAGCATTTCCTGCAAATATACTTTTGCCTCATCATCACTCATAGCTTTCAGAATTCCATCAGGATCATTTGATAAGCGCTTGTACATCGTGATGTTGAAGTTCATATAATTTGCACTGGCACCAAACCAATACTCAGAATCCTTGTACTTCGCATCTACATATCCCGGATGATTTTCAGCTACCCAGTCAACCAGCTTCTGCAACTGTTCCTTAGTTGGAGTTACATTAATGATCGGGCTGAACATCCATTTACCACCAGAAATGATATAAGTTTCTTTTTCTTTAGTAACAATATTGGTTATCGGAGCCCAGCTGCCATTGAATGTGTAAACTCTTGACTCCAATGTAGTAACCTTTTCTGATGAATTATAGAACTTATACAATACAGCCATTTCATCACCATTCTGTGCATAAGGCAGATAAGCGCTCAAGAACCGAGGAACATAATTATCCGGATCAATAGATGAACTAAAGTTGTTGTTTGTACCCGGAGCTCCCATAGCATCATAATCCTCATTGGTCAGCAACACAACATCATCGTCTGAGGATGCTTTCCAGGATGAACCGTTGAAAGCAAACAACGCAATACGGTCTTCTGTTTCAGGTCGATTCGTCCACTTCAGATTGCTTACCGTCACATTATCAATCTGAACGGTTGTCGTAGCAGCTTTCGGTCCATTTCCCGTGTAACGGAAAGCCACATATACAGACTGGCCATTATAAGAAGCCAATGACATGCTTCCTACATTAACAAGAGCATCACCATAACCACTGGAAGGCTTGTCAATTTTATCAAAGTCTGCAAATTGATCTGTCACTTCAGTCCAGGTGGCAGCGGCCACGTCGTTTCCATCAAAATCTGTAGAAATCAACACATCCAGACAATCAGCATTATAATAACCATATTTCAGATCAAATGTCAAATTCAAATCGGCACTGCTCACAGCAATGGCAGGAGTAACCAGCCACGAAACAACTTCACCGTCACTATATCCATTAGCTGAGAACTGAGCATACAAATTTCCACTATTCAATTTAGCCTGCCAGGTGCGTTTACCAACTGTACATTGCTGAACCCATCCCTTCAAATTGATATCTTCGTCTTTAGCCTGAGACTCAAAATTTTCGCTGAAAACAGGATTCACACTTCCTGTCCATGACGGTTCTTCTGAAGCATATTTATAATCTACAGAAACATAAGCACCTTCAACAGCATTGGGGAATTTGTTCTTAAGCAAAGCAGGGATTTCATTTACGCCGTGACTGGGGGACAGGAAACGCACCGGAGCATCTGCTCCCCAGATCTTGATGTAATCTTCATCCGACAAAGATGTCCAATCCAGATTTGCATACTTAGTTTCCAGTTCAGAAGCATCCCCCTGGAACTGATAAGTAACACCTATGGTGGAACCATTTCCCCAAGAAGGATACAGTGAAGTCAATACAGCAGGAATATATTTATCGCCTGAAGCAAAACTATTCAAGGCCAGTTCAGACTTTACTTTATTAGCCAATGCAGTATCAGCCTTAGTTTTCGCATCTTTCAGTGCTGCCTTGGAGATCGTTTCATAATCAGCACTGGTCAACACATACTCTTCCTTCTCATTGACCACGGTAACACCTTCCGAGTCAATTTCCTGATAAATGTCTTCCAACGGGTCGCAAGCCACAATAGCAACACCCAATAGAGACAAAGCAACTAATTTATATCTGAGTTTCATAAGTCTTTTTCGTTTAGCGATTAAAACATAATTTTAAATCCGGTAGACCAGGTCGTTCCAAATCCATAGTAAACCAAAGCTGAACGCCAGTCATGATTTGCTCCATCCTTGGCATCTGCAATATAACGAGTATTTGTCAAGTTATACACATTGCTATAGACTACAGCTTTCAGGCCTTTACACAAATCAAAGCGGTAACTCATACCTAAGTCGATTGTGTAAAAATCAGGCAACTTCCATGCATCCACTCCGGCATCGCTTTTATCTGTACGGTTTGAGGGATCAAAGTCAGCATAGTTTTTACCAGCATAGTTGTAATCTACACTCAGTTTCAAACCTTTGAACATTTCCCAGGAAGCAGACAAAGCACCAGTCATCTGTGCAGAGTTTCCTACGTGAACATCCTTTACATAAGCATTGTATGTACCGATCGGAGCACCCATATCATCATACAAGGTGAAGTTTACATCGTCAGCCCACTTCCAGTCACCATAAGAGAACATTCCTTTTAATTCCAGATTCTCAACAGGCTTATAAGTTGCTTCCAGTTCCACACCCATGTGTACGGCGTCAAGACCAGTAATATTAGCATATTCATCACCAATCTGACGGCGAGTTGTCTTGTCATTCCAACGAGTATAATAACCATTCAACGCAAGATTGAAATTATGTGTGCTGAATCCATAACCCAACTCAAAAGTCATAATCTTTTCGTAAGGAGCATTATCATTAGCTACGATGTTATTGTTCGGGAATACAGCATTGAAGAACGGAGCACGGGTAAAGTATCCGGCATTTACGAACACATTATGATTCTTGGTAAACTTATAGTTGAAACCACCCTTCACACTCCAAGGCAGGAAATGATAGAAGTCAGAGATTTTCTTTCCATCAATCGGAGCACCACCACGGTCGTGATAACGATATGCTTCTTCAGTCAGTGATGCAGACAAGAATGCAGACCATTTTTCCTTGGTATATTCAGCCTGAGCAAACAAACCTGCCCAAACAATTTCACCAACACTATAGTACTGAACATAATCACCTTCTTTCAGAATCGCATCTGAAGTCTGGAAATCCAGGGCTTTGCTTCCAGGAGCATAATAAGCACCACCCAGCAGGTCATCAATTTTTTCCGCATGATATCCACGATAATAGCGTCCGTCAAAACCGCCTGTCAAGGTAAAGTTCTCTGTAAAGCGATTCTTATAAGAACTCAAAAGTCCATACCATTTGTGGTCATTGATTGCATTAGTAAAAATAACTTCAGAACCGTTTTCAGAAGCAGCATTTGCTTCCATAGCTGAATGGAAATCAATCAATCCGTCAGTCGTCATCATGGCACCATCCTTTGGACGACCAGTATTATAGTCTATTGTCAGCCACTCAGTATGATTACCACGAACACGGCGTCCACCACCGGTAGCGATTGAAGCATAAAGAGAAGTACTCAAAGATGACTGTTCATTGATGGTCCAGTAATGGTTCAATGAGATCTGAGGTTTGTGATAGAAATTATAACCATAACCACTTCCAGTCAAAACACCATTAATATAGCCATAACCATTATTAAAGCGACCACCATCAGGACTGTTTTTATAATCCTCAATATAGTGCATGGTACCACGCTGATTATGCCACTGCGGAGCACCGAATGCTGTCAGCGAAAGTTTATGATGTTCATTGATTACCTTAGAAATATTTCCAAAATAAGTCCAGCCTTCGTAGTTCGTACCTTTTACATAGCCATCACCTGTATTCAAGGCCCCCATCAAAGTAACTGCCCATCCGTTGTCCATCAGACCAGTAGAAAGAGAAACTGAATATTTACGATAACCATCGTTACCGATACCGAAATATGCAGATCCGCCACGTTTGGCTTCTGTACTTTTAGTAACCATGTTCATGGTACCACCGACAGAGGAAAGACCCAAAGCAGAAGCACCCAGACCACGCTGTACCTGAATAAACTGGCTTACATCAGACAAACCAGACCAGTTTGACCAATAAACCTTACCATTTTCCATACCATTAATAGGTACACCATTAATCAGAATACCCAAATTAGAAGAGTCGAAACCACGCATGTTAATACGTGAATCTCCATAACCTCCACTTTCACGGGTAACATATACAGAAGGAGTGGATTTCAACAACTCCGGAAACTCCAGGTTACCTACTTTCTCCTCAATCTGTGCCAACTTGACATTTGAAATAGGAATCGGAGTCTGACGGTCGCTCTTAATAATTGAAGCAATCACACTTACCTCCTCCAGTCCAACAGCATCCTGAGTTAAAGCAATTTCTCCCAGGTCAGCTTTTGAACCAGAGACATTCACTTCACGACGCAATTCGGAATATCCGACATAACTAAAGACAAGTACGGCCTTTTTGGCACGTATTTCTACAGTAAAATTACCGTCTATGTCGGTAATAGACCCTAAGGAAGTACCGCTGACAGCAACCGTCGCACCAATCAACGGTTCCTTTGTTTCAGCATCCACCACCTTACCCTTCAAGGTAGCCTGAGCTACAGCCGTCGCAACGCTACAAACAGTAAGCATCGCAAACAAAAGTAAATGCTTCAGATGATTTTTCATACGTTTTTTGTTCTAATTGTAGTTTAGTTTAATCTTCTTAGTCACAAATATAAGTATTTATAATCTAATTTTCACTATTTTTAGCCGAAGAAATGTAACACACCTTCATTTTTAACACATTTGTCTTGTTTTACACTACAAATCTATTACATTTGCCCGCAAATACAATCTATTAAGGTGATAACAAATTACAACCATTTTACTTTATATATCCTTTTAAACAGCTTATATTCCACCTTAAATCTAACTATTTTTTGCACCTTGAAAGAATTTTACTTACAATCTAACAGATAGATATAGCCATAATCCTCAATAGGCAAAATCTTCTCTACAAAATAAAACTACAATTATGCACAAATAACAAAAAAATCCGAAAATGCTTTTCAACGAAAAAACATCTCCGGATTTTCTGCAATAACCAATATACTTATTAGTCAGCCATCAATTTACGGTAGCGTACCCGCTTTGGCTCAACATTTCCCATACGTTTCATCTTATTTTCTTCATACTCCGTATAACTTCCTTCAAAGAAGAAAACTTCGCTATTTCCTTCAAATGCCAGAATATGTGTACAAATACGATCAAGGAACCAACGGTCGTGACTGATCACCACCGCACATCCTGCAAAATCTTCCAAACCTTCTTCAAGTGCACGCAGTGTATTAACATCGATATCATTGGTCGGCTCATCCAACAAAAGCACATTACCCTCTTCTTTCAGTGCCATAGCCAAATGCAGACGGTTACGTTCTCCTCCTGACAGCATACCACACAACTTTTCCTGATCGGAACCAGAGAAGTTAAAACGGCTGAGATAAGCACGAGCATTCACATCCCGATTTCCCATACGAATCAGATCGTTTCCACCACTGATCACCTGATATACACTCTTATTTGGATCAATATCTTTATGCTGCTGATCTACATAAGCCACTTTTACGGTCTCTCCTACTTCAAACTCTCCTTTATCCGGAGTTTCCAATCCCATAATCAAACGGAAAAGAGTAGTCTTACCAGCACCATTCGGGCCAATTACCCCTACGATTCCATTAGGAGGCAACATAAAGTTCAGATCATCAAACAACAATTTGTCTCCGTATGCTTTAGCTACGTGCTTAGCCTCAATCACCTTATTACCCAAGCGAGGACCATTCGGAATAAAGATTTCAAGTTTTTCTTCCTTCTCTTTTACATCTTCATTCAGCAATTTATCATAAGAATTCAGACGAGCCTTTCCTTTTGCCTGACGAGCCTTAGGAGCCATACGCACCCATTCCAGCTCACGTTCCAAAGTCTTACGGCGCTTACTTGCAGTTTTTTCCTCCATTTCCATACGCTTGGTTTTCTGCTCCAACCAGCTGGAGTAATTTCCTTTCCAGGGAATACCCTCACCGCGGTCAAGTTCCAGAATCCATCCAGCTACATGATCCAAGAAATAACGGTCGTGCGTAACAGCAATTACCGTACCCTCATACTGCTGCAAATGCTGTTCCAGCCAATCAATGCTTTCTGCATCCAAATGGTTGGTCGGCTCATCCAACAATAAGATATCCGGCTTCTGCAACAGCAAACGGCATAAAGCAACCCGACGGCGTTCTCCTCCAGAAAGATTTTTTACCAGTTGATCTTCCGGCGGACAACGCAAAGCATCCATTGCACGTTCCAACTTGGTATCCAGATTCCACGCATCAGTTGCATCAATAATATCCTGCAGTTCTGCCTGACGAGCAAACAAAGCATCCATCTTTTCAGGATCCTCATAGTACTCCGGCAGTCCAAACTTATTGTTAATCTCTTCATATTCAGCCAGTGTGTCTACCACCTGCTGCACGCCTTCCATAACGACTTCCTTTACGGTCTTAGTATCATCCAGCTGAGGTTCCTGTGCCAAATATCCCACCGAATAACCTGGAGAAAAAACAACCTCTCCCTGGTAATTCTTATCAAGGCCGGCGATGATCTTCATCAACGTAGACTTACCTGAACCATTCAAACCTATGATTCCGATTTTGGCACCATAAAAGAAGGACAGATAAATATCTTTCAACACTTGCTTGTTGTTCTGGAAGGATTTGCTCACTCCCACCATTGAAAAAATAACTTTCTTGTCGTCTGCCATATTACATCTAAGTTTATTAATAAAAAAATCTATAATTGCATTTAATGCTTCGTCCCCAAATTCGTTCTGCCAGACAATAGAATCAACGATTCAGCATGTGCTTTCTGAAATAAACCCGAATACAGGTATAATAGAAAATAAGACCAACAGCACAAGCTGTCAAAGCCATATTATACATATTTCCCTGAGAAAAGAAATATCTTCCGGCCAAAACACCAAACATCACACCAGCCTCCCATAGTAACTGATAAGTATGAAAGCCTGTACCACGCTCACAATGAAGAGGCAATAAAATCATCATCTGCAAAAAACGAGACAACGAAAATCCGACCCCCAAACCGATCAGACTTCCTGACAAATAAGGCTGATACCCTTCTGCTTCCTGAAGCAATGCTAAACCTACCGCCATCAATATCAAACCTGTTCCTATTTCCCAACCACCATCCGGTAAACGGGAAAAGCAGTAACGGCATAACAAATAGAATAGGAATCCACCTGCCATGCAAAGATAAAAAGAAGATTGATATTGAGCACCAAACAAGGCACCCAAAATAAAAGGAACGATCATCATATTTATTCCCGGCAATAGTACACGGGGAAGAAGAAAGCGATCCAATGAGAACAGAGGCAAATCCAGCGGCGCCCGGAAACAGACATCCAGCATGGATATACATAAAACAGAAACTCCCCCCAACAAAGCAGAGACGCACATCCATGTAAAGAAAGAAAAGCTGGTTCCATACCAAACACCGACGGCCACTCCGATCAGCATTCCCAGTACCCCAGACCAAGCAAAACACAAATTGGCCTGATCACGTTTATTGCCCGGTGTTACATCTATCGCCAACGTTGCTCCTGTTGATGCCAGTGTTACGCCAAAACACATTCCTTGTAGAATACGCACTAGAAACACCTGCCATACAGCAGACAAATATACATACGCAAAGTTCAGAAGCAACAGCAATAACATACTGCGAATGCAAACCTGTTTCCGGGGAAAAGTATCCACTAAATATGCATTCAGAATACCAGGAAAGAACAGAGCCACCGCAAAAACGGCAGTTACCGCACTTGCCGTCAGCTCTGTACATCCCCATGATTCCATAGACCAATGGTGCAACAAAGGGAACAGCATATAAACAGCCATGTAAAGCATGGTATTTGCAATGACCAGCAATGCAAAGTTCCTATTCCATAATGCCGTATTCGTCATATACTATTCTGGCAATCCATTGATTTTTAATATTGTTCCGACTCGTTCGGGAAATCACTTGACTTCACATCTGCAACATACTGACCAATAGCATCCGTCATAACCGTATGCAGATCAGCATAACGCCGCAAGAAACGGGGACTAAATCCCTTAGTCATTCCCAGCATATCAGCTACCACCAACACCTGGCCATCGACAGCTCCTCCGGCACCAATACCAATAACAGGTATGGTCAGTTCACTGGCCACACGTTTAGCCAGATCTGCTGGGATTTTCTCCAGTACCAAAGCAAAGCAACCGGCTTCTTCCAGCAAATGAGCATCCCGAACCAGTTTTTCAGCTTCAGCATCTCCTTTGGCACGCACACCATAAGTTCCATATTTATTAATAGACTGAGGCATAAGGCCCAAATGTCCCATAACAGGCATACCTGCACCTATAATTCTACGAATAGCGTCTATTACTTCTTCTCCACCTTCCAGTTTCAGAGCATCCGCTCCTGTTTCCTTCATAATACGGATAGCATTACGAACTCCATCAAACGGATCTGCCTGATAAGAGCCAAAAGGCATATCTACGACCACCAATGCACGTTTTACTCCGCGCATCACAGATTTTCCATGATAAATCATCTGATCAATCGTTATAGGAAGCGTAGTTACATTTCCCGCCATTACATTAGAAGCTGAATCTCCCACCAGAATTACATCAACGCCTGCACCGTCAACTATTTGTGCAATGGTATAATCATAAGAGGTAAGCATTGAAATCTTCTCTCCTCTTTGCTTCATTTCTATCAAACGATGGGTGGTCACTTTACGTGAATCCCCCGAAAGATATCCTGCCATATTTCTATTTTTTTCTTTTAGTTTATAAAAATCAGCTGCAAAAGTAGCTGATTTCTCCGATTCAAGCAAATAAAATCAAAGCAGTCTCCTCATCTCTTCGTAAGTGAAGTTTCTAAAATCAGGGATTACCAGGCTGCATTTATCACGAATTGCTTCTTCTGAATTAGTGGTACTTAATCCTACGACAAGCATTCCGGCTGCATTCCCAGCTTCCAGTCCATGAAATGAATCCTCAAACACAACGCAATTTTCAGGAACAGTTCCTAATATATCTGCTCCCAATAAAAAGCAGTCTGGAGCAGGTTTAGAGTGTTTCACCCGTTCCGCTGTAAGGATATAATCGACCAGTTCTTTCAACTCAGGATGAGCACGATAGACATTGGCCATTTTCATTTGATTGGAACTTGTCACAATTGCCATTTTCACCCCATGCTCACGCAGATTCTTCATAAAATCCACAACGCCAGGAATGAAATCATAATGCATTTCTTTCTCAAAAAGATTCAAAGAATCTGTGATCTTCTGCCTGACTTCTTCCATATCAGGAAAGTAAGTATCATAAATCCGAGTCAAAGTCTGTCCTTTAATTACACGTCCAAACTCAGAATATTGAGGAAAATATTTTTCACCTATTTTGTTCCAAAACAAAGTATACTGAGTTTCGGTATCCATCACAACCCCATCAAAATCAAAAAGAGCAGCTATACATTTTGTTGTATCCATATCTTAAGTTTAAAATTTACGAATTCCAGTTCAACAGCAACATAATATTCAACAACGATACGACCGTAGCAATGAAATAAAGTACGAAAGAGCTCCAACGGGAATTAGCATACGGTCCCATAACACGTCGGGAGGACGTAAGTCCAACTTGCAGAAAAACAGTAAAAGGAAGCTGAAAACTTAAAACCATTTGCGAATAAATCAGTCCTTGAAAAGGATCACCTATAAAGAAAATGATCAATAAAGCTATTCCTAAAGAGAGTAAGACCCCTACTCTGGAATGTACATCCTTAATATGATAAGATTCGCCGAAAATTCCCGCAAAAATAGAACCAGCCGCCATTCCACTGGTGACAGTTGAAGAAATACCTGCCATCAATAATGCCAGAGCAAAAACAATTCCAGCCTGATTACCCAACAAAGGATCCAGCAAAGACTTTGCCTGCTGTAACTCTTCTACCGGAGTACCTGTTACAAAAAAAGTAGATGCCGCCAATAAAATCATCGCACTATTGATAGCCCATCCTATCCCCATGGAAAGTAAAGTATCATAAAACTCATACTTCAACAATTTACGGATAGCGGTATCACTTTGCTTATTATATTCATGACTCTGTACAACTTCAGAATGCAAAAATAAATTATGAGGCATAACGACAGCCCCCAGCACACTCATAATAATCAACATACTGCCCTCAGGTATGCTTGGAACCACCCATGAGCAAGCTGCTAATCCCCAGTCGATATCAACAAGAAAAAGCTCATAAAGAAAAGAAAGCCCTATCACAGATACAAACGCTATAATCGCCCGTTCAATACGCTTATAAGAATTTGTAAAAAGCATTATGACAACCAAAGCTGTTGTAAGCACTGCTCCCCAGACAACAGGAATACCGAAAAGCATCTGTAAAGCAATGGCACCTCCTAATATTTCTGCCAACGAGGTAGATATAGAGGCTAAAACAGCCGTAGCCAAAACCGGGCGCGAAACCCACCGAGGGGTATAGCGTGTCGCTGCCTCACTAAGGCACAATCCCGTCACAATTCCAAGATGAGCCACATTATGCTGCAAGATGATCAGCATCACAGTAGACAATGTTACAATCCACAACAAAGCATAACCATAGTCAGAACCTGCCGCAAAATTGGAGGCCCAATTTCCCGGATCGATAAATCCTACTGTAACCAGCAATCCGGGACCAATATATTTAAAAAAGTCAAGACCACCCAAATAGCGCAGGTGATCTTTCCGCTTAAGCTCTTTGATGAAATTCCACATAAAATACCTTTTTAGTAATTTTAAACACACAACAATTACGCAAGGTTCACATCAAAGCAAAAAAAGATTCAGTTATTTATTACGGAATGCTTCCCACCCAACAGCATCATACCAGGTAATAGAAGATTCATAATAAGCGTCCCAACGATCATGAGAGGTATAATAAGGAATATACATACCTATTCCGCAAAAACGATCAGAATCCGGACGAACCTCCTTAAATCCTCCATTTACACAATCCTTTGCTACAACTGCCCGATTCAGTACCTCCTGAAAGCCTGCCGGAATAGTACCTCCATTCAACACTCGAAAAAAGTCACCAACATCATAAGAAAAGTCATGATAGCTACCTGCGCCATATTGCTGAACATCATCAAAAGACAAAGTTGGTATCGAGTCTGCAAAAGCAAGAAGTTCATTCCGAACAGCGGTTGCCAAATCATTCATTTGAGTGCAATCAACCACAGCACAAGTTCCCCATCCACCAGTCATAGAAGAATAATAACCTGTAAATGCTGCACATAATTCCTGGAAACGGATATCATCCTCTGTCAGATAAGCAAAAAGACGCTGATAAGGAAAACCACCTGCAGGAGTTTCCATTACTGAAGCAATGCAATAATGCGTTACATCTCTTAATTCATAAGCAACCTCAGCAGTTCCCATCATACATGCATCAAAAAGAACAAAATCAAGTGTTCCTTTTCCAAACCCCTCCTGCAGAACAGCAGCCAGCTCCGGAACATTGATGGAATAAGCATTATCGTCACCAAATGCACGGCCTACTGTCTGATTAGCCTCCATCCATCCCGTAGCATGAGAACCGAAGATCAATCCATAGGTTTCAGATGGCACTGCCTTCTGCATATCCTTAAACACCTGAGCCATAATTACCGGATCCACGGCATTATGTTCCGGATCCGTATAAGACTTTCGCACAATAGCACTTTGGAAAACATTTGCTTCTGTCAGTTCTGCCCCCTGTAAAGCCGGCATAGAATTGATATTACCATGTCCATCTGATACAAATTCAAGTATAGAAGGAGCTGTCACATATGGATCACCTGCCTTAGGGCGGTAGTACAACAGCAAACTACATGAATCCTTCAAAGAAGACATACTTTCATACATCCAAAGTACGTTCTTCTTTAAATAGCTGTCCAAATCGCCTCCCGCCTGATTATTAGAGACCAAATAAGCTAATATTGTACGCCCCTTACGTGGTAACGGGTCCTCTGACGGAATTTCGTTCGAACATGCGGCCAACAGCAAAACTGAACAGAGACAGATTAATATCTTTTTCATAAACGAATCAGTAGGTATCAGCTTTTTCAAACTTGAAATCTGGTCCAACATTCAAAACCACCAAGGTTTTTCCCTTTTCGTATTTTTGCTTTAATTTTGAAAGCTCTTTTTGAAGACTTTTCTTCTTGGAACTGAAAAATACGAAACAGGTGCGATTCCGCTCCCCTTTCTGCATTTCCAGATAATCCTTCAACTGGAGGCTATATAAAGCACGGCCAACCAAGAAACCGTTTTTATCCAAGGATGCACTATCCACATACTGAATATCGGTCATATAAACCAATGAATCCGTAAACGAAGCCGAAACTCCAGCCACGTAAACACCATATTTAGTCTTGTTCTTAGGCTGCTTGGCAAATACAGTAACAGCGGCTACAGCCGCAACAAGAAAACATAAAATCTTAGTCAATTTCATAATCAAAAATCTAAATTGGCAACAAAAATAATCAATTATCACTTAATACAAAAAGAGTGAATACAAATTAACATAGAAAAACGGATAAAACTACACCCTTGCAGTTTTATCCGTTTCTTTTCTTTTTTCGGAAATCAATCCTTATCTTATCCCAAATAAGACTTGAGCAACTTGCTACGCGAATTTTGTCTTAATCTTCTAATAGCTTTTTCCTTGATCTGGCGTACACGCTCACGGGTCAGCCCGAATTTATCGCCGATCTCTTCCAACGTCATTTCCTGCGTATTAATACCGAAAAACATCTGGATAATATCCTTTTCTCTTTCGGTCAACGTAGAAAGTGCTCTGTCGATTTCCCTCGAAAGTGATTCATTAACCAAGGAACGGTCTGCCATAGGTGAATCGTCATTCACCAGAACATCCAACAAACTGTTGTCTTCACCTTCCACAAAAGGTGCATCTACAGATATGTGGCGACCTGAAACCTTCAAAGTATCCGAAATCTTGTCTACCGGAATTTCAAGCTCATCAGCCAACTCTTCCGGAGACGGACGCCGTTCATTCTCCTGCTCAAACTTAGAGAATGCCTTACTGATTTTGTTTAATGAACCAACCTGATTCAAAGGCAAACGCACGATACGTGACTGTTCGGCCAAAGCCTGCAATATAGACTGGCGAATCCACCATACCGCATAACTGATAAATTTGAATCCACGTGTTTCATCAAACTTCTCAGCAGCCTTGATCAAACCCAAGTTACCTTCATTGATCAAATCCGGCAAACTCAAGCCCTGGTTCTGATACTGCTTGGCTACAGACACCACGAATCTCAAGTTCGCACGCGTAAGTTTTTCAAGCGCAACACGATCCCCTTTTCGAATACGTTGAGCGAGTTCCACTTCTTCTTCCACCGTAATCAAGTCTTCACGACCGATTTCCTGCAGATATTTGTCCAGAGAAGCGCTCTCTCGGTTAGTAATACTTTTGGTAATCTTTAATTGTCTCATTCTTTCAAACAGATTTGGATGCAAATTTATGAAAAAAAACCAACTTAGCCTAATATCTTTAAGAAAGATTAAAAAATAAGCTTTATTTCTTCTTTCAACAAAGGATTAATGATAAAAGTCGACAAAGGCGTGCTTGTTTAACAAAACATAACACGCCTTTACTATTATCTTAAAAATCAGCTATCACGAAAGTTATTCTGCCTGCGACAAGTCTACAGCATAGTTAGCTCGCTTACCGGAAGGATAAACTCCTGTCATAAAGAGCACCTGATCAGGCGACTGTGAAGCAGCTTTCATTACATCTTCCAAATCCTGCACGGTCTTCAACTGCTTATTATTGGCCTTCAAGATAATAAATCCTTTTCGGATTCCACTGTCGGCCATACGGCCATCTGTTACTCCTGTCACTTGCACACCATATCCCAGATTCAATTGTTTCTTTAAATCTTCCGGGACTTCACGGAATGCTGCTCCCAGAATTTGCATATCAGCCTTCTTGACAACTTTTGTGTTACCCTGTGCATTCTTTAATGTCATCGTAAATTCCTTTTCACTCTTTTCACGAAGTACCTTGACTTTCACCTTATCACCAGGACGGAACTTAGCCAGATAGCCTTGCAAATCTGCCATTGTCTTTACTTTCTGTCCATTCAACTCAAGGATAACATCATCAATCTTCAGGATACCATCGGAAGAACCACCCTCTACAATTTCTGTAACCTGTACCCCTTCTGTAGCACCCAGTTCTTTTTGCTTATTCCGAATTTCATCCGGATAGCGTTCTTCACCAACATTCAATCCACCTATACCCAACATAGCCCGTTGTACGGTACCATATTGTTTGATATCAGAAACGACCTTCGTCATAATACTGGTCGGAATTGCAAAACCATAACCAGAATAAGCACCTGTAGGAGAAACCAGCATAGCATTGATACCAACCAGCTCACCACGAGCATTCACCAACGCACCACCACTATTTCCCTGATTAATGGCTGCATCTGTCTGAATAAAAGACTCAACCTGGTTAGCTCCCAATCCACGAGCCTTGGCACTTACCACACCGGCCGTAACCGTAGATCCCAGATTAAACGGATTTCCGACAGCAAGAACCCATTCTCCCACCTTCAGAGCATCCGAATCACCAACAGGAATAGCCGGAAAATCATCACCTTCGATTTTTACCAAAGCTAAATCACTGGTTGGATCAGTTCCAATCACACGTCCTTTCAGTTCACGGCTATCATGTAGCTTTACGCTAATTTCATCAGCTCCGTCAATCACATGGTTGTTTGTCACGATGTAACCATCCTTAGAAATAATTACACCAGAACCAAATCCACGCTGTTCCGGCACTTGCACCTGACGTTCACCGCCACGTCCGTTTCCGAAAAAGAAATCAAAAAGGTCCGGCTGTGTCTGCACGGTCTTCACCTTACTGCGCTGTATAGCCATTATATGCACTACAGAGTTCAACGAACTTTCAGCTGCTTGTGTCAAATCTACCGGCTGCATTGATGTTGCATCCAAAGCAACCGTACGCATCGGCGCACCTTTAAACACATCATAGAAAGAATTTGCATTCTGCTGTTGGTTCTTTTGAATAAGCGTATATGCCGTAACACCGGCAACACCGGCACTGACAGCCACCATAGCAGCTGTACCTATCACAAACTTAGTTGTTCTTTTCATACTCCTATATTCATTAATTGTTAATTACAACCTTTGTTTAACATTTCATCTGCTAAAGTAGGACAAAATCCATACGGTTGTACTCATTGTCAGTCCTTTTTTCCGTCTTTTAACAAAGCATGCTGACTGATTAACCGCAGTTAACGGCAGGTTCTGTCAAATTTACATTCATTATCAGTCGATTTTTCCAGGCTTAAAAGATATTTCTGCCAAAATTACCGCAAATCCAGTTTATTTATTTACCTTTGCAGAAGAAAGCAGTAGGCCGGTCTGTCGCTGATACTTCTATGTATAAGAGGAAAGTCCGGGCAACACAGAGCATCCTACTTCCTAACAGAAAGCTGTCCGCAAGGGCGGAGTAATGCAGAAGAAAATAACCGCCTTTCTCCGGAAAGGCAAGGGTGAGAAGGTAGGGTAAGAGCCTACCAGACGTATAGTGATATACGGGCTGTGCATCTTAGGAGTTGTAAGGTCATGTAAACCGGCATCAACGAGGGTTGCTCGCCCCACGTCGGAGGGTGGACCGCTAGAGCCTGTCGGTGACGACAGGCGTAGATAAATGACAGACTCCCCTGTTCGCAGGGAGACAGAACCCGGCTTATAGGCCAACTGCTTTCTTTTTTTTAAAATCTGCGGGTAACATATGAACAAAGCTTCCATCAATCACTGGCTGCAATTCCTCACCGTCGGTATCTGGCGAGTAACGGATGATGAAATCACACCGCTTCAACGGCGATTATATTCTTGTATCAAAATCGTTATTCTTTCCGTTCAGCAATTCCTAAACGACCGTATCCAGGTACGTGCTTCAGCATTAACATACAGCACTCTCCTCTCCATCATTCCCATCCTGGCCATACTTTTTGCCATTGCCAGAGGATTTGGATTTGATGCCGTGATTGAAGCACAGTTCCGCCACGGAATGGCCAAAGAACAGGCAGAGTTAGTCATATCCTGGATCAATTCTTATTTGCAGCATGCACAAAGCGGCGTTTTCATCGGTGTCGGCTTAATCATGTTACTATGGACCATTCTTATCCTGACTGACAATATTGAGCTCAGTTTCAACGCTATCTGGCAGGTCAAACACCCGAGAACCGTATTCAGAAAAATCACCGACTATTTCTCGATGATTTTACTGCTCCCCTTGCTTATTGTCATTTCAAGCGGTTTGACCATTTTCATGACTACCTATATAAAGGATATGGAAAACTTCCTGGTACTGGCTCCAGTCTTAAAGTTCCTTGTCCGCATGATTCCATATGCCCTTACCTGGGGTATGTTTATCGGCTTGTTCATTTTCATCCCCAATACCAAAGTAAGACTACAGCATGCATGGCTTCCCGGAATTCTGGCCGGAAGTGCATTCCAGGCCTTCCAGTATTTCTACATCAACAGTCAGATTTGGGTATCTAACTACAATGCCATCTACGGAAGCTTCGCCGCTATCCCCATGTTTCTGTTATGGACACAAATATCATGGACCATCTGCCTGTTTGGCGCAGAAATGAGTTATGTCAGCCAGAATCTGGCATCTTTCAATTTCGGAAAAGAAACAGCAAACATCAGCAGACGATACCATGATTTCTTCTGCACAATCATTCTGGCAGCCATTTGCAAACGCTTTTGTGAAGAAAAAGCCCCCTATACCGCTGAAGAATTAAGCAGAGAGTACAAAATCCCCATCCGGCTAACCAAAAATATCTTGTATGAATTGCAAGATATTCATCTCGTATACGAAGCCGTAGGAGACAGCAAAGGGCAAGATATCAGTTATCTGCCGGGATGCGATACCAACCAGCTGACCGTAGGCATGTTACTCCGGAAATTAGACTCAGCAGGATCTGAAGCATTCAATGTAGACCGCGAACAATACTCGGCTTCTTGGGAAACTCTCATGGAAGCCCGCAAGGAATATATGAGACAGAACAACCAGATACTTTTAAAAGACCTGCTAAAGTAGCATATCCCAAAAAATCCAAACTTACCAGTTCCATACAGGCCTCAAGAAAATATATCAAAATAACCTAAAAACAAATGTGCCTGGATGCATTCTGCCATCCAGACACATTCAAAAACATTATACCCAATGTGGTCATCTCATTTGACCAGCTGCATCATTCGGCTCAGATATTTGCCAATAATATCAAATTCCAGATTTACAACACTTCCTACCTTAAAGGTATGGAAATTGGTATGCTCATAAGTATAAGGTATAATAGCTACCTGGAAACTATCTTCTGTAGGATTGCATACAGTCAGACTGACCCCGTTAACCGTTACAGAGCCTTTATCAACTGTAAAATATCCGCGTTTCGCCATTTCTGGATTAAAATCATACTTAAATGTAAAATACCAGCTTCCTTCCGCATCATCAATAGCAACACAACGTGCTGTCTGATCTACATGTCCCTGAACAATATGTCCATCCAACCGGCCATTCATCATCATGCTGCGTTCTACATTCACTTTATCTCCCGGCTTCAATAGCCCTATATTTGAACGTTCAATCGTCTCCTTCATGGCAGTTACCGTATAGGTACCATCCTGAATACTGACAACAGTCAGGCATACACCATTATGAGCTACACTCTGATCGATCTTCAACTCGTCCACAAATGAACACTTTAATGTGAGGTGCAAGTTTTCCTGATCCTTCACCACCTTCACAACTTCTGCATATTCTTCTACTATACCTGAGAACATAATATCTGATTACTACTTATTATTCGATTTTAAACTTCATTTTTTAGGAATAGGTTTACTCCATACGGCCGTGCCTTCAGAATCAACAACCGAAATTGTACCTCCGGCATACTGTTCTGTATAAACGTTACCTTTAGCCAGCATATCTTCTGCCATCCGGACTGCCTTTTCTTCAGCTTTTATGGCAAATCCCTTGTGATCGCTGGAAACACCATCCGAGAAATAAATGTCATACGTTTTCATGTCGTTTCGTCTTTTTTCAATTAAACGCGCAAATATATCAATTCCCTTTCATCGAAACAACTATCCGAATAAAAAAAGAGGAACTGTTTTTTTCAGTTCCTCTTCAACCTGAGCGGAAAACGAGACTCGAACTCGCGACCCTAACCTTGGCAAGGTTATGCTCTACCAACTGAGCTATTTCCGCATTCAAATGGTGCCCAGAACAGGACTCGAACCTGCATGCCTCTCGACACACGCACCTGAAACGTGCGCGTCTACCATTCCGCCACCTGGGCATTCGACCTTTCGGCCTTACGCAAATATATTGCATTATTGAGCGGAAAACGAGACTCGAACTCGCGACCCTAACCTTGGCAAGGTTATGCTCTACCAACTGAGCTATTTCCGCATTCTTGCGTGAAGGAAATGAGACTCGAACTCACACGACACAAATTGTCACCACCCCCTCAAAGTGGCGCGTCTACCAATTCCGCCATTCCTCCATTAAATCCGCTCGTACAGTGCCCAGAACAGGACTCGAACCTGCATGCCTCTCGACACACGCACCTGAAACGTGCGCGTCTACCATTCCGCCACCTGGGCATTCGACCTTTCGGCCTTACGCAAATATATTGCATTATTGAGCGGAAAACGAGACTCGAACTCGCGACCCTAACCTTGGCAAGGTTATGCTCTACCAACTGAGCTATTTCCGCTTTTTCACTCGCAACCGAGGTTGTTTTCCCGATTGCGAGTGCAAAGGTAGTTTCTTTTTTGAAATTACCAAAACCTGAGCACGTTTTTTTATCGACAAATTTTCATTTATTTTGTAAAGCTCTGATTCTCAAGATGCGTCCAAAACATAAATTTAGCACATTCTGTCACGATAATCTTCATATCTGAAGTTTCGGTAGATTTCCAGTTCTCCATCTTCATGAAGCAAAGCTACAGAAGGATGATGAATTCCATTAAACATATTTGTCTTGACCATGGTGTAATGAATCATGTCTTCAAAGATAATCCGTTCTCCTATCTGTAATTCATGATCAAACTTCCAGCTGCCCATATAATCTCCGCTCAAACAGCTGTTACCACCCAGACGATAAATATGATCACCCGGGGAAGCCGTCTTCACTGCATCAGCAGGAAGAGTCTCTGCTCCCCGAACTGCAGGCTGATAAGGCATCTCCAGACAATCCGGCATGTGACAAGTAAAGCTAACATCCAATATGGCTGTGCGTATGCCGCGATCTTCCACAATATCCACCACTGATGCTACCAAAGGACCGGTTTGCCAGGTAAAGGCTGATCCGGGCTCCAGAATAATCTGCAAATGCGGATACCGCTGTTTCAGGCCTTTCAATAAGCCAATCAGATGTTCCGTATCGTAATCCTTGCGAGTCATCAAATGACCGCCTCCCAGATTCAACCATTTCAGTTGCGGGAACCAGCGTGAGAATTTTTCTTCAATATGCTGCAATGTACGTTCCAGTTCATATGAGCTCGATTCGCAATGACAGTGACAGTGAAATCCTTCAATTCCCTCTGGAAGGACATCCGGCAATTGATCTGCCATGACACCGAAACGAGTTCCGGGCGCACATGGATTATAAAGTTCCACTTCAACCTCCGAATATTCCGGATTTACACGAAGTCCACAGGATATGGGTTCAGAAGCTGCTGCTGCCATCGGATAAAAACGTTCAAACTGCGACAAAGAGTTAAAGGTGATGTGGCTGCAATACTTCAGGAAAGACGGGAAATTCTGCTCGGTATAAGCCGGCGAATAAGCATGTGCCCGACTTCCGAATTCTTCATAAGCCAACCGGGCTTCATATTCCGAACTGGCCGTTGTAAAACGGATATATTCACGGAATATCGGAAAAGATTTCCACATGGCAAATGCCTTAAATGCCAAGATAATCTCTACACCTGCCTGATCAGCAACCTGCTTGATTAAAGACAGATTCTTTCTGAGTAGCTTCTCTTCCATCACGTAACACGGGGAAGGAATACGAGTTACATCCATCATATGCTATCTGTTCTATTATTTTCCTAAAAACTTTTTTATCAAATTCTTATCCTATCACTTTAAAACGGGCAAATTTCAACAGAAGCTGCTTGTTGCCCACATTACGGAAATGAACCGTAGCCTTGCAGTTATCTCCGGTTCCTTCCACGTTAATTACATCGCCGATTCCAAAGCGCTCATGTTCAATAACCTGTCCCACAGCCAGCCCCTGAACTGAAGAAGCCTGTCCTGCAGAAGAAGAAACAGCCGGAGTAATCTTACGCAAGTTCCGCGGAGGAGCCGGTTTCACGAAACGGCGAGGCTCCTGTGGAATCTCTCCCCCATCAAACATAGACGGTCCGTTATCAGTAACCATGCGTTCCCGATATCCGTAATCACGCTCCATCCGAACGACAGGGCGCTGCGTATTTTCACGCCGGAAACGTTCTCCCCGCTCCTCTATCTGACGGACCAGCATTTCTTCCTGCGGCATATTCAGATAACGACTGTCAATATCTTTCAGGAAACGGCTTGGAGTGCAGAATTCAGACTTTCCGTATTTAAACCGGGTTTTCGCATACGAAAGAAAACAATGATCCTCCGCACGGGTCAGAGCAACATAAAACAAACGCCGCTCTTCCTCCAGCTCTTTATAAGAGGAAGCAGCTGAAGCTCCCGGAAAAAGATTCTCTTCCAGCCCTACGACAAAGACATTCCGGAACTCAAGTCCCTTCGCTGAGTGAATGGTCATCAGAGTCACTTTAGGCAAATCCGCATCGCGGTCACTGTCCTGATCAGTCAGCAACGACACTTCTGAAAGATAATCCGACAATAACCAATGCGTATTTCCTTCTTCCTGTCGCGTAGCACAAAAATCATGAATACCGTTCATCAGTTCTTCCACATTCTCCTGACGGCTCAGATTTTCCGGGGAACAGTCCTGTGTGATTTCCCGTCCGATACCAGACTGAAATACAATTTCTTTTCCCAGTTCAAAAGCATTTTTCTGAGGTACAGCCTCAACAAATCCGGCAATCAGTGCCCGGAATCCCTGCAATTTTGTATGCGTACCTTTATTTATATCAACGCCATAAGCCAGCGGTTCATTCACGACAGTCCACAAACTCACCTTATGCCGGTTTGCAGCATCCACCAGTTTATTCAATGTCGTATCTCCGATCCCTCTGGCCGGATAGTTCAATACCCGCTTGAATGCTTCCTCATCGTTCGGGTTAACAGCCAGACGGAAATAAGCGATAATATCCTTTATTTCCTTACGCTGATAGAACGACAATCCTCCATAAATACGGTAAGGGATGTTTTTCTTACGCAAGGTTTCCTCAAAAACACGGCTCTGCGCATTCGTACGATACAAAATGGCACAGTCACTGTAACCATAATGTTCACGGCTATGGAGCTGCATGATACGGTTTCCTACAATCTCCGCTTCCTCCAGATCACTGTAAGCACAAAAGACGGTAATCGGTTCCCCCGTCTCCTTTTCAGAAAAGACCTCTTTCCGGATCTGCTCCCGGTTCTTTGCAATCAGACTGTTCGCAGCTTTGACAATCGTTTGAGTGGAACGATAGTTCTGCTCCAGCTTAAACAAACGGGCCTCCCGGTAAAGATTGGTAAAATTCAGAATATTGTCTATATTGGCTCCGCGAAACGAATAAATGCTCTGTGCATCATCTCCCACCACACAGACACGGCGATGTTTACCCGTCAGTAGCTGTACAATACAATGCTGCGCATAGTTTGTATCCTGATACTCATCCACCAGCACATACTCGAAATGCGTTGCATATTTGTCGCAAATTTCCGGATGCGATTTGAACAACTGATAGGTATAAACCAGCAGATCATCAAAATCCATTGCATCGCTCTGACGGCACCGTTCCCAGTAACGGAGATAAATATCACGCAACTGAGGCATCTTGGCATCAGCATCTGCCCGATACAATTCTCCGCTGGCAGCATAAGCATCCGGCAAGATCAAATGGTTTTTAGCCTGACTGATACGGCTCTGTACCACTCCCGGCTTGTAAGTCTTGTCATCCAGCCCCATCTCACGAATAATGGACTTGACCAGACTTTTCGAGTCTGACGCATCATAGATAGTGAAATTGGATGAAAAACCTATCGCATCGGCTTCCGTACGAAGAATACGTGAAAAAATGGAATGAAAAGTTCCCATCCATAAATAACGCGCCAGATTCTCGCCCACCTGCCGCGCTATACGTTCTTTCATCTCACGGGCCGCCTTATTGGTAAATGTCAATGCCAAAATAGACCAGGGTTTATAGCCCTGGTCCAGTAAGTATGCGATCTTATAGGTCAGCACGCGTGTCTTTCCCGATCCGGCTCCAGCAATAACCAGAGAAGGACCGTCATTATAAAGCACAGCCGCACGCTGCCCTTCATTCAGTTCATCTAAATAATTCGTCATAAATTAGTCTTGCTATTGTTTTTCCAGCTCGAATCCCAGCATCAGCCCGTCATACTCCTTCAGCAATGCATTAGCCGTACTGACAGCGGAATTCGAGGATTGTTTGGAGACAACACCTCCGATTGTCTGCAACAGCGACATCAGCTTGTCGGCCTTGAAAAGCAGACTCATCTTGTTTGCCGCCAGTCCTTTTGACACTGTCATATTCAGTTTGATGCCCAAACGAGTTTTCAGCACCAGTTCCTTCGTGTCCGCATTGTAACTATACGTACCACTCATGGAACGTCCCTGAATCGTGGAAGTATAGGTACTGTCTGCATTAAATACATAAGTGGCTCCATCCTTGAAGCCTATCTTTTCGAGAATGCCACCCATCTGTTCCTCCACCTTCTTGGCTGCGAGTTCTCCGCCTGCCGTTGCCAGGAAATTATCACTTGAAAATTTACAGTCAGGACCTGCATACTTCCAGGTTCCTTCCAGAGAATTATTTCCCGTCACTTTATCACCCACAGCACTGGCTATTCCGGTAATGATTGATTTCCAATCCTGTGCATGCAGGTTAACTGTAAAAACAGACAGGACCACAGTCATCCAAATCCATGTGAATCTTTTAACCATATCTTTTCCTCCTCGTTTTAAAACATTACCTACCTTTAGATACAAAGGCATGCAGCTGTCACCAACAAGCCACAGCTTCCATGCCTCTGTCTGATTTTTTTCTCAAAAGGATCAACAAGCCTTGAAACTCATATCCAGGCCTTTCACTGAATGAGTCAGTGCACCTACAGATATGAAGTCAACGCCACACTCCGCGTAATCACGCAAGGTATCAAAGGTAATACCGCCGGATGATTCTGTTTCATAACGTCCGGCCACCATTTCCACAGCCTTACGCGTATTTTCCGGAGTAAAGTTGTCAAGCATGATCCGGTCAACACCGCCCAGATCAAGCACCTGCTGAAGTTCATCGAAATTTCTTACCTCGATCTCAATCTTCAGGTCTTTTCCTTTTTCCCGACAGTATTCCTTGGCACGAGTAATCGCCTTGTCGATACCTCCGGCAAAGTCCACATGATTGTCTTTCAGCAAAATCATATCAAACAATCCGATGCGATGATTTACACCACCACCGATCTTGACAGCCATTTTCTCAAGGATACGCATGCCCGGAGTAGTCTTACGGGTATCCAGCACACGGGTCTTGGTACCTTCCAGACGCTTTACATAACGGTTGGTCATGGTTGCAATACCACTCATACGCTGCATGATGTTCAGCATCAGTCGTTCGGTCTGAAGCAATGACTGTACCTTACCTTCAACGATCATCGCTACATCTCCCGGCTTCACGTGAGCTCCGTCATGAATAAACACTTCTACCTTCATGGTCGGATCAAAACGATGGAAGACTTCCTTAGCCACTTCAATACCGGCCAGAATTCCTTCTTCCTTAATCAACAGTTTCGACTTTCCCATTGCGTCTGCCGGAATACATGACAAGGTGGTGTGGTCACCATCACCGATATCTTCTGCGAAAGACAGATCTATCAGACGATCTATCAAATCCTTTACAATTTTCTCATCCATTGTTCTATTTCAGTTTTTAAGTATTTCTACCTTGCAAAGGTAGGGATTTTCAATATCTTTGCAAAAAGAACCCATTTAAAAACCGATAAAAAAGAGACATGAAATTTGCATTACTCGTCGTAGGACGCACCGTAGAGAAACATTACATCACCGCCATCAATGACTATGTGGAACGCATCAAGCATTATACTCCTTTTGACATGGAAGTCATTCCCGAACTGAAGAACACCAAGAGCCTGAGCATGGAACAGCAAAAGGAAAAAGAAGGCGAACTGATACTGAAAGCGCTGCAACCGGGTGACGTAGTGGTGCTGCTTGACGAACACGGCAAGGAGTTCCGCTCCATCGAATTTGCCGAATGGGCCGAAAAAAAGATGCATACCGTCAACAAACGGCTCGTTTTCATCATCGGAGGCCCTTACGGATTCTCAAAGGATGTATATGCAGCCGCACAGGAAAAGATCTCTCTCTCGAAAATGACCTTCTCACACCAGATGATCCGTCTGATCTTTGTAGAACAGCTGTACCGCGCCATGAATATTCTGGCAGGCGGACCTTATCACCATGAATAAGGTCCTTTAGCGGAGCCGAAGAATATCCCCTACTTTCGGAGCCGGTGATTCCGGGTTCATCCGGTTCATCTTATACAGATTCTTCAGACGGATACCGAACTTCTGAGAAATGGAGTACATGGAGTCTCCGCTACGCACCACGTATACAATGTGATCCTTGTCGGCACGCTTTTTCTTTTCCTCAATGTAAATGATTTCGCCTCCCTTCAGTTCATAATCCTTGGGAAGTTCGTTGTATTTACGGAGTTTGCGGTGGCTGATGTCAAGTTCCTTACCCAGTGACTTGAAGGTATCTCCCTTACGGGCAATGACATACACCAGTTCATTGGCCAGATAAGGCTGATGAGGATTCGGATTCTCTTTTGCCCATTTCAGTCCGTCCTTGCGGTCGTATTTATCCAGATCATACAGTTCGATGATATCAATCAGCCGCTGTGCATAACGGGGATCCGTTGCATAGCCGGCCTTTTTCAGTCCGCGTGCCCATCCTTTATAATCCGTAATCTTCAGACGGAACAGGAAAGCATAACGTGCACCCGTACTCAAAAACTTGGAATGATCCCGGAAAGATTCGCGGGCATGCCGGTAGGCACGGAAACATTCGCGCGGAGCATCATCGTTATGGCGCACTGTCCGCCCTTCCCAGGTGCTTCCACACTTAATGCCGAAATGGTTATTTGACTTCCGGGCCAGTTCACTTCTTCCGGCACCGGACTCCAGCAGCCCCTGAGCCAGCGTGATACTGGCCGGAATATGATAACGTTTCATTTCTTCAATGGCCACTTCCCGGTATTTTTCGATGTATTCTTCATAAGCCCGATTACGGGTCTGTGCACCCAGCGTCATACCGGACAGCAGGCACAAGGCCAGCAGAATAGAATGTATATTCAGTCTTCTCATTGGTTTCATTTTCATGCTGCAAAGATAAGGGTTCGCAAGTATTCCCTCTCTCTGACAACCTACTTTTTTCGTTTTTTTAAAAGGTTATTTCTGTTTCCTTTTGAATGGAGAGCGTATCTTTGCGGACAAAACAACTCCGATCCATTTATGAATACCATTTTAATTATAGAAGATGAAGAACGGGTAGCCGGTCTGCTGAAAGCCGGTCTGGAAGAAAACGGCTATCAGACATGGGTGGCTTATGATGGAGCCATGGGGCTGCGCCTGTTCAAACAGCACACGTTTCAACTGGTTATCTCTGATGTCATCCTCCCTAAAATGGACGGATTTGAACTATGCAAGGAGATCCGGAAGATCAATCCTTCCGTACCCATCCTGATGCTGACTGCTCTCGGATCGACCGACGACAAACTGGAAGGTTTCGATGCCGGAGCCGACGACTACATGGTCAAGCCTTTCGACTTCCGCGAACTGAATGCCCGCATCAAAGTCCTGCTCAAACGAAATACGGAACAGACTGCTCCGGAACCTGAACAACTGACTTACGCCAACCTGCGGATCGATCTCCGACAACATGAGGTATTCCGCGGACAGACTCCGGTACGCTTGTCTCCCAAGGAATACAACCTGCTGGTATACATGACCCAGCACGCCGAACGGGTAATCAGCCGTATGGAAATTGCCGAGAATGTATGGAATACCCATTTCGATACCGGAACCAACTTCATTGATGTCTACATCAACTATCTCCGGAAGAAGATTGACCGTGATTTCGAACCCAAGCTCATTCACACCAAACCCGGAGTCGGGTTTATCTTTACAGATAAATTATGAAAATACGCACGACCCTCACCCTAAAATACACCGGAGTCACTGCTACCGTTTTTCTGATATGCATGATACTTATTTACTGGGTAAGCGAACGCACCCGGAGCAATACATTCTTCCACGATCTGAAGAGTGAAGCCATCACCAAAGCCCACCTGTTCCTGAACAACCGGGCAGATGCAGCTACCATGCAGTCCATCTACACCAACAACAAGCAATTCATCAATGAAGTGGAAGTGGCTGTTTATACCACAGACTTCCGGATGCTTTATCACGACGCAATACAAAATGACATTGTAAAAGAAAACCGGGAAATGATCCGGCAGATACTCCAGAAAAAGGAAATCGAACTCCACATCGGGAAATACCAGGGGATCGGAATGGTCTATCCGTTCAATGGCAAAGACTATATCGTCACCGCAGCAGCTTACGACGGATATGGTTATCAGAACCTGGAAGAACTTCAGAACACGTTGTGCCTGCTTTTCGTAGCAGGGCTTTCCATGCTTTTCGGAGCCGGATATCTGCTGGCACGGACTTCCCTGAAACCTATCCGCGACATTGTAAGCGAAGCGGAACGTATCACGGCTTCAGAGATCAGCCGGCGACTGCCCGTAAAGAACCGGAACGATGAACTGGGGGAACTCAGTACGACGTTCAATTCGCTGCTGGAACGGCTGGAAGTGTCGTTCAATGCACAAAAAATGTTCGTCAGCAACGTCTCACACGAAATGCGGACACCTCTGGCTGCACTGACCGCCGAACTGGATCTTGCCTTGCAGAAGGAAAGAACGCCCGAACAGTACCGCGACACTCTGAACAATGCCCTGAGGGATGCCCACCGAATGGCCAAACTGACCGACGGCCTGTTGAACCTGGCCAAAGCGGACTACAGCAAAGAACGGATCAAAATGCAGGAAATCCGTCTTGACGAACTCCTGCTCGACGCACGTTCCGTCATCCTGAGAGCACACCCCAGCTATAAAGTGGAACTGATTTTCGAACAGGAATCCGACGACGACCGTCTGATTACGGTACGGGGAAATCTCTATCTGCTGACCATCGCTTTCTCCAACCTGATTGAAAACAACTGCAAGTATGCCGCCAACCAGTCATCAGTCGTACAGATTTCTTTCTGGAAAGAGTGGGCCGTGATCCGCCTGTCAGACAATGGAATCGGTATGTCGGAAACGGAGAAACAGCACCTGTTCACCTTATTCTACCGGGGTGAAAAGGAACATACTACCGAAGGACACGGCATCGGAATGGCTCTTGCACAAAAGATTATCCACCTGCACGACGGACGGATCAACGTGCATTCTGCCGAAGGAAAAGGCACGACCTTCATCGTCGAACTTCCTCACGTATAAATAGCATTCTAATGATTTTCTAATACCACTCTAATGGTCCTCTAACAGCCTGTCAGGAGGACTTCTGCTACTTTTGCAGCGCAAACGAGAAAAGAACTGATCGTATAACCTGTAAAAAAAGCAGAAACAATGAAGTGGAAAAACAGAAAACATCAGGCATCCATTGCCTTCGACAGCCAGAAAGTATTCTACACGGCAGGTATGGCTTCAAGAGCCGTCTTCACCCATCTTCAGACATCACCGCTCGGTCTGACTCCTCAGGAAGCAGAAAACCGACAGTCGGTCTACGGGAAAAACGAAGTCGTCCATGAAAAGAAAAAGAAACCTTTCACCATGTTCATCAAAGCTTTCATCAATCCGTTTATCGGAGTACTGACCATCCTCGTCATCATTTCCTTCGTGCTGGACGTACTCATGGCGGAACCCGGTGAGCAGGAATGGACTTCCATCATAGTTATTTCAACCATGGTGATATGCAGCGCGATTCTCCGCTTCCGTCAGGAATGGAAAGCCAGCGAATCAAGCGAAGCACTGCTCCGCATGGTGACCAACACCTGCCACGTGAAGCGTTCAGGCTGCCCCGACAGCGAAATCAGCATTACGGAACTGGTTCCGGGCGATGTCATTCTGCTGGCAGCCGGCGACATGATTCCGGCCGATGTCCGCATCATCGAAGCCAAAGACCTTTTTGTCAGCCAGTCGTCACTCACCGGAGAATCTGATCCCATCGAGAAACTTCCCGCCGCCACCCACACGGGAGGAAGCGTTGTCGACCTGGAAAACATCTGTTTCATGGGCTCAAACGTAGTAAGCGGTGCAGCCAAAGCCGTCGTCTTTGCCACAGGCAACGATACCTATCTGGGTACCATTGCCAAAAGCATTGCGGGGCACCGTGCAGCCACGGCCTTCGACAAAGGTATCAGCAAGGTGAGTTTCCTGCTCATCCGGTTCATGCTGGTCATGATTCCTTTCGTGTTCCTTATCAACGGAATTACCAAAGGTGACTGGCTCGAAGCATTTATCTTTGCCGTATCCGTAGCCGTGGGGCTGACTCCGGAAATGCTGCCCATGATCGTCACCGCCAATCTGTCAAAAGGTGCCGTGACCATGGCCAAGAAGAAAACCATTGTCAAGGATCTGAACGCCATCCAGAACTTCGGAGCCATGAACATTCTCTGTACCGACAAGACCGGCACGCTTACCTGTGACCAGATCGTGCTCGAAAAGTATATTCATGCAGACGGAAGCACGGATACCGGGAAACGTATCCTGCGCCATGCTTACTTCAACAGTTTCTTCCAGACGGGACTGAAAAACCTGATGGACAAGGCCATCCTTTCGCACGTCAAAGAACTGGAGCTGGAATATCTGAAGGATGATTACCGCAAGATTGACGAAATTCCTTTCGATTTCACCCGCCGGAGAATGTCGGTCGTAGTGGAAGACAAGCAGGGAAAGCGGCAGATCATTACCAAAGGAGCTCTGGAAGAAATGCTGGAAATCTGTGCTTATGCCGAATATGACGGAGAAGTTCGCCCCATGACTCCCGAACTCAAGGAAAAATCCATCGAGACGGGCCGCCAGATGAATCTTCAGGGTATGCGGGTTCTAGCCGTAGCTCAGAGAAGTTATCCCGACAAGGAACACAGTTTTGCCATCGAAGACGAACACGACATGGTACTGATCGGGTTCCTGGCTTTCCTCGATCCCCCCAAACAGTCGGCAGCACAGGCCGTAAAGCAGTTGCATGAACACGGTGTAGAGGTCAAGGTGCTTTCCGGAGACAACGACGCCGTTGTACGGACCATCGCACGTCAGGTAGGAATCGACACGACGTACGCACTGACCGGTCCGGAACTGGAAGCCATGGATCAGGCCGACAAACAGGAAGCCGTGAAACGGACAACCGTTTTCTCCAAGCTCACTCCGCATCAGAAAACAGAGATCATCATCCTGTTGCAGGAACAGCAGAACACGGTAGGATTCCTGGGTGACGGTATCAATGATGCAGCTGCACTCCGCCAGTCCGACATCGGTATTTCAGTCGATTCGGCAGTAGACATTGCCAAGGAAAGTGCAGACATCATCCTGCTTGAAAAGGATCTGATGGTGCTTGAAGACGGAGTGCTCGAAGGACGCAAGACGTTCGGCAACATCACCAAGTACATCAAAATGACAGCCAGTTCAAACTTCGGCAACATGTTCAGTGTGATGGCTGCCAGTGCATTCCTGCCCTTCCTGCCGATGATGCCCATCCATCTGCTGATCCAGAATCTGCTCTACGACTTTTCGCAGACCACGATTCCTTTCGACCGCATGGATGCCGATTATCTGCGGACGCCGCGAAAATGGGATGCCTCGGATCTGAGCCGGTTCATGATCTTCATCGGTCCGATCAGTTCGATATTCGACATCCTGACTTATCTCGTCATGTGGAAAGTATTCGGATGCAACTCACCGGAACATCAGGCACTTTTCCAGTCTGGCTGGTTCATCGAAGGCCTTCTCTCGCAGACGCTGATCGTACACATGATCCGCACGCAGAAGATTCCTTTCATCCAGAGCAGAGCTTCCTGGCAGGTCACCGGACTGACCGTCCTGATCATGGCCACAGGTATTCTCCTGCCCTTCACCCGCCTGGGCAACTCCATCGGACTAACCGCTCTTCCGCTGAGTTACTTCCCGTGGCTGGCAGGAATCCTTACCTGCTATTGCGTACTGACCCAAGTGATCAAAAACTGGTATATCCGCAGATTTGTAAAATGGCTGTAAATGAAACTTACAAAATGGATTTTGACAGGAGTTGTGGCAGCGGGAAGCTGCCACAATCTCATGGCAGGAAATTTCGGAGCCGAATACACTACCGAATGGCAAACCGATTTCCGCCAGGGAGTGAACTGGGTGAATCTGCTTCACCTCAGTTATTCCTCCCCCACTTTTCTCGGCATGCAGCTGAATGCGGCTTCCGTCAGCATCGCCCAGACACGGGAAGAAGCCTTCATGCATGACCTGCAGACTTTCTCAAACATTGAAGAAGAAAACCTGCCTTTTGCCCTGAGTATGCTCGGCATCGGCAGAGAAACAGAAAAATACTCCGTCTTTTTCGGCATACGGAATGTGAATGAGGACTATTTCACCTCGCCTTGCACCTCCCTGTTCACAAACAGTTCGTGCGGCATCTTTCCAACATTGTCAGCCGAAACGCCGCTTGCCAACTATCCGGTTGCTTCCGTCGGGTTCGACGGAAAGATACGATGGAACCGGTGGCAGTTTCAACTCTCCGTCTACAACGGCACGGGCTACAAACAGCTGACCGGAAAAGAAAATGTATTCCGCTTCTGTCCGAAGTCAGACGGAATACTGGGTATGACTTCTCTTAACTATGAGTACAATGGCAGCAATTATTTTATGGGCTTTGCTTTACGCAGCGGGATGCTGGAGCATCATGAGAATGGAAACCAAAGGCCGGAAACTGAAACGGCAGAGAAAGAATGCGCCCGGATCATCTGGGCATACGCAGAACAACGCCTCAGTTCACACTGCAGCCTCCTCCTGCAATATTCTCTGCGGACGGGAACTCCAACAGGATGCCGCCGGTACGCCGGAGCCGGCATCGTCGTACAGTGCGGAAAGACGCAAGGGGGAATCGTCCTCAACCGGGCGGACTTTGTCAACGAAAAAGAATGGGCAGCCGAACTCACCTGGAAAATTCCCTGCCTGAAACGGGGCTATCTCCAGCCGGCTCTGCACCTGATCCGGAATGATGTCTCGAAAGGCCTGGCAGGACTGATCCGCTTCGGGTACCGCATAGCCTGAACTGCCCACTTGACCGCCTGCCGGCAACAACCGCACATTCCCTTCGCATAGACCGGTCAATGCAAAAAAATCGACCGCACAATTCGGCCCCAACGACCGCTCGATTGAGCAGCAATGACCGCACGATTCAACTGCAATAAATGCACGATCCGGCAGGGGGATCACAAGACTTAAATTCTTCCTCAAAAAACGTTTCGGCGTTTAAAGCAAAAGAACGAATCATTTTACTTCAAATGCCGAAACGTTTTTAAAAAAGGCCGCGGCCTTTTTTCAGGATGAAACCGGTTACAGGTTCAGATAACTTTTCAGAGCCTCCACATATTCCTCCATGGCCGCCTTTCCGGCCTCGGTAATGCAACAGGTCGTTCGCGGCTTCTTTCCGGTAAAGCTCTTGTTCACCTGAATGTACCCCGCTTCACTCAACTTATCGATCTGCACGCTGAGATTGCCGGCCGTAGCATTCGTCTGCTCCTTCAGATAGACAAAATCGGCCTCATCCACCGACAAAAGGATGGACATGACTGCCAGTCGCAACTGGGAATGAAGAAGTGGATTCAGTTCTTTGAGCATGACTCTTTGGCTTTGCGGTTAATATAATGTCCGGGAACAACCATCATCACGACAAACGATAATCCGAAGTACAGATACCAGTCAATCGTCACAGCCCGATGAATGGTGAAGGCCATCAGCATATAGATGGCAAAACAGAAGGCAACCAGCGGAGACCAGGTCACCAGACGGCTGCGGATTATGACTCCGGTAATGGAAACTCCAATGCCGGCATAAAGCAAAGAAAGTGGAAGCATCAGCGAGAAATCTACTCCTCCGTAATAGAAGGAAAGAGCAAACATGACCAGAACTGTCAGGATAAACAGGCTTCCAATGACCAGCCACACCTGCATGATTGCCCGGTCGGCATAGGTAATGACCGCACTTTCGTTCTTACGCTCCATCCAGCGCATATAGAACCAAAACAGAAACATTCCGAACCAGCCCAGGCTCCATCGGGAATCACCGGTATAGTAAACGAGCATGAACAGTATCACCGACAAAGCTGCCGTAAAATAGCCCCAATAAAGGAATTGGTTTCCGCTTCCCACTTGCATATTCTCACGGGTCGTCTGAATCATCCGGGAAATCAGTTCCAGACTTTCTTTTTCAGATAATCTTTTTTCTTCCATAACTCACTTGTTTTAGTTGTTCAAAAATAATGTAGTTGACTCAATAAACCTAACGGGGAATACCAGATTAATAAATATTTTATTACTTTTCCTCCTCATTATCACTAATATAATACCACGATATGAGCTTTAACAGCAGACTTAGTCCCCACCCCAAGGCCACCCATCCTGCCCACCAGCACTGTGGAGAGGTTGCATAATTCAGCACAACCAGAAAAAGATTCATCACTACATATTGCATGATTCCAAACTTCAGACGGGAAGGTAGCCGATGAAAGAGCTGTTTTGCTTTGTTTTTTGTTTCCATCATGATCAGATTTTAATTAAACAAATAAGTTTATTTTATAAACCACGAGGTGATAAATAAAAGCAAGGAGGCGCGCTTCTCTCTTGCTGGTACTGCAAAGATAAATAAGTTTATTTTATAAACCAAATAAAAGGAGAATTATTTTTCATGCTATGATAAATTAAATAAGGCCGTCTCAACATTCAAAATGAATATGAAACAGCCTTATATATAAGTAAGGTATAAACCTAATTACTTCTGCAAGTCATTTGCATTCGTCAACAGCTTGCCCTGATATTCTCCGGTCAGTGTCTGCAGGAACGAAACAATCTGCTTTACTTCCTGCTGTGTCAAATCCACTCCCACTTCATACTTGGCCATGGCGATGACCGCATCTTCCAGCGTAGCCTGAGTTGCATCGTGGAAGTAAGGAGCAGTCAGTGCCACATTGCGCAGACCGGGTACTTTAAAGCGATGACGGTCTCTTTCATCCTTCGTTTCCTTGAAACGGCCGTTATCTTCGATGGTCAGTTCGGTACCGCGGTCGGCAAAATAATCGTGCTTGATACCCATCAGTTCATACGACTGTCCACCCATATTTTCGCCGACATGACAAGTGGCACAATTGTATTTCTTGAACAAATCATATCCGGCCACTTCTTCTGCATTCATTGCTGTCTGATCTCCTTTCAGATATTTATCGAAACGAGAATTCGGAGTCAGCAGGGTTCTTTCAAACTCCTGAATGGCATTGGTAATGTTATTCTGATTGATTCCGTCAGGATATACTTCTTCAAAAGCTTTCTTGAATGCCGCATCTGCATTCAGCTTTTCGCAGATTTCATCGAATGACTTGCAAGCCATTTCCACCGGATTCAAAGGAGGTCCGGCCGCCTGATCAGCCAACGTAACGGCACGTCCGTCCCAGAACTGAACAAAATTATACAATGCATTATACACGGTCGGAGCATTCACGCCTCCCAGCTGTCCGCCGACACCTTCTGAAAAGGCCTTATTGTCGACACCGCCCGTATTCAGTCCGTGGCAGGAAGAACAAGACACGGTATTGTCTGCCGACAAACGCACGTCGTGGAACAGCAGATTACCCAGGATCACCTTGCGCATATCTACCGCTACAGAGTCCTGAACCGGACGGATTGCTTCATTAGTCCATTGTGCATCAGCCAGCGGATTCGGATAAAAAGCAGTACGCTGGGATTTAACCCATGCAAGAGCCATCTGCTTTTCCGTATCACTGACCGAAGATCCCCAGTGAACAAGATAATACTTGGCCAACGGCATCGTACCGTCAGCGATTACTTTCTCTACCTTTGCCAGATCAACCTCACTGACTTTCTCGCCTTTCTGCAATGCCTCAACCATCGGAGCCATGTCAAACGAACGATAACCCAGGCGGATATCTTCTTTCACCAGCTTGCCCGCAACCGGAAGTCCGGCATAAAAAGGCAATTCGGGATTAGCTGTATGGCAAGCCATGCAACCACTGCTCTCAATGATTTCTGCCATTTGCGCATTACTTTCCAGGCTGGCGGAAGGAGCTTTATTCGCCAACCGGTACACCCCGCAAAGCAAGGCAACCACCACCAGTACGAAAAGAATAATCTTCGATGTTTTTTTCATAAATGAATGAATTAAAAATTAAACAATCAGTATATATAACAAATAAGACTATGAACGGGAATACGAATGTACACTCTGCCGGGCTGCCGGAAGATAATTCACTCCATACCAGCACATCTGAAGCGCCAGAAAAGATGCGATCACGATCCAGTAAAGCATACGCGGAGAAGCCTTTCTGAACAAACGCAAGTGTACATACAGCAGATAGCCGGTCCAGGTGACTGCCGCCCAGGTTTCTTTCGGATCCCAGCTCCAGTAATGTCCCCAGGCCGCCTTCGCCCAGATAGCTCCCGTAAGCATACCCACCGTCAAAAAGGCAAGCCCAGTGTAAATCAGTTTGTCGGCTGCTTCCAGGTAATTGGACCGGTGTTTGAAAAGTCCCATACACGACAAAATGAAAGCACATCCCAGCACAGAATAGGAAAACATGTAAATCGTGACATGAGGGATAAACCACGGACTCTGCAGGGCAGGCATGAGAGACTGGTCATGAATCTCCGGTTTCAGAATATTGATAAGTGCAAACACCGCTCCTACCACAGTAGAAAAAGACAGAATCCAAGGATACTTCCAGCGGATATAAGTCAACAGACCGGATATTCCCATAAAAAAAGAATACCACAGTCGGGTTTCACCCATGGTGCGTAAGGGAGGACGCTGCAAGTAGATCCAGAATCCGGCAATAAACACCGCAAAAACCAAAGTACCCATCAACGTCAGCAGAATGGCCCAGCGGTTCCGCTCTTTAGAGAACAATGCAAACACTGCACCACTCCCCCACAAAGCTATGGACAACAGGGCAAACCAGTCAAAATTATTCCACGTAATCATTCAAACAAAGCATTAATTTTTTATCAATCGAGTATCAACAGGATTTCTCTGGAAAAGAAGTCTTCTCTCTGTCAGGTCCGGCCAGAAACAGCAGGCAACCTCCGCACAGCATCATCACAATACCCAGCCACATGAGATATTTCAGGGGTTCACGCACAATCTGAACTACACAATACTGCGGCTCAGGCGACTTCACATCATAGGAAGTAAGATAATAATCTTCCGACCAGCTCGCAGCATAAGGATGATTCACCTCCAGATGAACCGGCTTTCCATCGACGGAGATCTCAGCAAAAAAGTGTCGCGGACTTCCATTGGGATAATGTTCTACAACAAAATCTGTCAACTGCAATGATTTCTCCAGATAAACCTTATTGCCCTCTTCCGTAAAAGCTTCATTGTTGGAAGATGTCCGGAATACAGGAATACGCAGTGTCTGTTCTTCAGCGCTTCCAATAAATCCGGCAAAAAGAGCCAGCCACAAACCTGCATGATTAAGCACAAAACGCCACTGGCTTCTTCCTGGAAGAAAGAATCTTCTCAGAGTAATCATTCCCAGATGGGTAAGTAAGCCGAACAGTCCCGTTACAAAAATCCAGGAGGAGGTGAAATGATAGCATCCCAAAGTGGAAAGCACACCTGATTTTCTCACAGCATCCTGTACCGAAAGCTGGGGGAACAAACCGATAACCAGACAACCGCCCAGAAACCATCCCAACGTCCAGTAAGTACATTGCGGAGAAAGCCATATCCTGACCGCAACAGAGGAACGTTTTTCTTTATAGGCATACCCCATCCCCCCTATCCATATCAAGGCTAGAAGAAGATCCAGCGGAAAAGCAAAGAAGGCAAACGGGAAATTGGCAAAAGCGCATTGGGCCACCACTGAAAGCAATAATAAGGAAATGAATAGTAAGTTAGTCTTTAAGTTCATACATCAATGATTCATGAAATCGTTGCAAAGATAAGAACTTAATTGAATATTACAACAAAATTGTAAAGATAACAATTGTTCAAAACAAAATATTCCAGTGAAACAAAAGAAAAAGCGGATACATCCGTTAGATATACCCGCTTTGGAGAGCCTCTTGTCGGATTCGAACCAACGACCCCGAGATTACAAATCACGTGCTCTGGCCAACTGAGCTAAAGAGGCGGGTGGGTAAGCTTGCCATATCGCGCCGCTACAACCAACTACCTTTGCTGCGATCAAGCCCTGGAGGATTCGAAGGGAGCTGGCCGTATGGGACTTACCCGTATGTCTGCCACCGAGTTTTTAACTTTCTATCGTTGTTTCTCGATTGCGAGTGCAAAGGTAGGCATTTTTTTTAAACCTGCAATAGGTTGCAGCAAAAAAATGCGAAAAAAGTTCTTTTTTTATGATTTTTATCCCCTACATAGGATATCAATAAGCGAAAAAACGTACTTTTGCATAATAAACCAATCATGATTGACATGACGAGCAACAAACCAATGACATTACAACAACATGCCATGCGCTTCGGCACGCTGATGGGCCTATTCTGGATACTCAAGTTTATTCTGCTTCCTGTGGGATTCACCATTCCCCTGTTGCAGCTTTTATTCCTTTTACTGACCTTGTTCGTACCGATCCTGGGATATATATATGTACGCAAGTATAGAGAGCGTGAGTGCGGCGGAGAGCTGAATTTCTTGCAGGCTTTTGCTTTTACCTCCCTGATGTATCTGTTTGCAATTGTCCTTGTAGCCATGGCACATTATATCTATTTCCGGTTCATCGACAACGGATTCATCGTGAACACTTGTCTGGAACAGCTGGAAAATATCAAATATTCAGTCAGCGGAGAAATGGAAACTTCCGTTGATCAAATGATTGAAGCACTTAACCTGGCAGGAGCCTTGTCTCCCAAACAAATCATGTTCCAGCTTGTTGCACAAAACCTTTTCTATTGCGGGCTGATCACGATTCCGACTGCTCTGCTGGCCACCAAACGTAAAAAACAATTTTAAAATTATGGATATATCGATAGTTGTACCTCTTTATAATGAAGAAGAATCCTTACCGGAACTGCATGCATGGATCGAACGGGTAATGAATGCCCATGGATTCAGTTATGAAATCATTTTTGTCAACGACGGAAGTACGGACCGTTCCTGGCAAGTCATTGAAGAACTGAGCAAACAGTCAGACAAAGTAAAAGGCATCAAATTCCGGCGCAACTACGGAAAATCTCCTGCCTTGTACTGCGGTTTCAAACGCGCACAGGGGGATGTTGTGATCACCATGGACGCTGACTTGCAGGACAGCCCGGATGAAATACCGGAACTTTACCGGATGATTACAGAAGACGGATATGATCTGGTTTCCGGATGGAAGCAGAAAAGATACGACCCTCTGTCAAAAACCATTCCGACCAAACTGTTCAATGCCACAGCCCGTGCTGTATCCGGCATCAAGAATCTGCACGACTTCAACTGCGGACTGAAAGCCTATCGCCGGGAAGTCATCAAGAATATTGAGGTGTATGGAGAAATGCACCGTTACATTCCCTACCTTGCTAAGAATGCAGGCTTCAACCGTATCGGAGAAAAAGTTGTTCATCATCAGGCACGCAAATATGGCAAAACCAAGTTCGGACTGAACCGTTTTGTAAACGGTTATCTGGATCTGCTTACCCTTTGGTTCCTGTCCAAATTCGGCATCAAGCCGATGCATATCTTCGGTTTCTTAGGTTCTATCATGTTTATACTGGGATTCATTGCCGTCATTGTTGTGGGAGCCACCAAACTCTATGACATGTACAACGGGAATCCGTATCGTCTGGTAACCGAAAGTCCGTATTTTTATCTGGCACTGACTACCATGATTCTGGGTACGCAACTATTCCTGGCAGGATTTATCGGTGAACTGATAGCCCGGAATGCTCCGGAGAGAAACAATTACCAAATTGAAAAAGAACTCTGATCCGTCTATGAGAAAGCTACCGGCCCTATTATTCCTGCTCCTCGGGGCAGGATTATTCTTCCCCGCCTGTGAAGTGGAAAACTGTCCGCCCAATGCGCTCTCATATGCTCATTTCACACTGGTTGACCAGTACGGCAGAGAAGTAGCTCTGGCTGATCCAGTCAGTGTATACGGACAAATACAAATGGACGTAACTGTTCATGACACGTTACCCGACGGAAGTATTCAGGAGCGAGTTGTACACGATTCCCTGATCAGCGACACACTGATCAACAGTGAAAGCAACGCCAGCAGCTTCAAACTTCCGCTCAGCTACAACAGTCAGACCCGTTTCGTCATTGCATATCAGGGGCGAAGACCAGACACGGTCATACTGGAGCATCGCAATATTCCTTATTTTATCAATCTGGACTGCGGTACCATGATGTTCCATGAGGTAGAGCATGTTACGTATACCCATCACCAGCTGGACTCGCTTACAATTACTAACCCGAACATAGATAATAATGAAAAAGAGAATTTCAGAATTTATTTCACAGCTGCTGATAGCGAGTAGTCTTCTTCTGATTTCCGCACCTGCAACAGGACAAACTCCTTCCCCAACGAAGGTAAAGAAGGAAGAGAAGAAAGAAACTCCGCTATATCAGGGAACAGCTGTCGGTCTGGAAATAGCGGGATTAGCAAGCCATTTGCTGGGAAGCGACATACTCAGCAGCGAAATACAAATCCAGAGCAACCTGAAAAACCGGTTCCTTCCGGTTCTGGAAATCGGTTATGGAAAAGCTGATGCGATCAATGACGGAACGAATCTGCATTACAAGACCTCAGCTCCTTTCTTCCGGATCGGAATGGATTACAATATCATGTACAAAAAAACTCATCTGCCGGGATATTTGTATGTAGGCCTTCGCTATGGTATGACTTCTTTCAGTTATGATGTGGACGGACCGGCCATGACCGATCCCAATTACGGAGGTCTCATCGAAGTTCCCTATTCATACCACGGACAAAAGAGCAACGCTTCGTGGCTGGAGGGACTGGTTGGCATCAAAGTCAAAATCTACAAAAGCTTTTGTATGGGATGGAGCGTACGCTACAAAATGCGCATGAGTGTCAAGAACCATGAGAATTCGGAACCCTGGTACATACCCGGTTTCGGAAAGAATGCCGGAAGCAGCTTCAATCTGATGTATCACCTAATCTATAATCTTCCTTTCTAGATCATGAGTATACTGGAAATCTGGCTTTTGGCAGTAAGCCTTGCCATTGACTGCTTCACCGTTTCTATTACTAGCGGTATCATTCTTCACCGCATCCGATGGGGGATCTTCCTGAAAATGGCTTTTCTTTTCGGCCTGTTTCAGGCAGCCATGCCTTTTCTTGGATGGTTGGGGGCGAGCCGTTTCAATCACCTGATCGAAACGTATGATCACTGGATTGCCTTCGCCTTGCTTGCCTTCCTGGGAATCCGTATGATCCGTGAACATTTCAAGGATGACGAAGAGCGGAGTTTCGATCCCACCCGAATGAAAGTCATTCTGACACTGGCTGTTGCAACCAGTATCGACGCACTGGCCGTAGGAATTTCTTTTGCCTTCACCGGCTTCCGCACATTGTCCTCTCTCCTCTATCCGCTGACAGCTATCGGAATTGCCTCATTCGTAATTTCTCTGGCCGGAAGTCTGATCGGAGTATTTTTCGGGAAACGCTTCAACCTGCGCGTTGAAATCTTCGGAGGTCTCGTACTGATCGGAATCGGTGTAAAAATATTGTTTGAACATCTATTAGCAAATCATTAAAACCCAACTGAATTATGCCCGCAAACAAAAAACTTAAATGGCAGGTTCCGTTCCTGTTGGTACTGATTGTAGGTACTGTTCTGATCCTTCGGAAGCAGGCTCCTTATCAAACAGACCAGGGACTGGTATTCGGAACCATGTATAAAATCACTTACCAGTACAAAGAAAATCTGAAAGAAGAAATTGAGGCGGAATTACAGAAAGTGGACAACTCCCTTTCTCCGTTCAATAAAAAATCAATTATCACTCACATCAACAACAACACGGATAACACAGTCGACAGTATGTTTACCCGTGTCTTCCTGTTATCCAAATCAATCTCGGCAGAAACACACGGAGCATTTGATATTACAGTTGCTCCGCTGGTGAATGCCTGGGGATTTGGTTTCAAGCATTCATCCTTTCCTGATTCAACCATGATTGACAGCCTCAAACAATTCATCGGCATCGACAAGATCAATCTGGAAAACGGAAAGATCACCAAGAAAGACCCGCGCGTCATGCTGGATTGCAGTTCGGTTGCCAAAGGCTTTGGAGTAGACTGTGTCGCCCGGCTGTTCGACCGGAAAGGTATCAAGAATTACATGATTGATATCGGTGGCGAATTGTCAATGAAAGGCCAGAATGCCCAAATGGAAACCTGGCGTATCGGTATCAACAAACCGATCGACGACTCTCTTTCCGTCAATCAAGAGTTACAGACCATTCTGGAAATCACGAACGTAGGTATGGCGACTTCCGGCAACTACCGCAACTTCTATTACAAAGACGGAAAGAAATATGCACATACCATCGACCCTCGAAGCGGCTATCCTGTTCAACACAACATTCTGTCATCAACAGTTGTTGCCCGGGATTGCGCCACAGCCGATGCTTATGCTACTTCTTTCATGGTCCTGGGACTGGATTCAGCCAAAGCAATCTGTGCAGCCCACCCAGAACTGGATGCTTATTTTATCTATTCTGACGAACAGGGAAAAACGAATACTTTCTTCACGGAAGGCATGAAAAAGTATATCAAGAAATAACCTTCTCTTTCTGAGAATCCGATAACAGCAAAAAAGTGTGCGACGTTTACCTTCCGTAATGCGTCGCACACCTTTTTTATTTAAACTCGGTTTTCAGATATTCCCAATATCCTTTCTTTTATTTCATGGCCTGGAACTGCTCGATCAAAGAAGTCAGATTAGCCGTAAACAACCGGGCAGAGATAGCGAGCAAAATGATACCGAAGAACTTACGAATCACGTAAATACCACCTTTTCCCAGCAAGCGTTCGATACGGTCAGTCAGCCTCAATACAATATATACCCACACCATATTGACAATCAATGCCAGCACGATATTCAGCGGTGCATACTCAGCCCGTAGAGACAATAACGTTGTAAACGCTCCAGCACCTGCCAGCAAGGGAAATACCAGCGGGACTAATGTTGCCTCCTTTATCGGACCGGTATTTTTAAAGATTTCCACATCCAGAATCATTTCCAGCGACATCAGGAAAATAACAAATGCACCTGCAACCGCAAATGAAGCAATATCTACCTGAAACAAACGCAACATTCCGTCGCCGACATAAAAAAAGCCTAACAACAAAGCAAACGCAATTCCTGTCGCTTTGACAGCATTCACCGAACGTCCCTTTTGTTTCAAATCCAAAATAATTGGAATTGAACCTATTATGTCAATTACTGCAAACAATACAATAAAGGCACTCAAGAACTCCTGAAAATTAAATGTTCCCATAATTTACACCTCGTTTTTTACTTACTCTCTGCAAAGATATTACTTTTTTATTCATCTGCAACACTCCTTTTAAACATTATCAGACGGTAAGAAACAATAAAAAAGGTAAAACCGACAAAAAGAATGAATTGAAAAACAGAATAAATGGTTACCTTTGCTTGTTAAAATATAACTTAAAAAGTTAATTAGACATGGAAGAAACAATGTACGATAAACTTTTGCAGCTTCCTCTTTTTCAAGGAATATGCAAGAATGATTTCACTACCATACTAGAAAAAGTTAAATTGCATTTTCACAAATATACACCCAACACCAGCATCGTCAAACAGGGAACAACCTGTAAACAACTGATATTCATCCTGAGCGGTTCTGTACAGTCCGAATCTGCCGACTCCCGTCATTCCTATACAATCGAGGAAACATTTACGGGACCACACGTCATAGAACCCTATTCGCTCTTCGGTATGCATACCAGCTATACGGCTTCCTATAAAGCGCTTACCGAAGTCACCGCGTTGATTATTGACAAATCCTATGTGGTGGCACAATTAAATAATTATGAAATATTCCGGCTGAATTATCTCAACATCCTGAGCAACCGGGCGCAAACCATTTACAATAAATTATGGAATGCACACATCGGAAATACCCGCAATAAAATAATCAATTTCCTGTTGCTGAGATGTGCCAGTCAGACTGGTCCTAAAACTCTCTACATAAAGATGGAAGTTCTTGCCGAACTGATTGATGACACGCGCATCAACGTATCTAAAGTGCTGAACGAATTCCAGCAACAAGGATTGGCCGAACTCAGCCGAAAGAAAATCATTATTCCGGAGCTGAAACCTTTAGCCGAGGAATATGAGAACTCATTTACTCTTCATTCATTAACCAAAGAATAATCACACCATATGTCAAATCCATTTTTAGAACCCTATCATACTTTACACGATGCCACTCCCTTCGACCGCATCCAGCTTTCAGACTATGAGCCGGCCATGCGTGAGGGAATGCGGCAAGAAGACGAAGAAATCCAACAAATCATAAACAATCCGGAAACACCGACATTCGCCAATACCATCCTTGCACTGGAACATGCCGGTAAACTTCTGGACAAAGTTACAACGGTTTTCTTTAATCTCATCAGTGCTGAAACGTGCGATGAAATGGATGCTATCGCCGAAAAGATGATGCCCGAACTCTCTGAACACGGCAATAACATCAGCCTGAACGAAAAACTCTTTGCACGTATCCGTCAGGTTTATGAAATGCGCAATACGCTGAATCTGACAACAGAAGAGATGAGACTGCTGGAAAAGACTTACGACGGCTTCATCCGGAACGGAGCTAATCTGTCGGATCAGGACAAAGAGACATTCCGGAAAATCAGTATGGAACTGAGCAGCCTTACCCTGAAGTTCTCTCAGAACCATCTGAAAGAAACCAATAAGTTTGAACTCCAGCTGACTGACAAGCATGAACTGGAAGGTCTTCCGGAAAGTGCCATCGAAGCAGCTGCACAGACTGCCCGGGAAAAAGGCAAAGAAGGATGGATCATAACCCTGCAGGCTCCCAGCTATGTACCGTTCATGAAGTACAGCAGCCGGCGCGATCTGCGACAAAAACTGTACATGGCCTACAATACGCAATGTACGCACGATGACGAACTGAACAATCTGGAAATCGTCAAACAGCTGGTCAATCTGCGCATGCAACTGGCTCAGCTTCTGGGATACAAGACTTATGCAGACTATGTTCTCCGCAAACGCATGGCCGAAAACAGCGAACATGTTTACCACTTGCTGAATCAGCTATTGGAAGCTTATACCCCGACAGCTCACAAGGAAGTGTCCGAGATTGAAGCACTGGCCCACCGTCTGGAAGGAAATGACTTCCAATTGATGCCCTGGGACTTCAGCTACTATGCCGAAAAACTGAAAAATGAGAAGTTCAGCCTGGACGAAGAACTTCTTCGCCCCTACTTCGAACTGAATCAGGTCAAGAAAGGAGTTTTCGGCCTGGCAACACGCCTGTACGGAATCACATTCAAGGAAAATCACGACATCCCGGTTTATCATCCGGATGTACAGGCCTACGAAGTATTCGACAAGGACGGAAGCTATCTGGCCCTGCTTTATACAGATTTTCATCCCCGTGCCGGCAAACGGTCCGGAGCCTGGATGACCAGCTACAAGGAACAGTGGATCGAGGAAAACGGAACCAACAGCCGGCCTCATGTGTCTGTCACCATGAACTTTACCAAACCGACAGAAGACAAACCGGCCCTGCTTACTTTCTCCGAAGTCAATACTTTCCTGCATGAATTCGGACATGCCCTGCACGGAATGTTTTCCAATACCCGTTTCCAGAGCACAAGCGGAACCAATGTTTACTGGGATTTTGTGGAACTTCCGTCACAAATCATGGAAAACTTCGCCATTGAAAAAGAATTTCTTAATACATTTGCCCGTCATTACCAGACAGGAGAACCCATGCCCGAAGAACTGTTGCAGCGCATTATTGATGCCAGCAACTTCAATGTGGCATATGCCTGCCTGAGACAAGTCAGCTTCGGACTGCTTGACATGGCCTGGTATACGCGCGAAACGCCGTTCGACGGAGATGTCAAAGCATACGAAAAAGCGGCCTGGACGCGTGCCCAGGTACTCCCCCAGCTGGAAGAAACCTGTATGTCCGTCCAGTTCGGACACATCATGTCCGGAGGATATTCAGCCGGTTACTACAGTTACAAGTGGGCAGAAGTATTGGATGCCGATGCATTTTCCGTCTTCAAGGAAAAAGGAATCTTCAATACAGATGTTGCACAATCTTTCCGTGACAATATCCTGTCGAGAGGAGGAACAGAACATCCGATGATACTTTACAAACGTTTCCGCGGCCAGGAACCGACCATCGATGCCTTGCTGAAAAGAAATGGAATCAAATAACTTATACCTTATTATATATGCAAGTACTGAAACGACTCATTTATCTTCTCGCCCTCCTGCCGATGATGATGCTGAACAGCTGCGCCGAGGACGATGTCAACGAAATATTTGTCAGCGGCCAATGGGCACTGATCAATTACTATAACAACATTGACTGGGGAGGCAAGCTGAACAATCAGGGAACTCCCCAATACACCAAGCCACAAGATCTGGAAGAACTGCTGGCATATACTATTACATTTGATACAGACGGAACCCTTACAGGTACGCTCAGTAACGGGACCTTCACCGGAAAATGGAAAGCAGACGCAGAAGGACGGACTTTTTCCATCAGCAGCATGAAGACCCCCGACAATCTGAAAGGCAAGGATAAAGAGTTCATCAGTTTCCTCAACGGTGTCAAATATTACAGAGGAGACAGCAAAACTCTTCAACTTGCACCTGAAGGCGCGACAACCTGTATCCAATTTGCACATCCCTGACAACCACTCAAAACAACACTGAAAATGGAAACAAACAACGAAACCAAACAGGAAATACTTGACAAGCGCTATATGCGTATGGCCATGATCTGGGCCGAAAACTCTTATTGCAACCGCCGGAAAGTAGGCGCATTGATTGTCAAAAACAAAATGATTATCTCCGACGGTTACAACGGGACTCCGGCCGGATTTGAAAACGTATGCGAGGACGAACACGGAATCACCATCCCGTACGTTCTTCACGCTGAAGCCAATGCCATCACCAAAATAGCCCGGTCAAACAACAGCAGCGAAGGTGCAACCCTGTACGTTACTGCTTCCCCATGCATTGAATGTGCCAAACTGATCATTCAGGCCGGCATCAAGCGAGTGGTCTATGGCGAGAAATACAGGCTGGAAGACGGACTGAACCTGCTGAAGAAAGCCAACATTGAAATCGTATACATTAATAAAGATGAGGAATAAGCCATGAAAAACAACACTACACGCTTTATCCCATTCCTGCTGGCCGTCTGTCTGGTAGGCGGTATAGCCATCGGAACATTCTATGCCAACCACTTTTCGGGAAACAAGCTAGGCATCATCAACACATCGTCCAACAAGCTGAATGCCCTGCTGCGCATCATTGACGATCAATATGTGGACACGGTCAAGATTGCAGACCTGGTGGAAGAAGCCATGCCGCAAATCCTTTCGGAACTCGACCCCCACTCTTCCTATATCCCGGCTAAGGACCTGGAAGCCGTAACAGCCGACCTGAAGGGCAGCTTCAGCGGAATCGGCGTCCAGTTCACCATACAGGATGACACCATTCATATCAACAGCGTCATTCAGGGCGGGCCGTCTGAAAAAGTAGGCTTGATGGCCGGCGACCGCATCGTAGAGATCGACGACTCAGCCTTTGTCGGTAAGATCGTCACCAACAGCGAATCCATGAAACGCCTCAAGGGAGAAAAAGGAAGCAAGGTCAAACTGGGCATCTTCCGTCCGGGAGAAAAAGACATCCTGCACTTCACCATCGTTCGCGGAGACATTCCGGTCAAGAGCATTGATGCAGCATATATGATCAGTGACAAGTTCGGATACATCAAGGTGAACAAATTCGGAGAAACCACTTACCCCGAACTGCTGATTGCCCTGGCCCAGCTGAGCCAGCAGAACTGTGAAGGACTGATCATCGACCTGCGCGGAAACACCGGAGGTTACATGGCCGCTGCCATCCAGATGGTCAACGAGTTCCTGCCCAACAAACGACTGATTGTCTACACCGAGGGAAGAAAATCTCCGCGCGAAGACTACAGCTCCAACGGAACCGGAAGCAGTCAGAAAATGCCGCTGATCGTACTCGTCAACGAAGGATCAGCCTCTGCCAGTGAAATTTTTGCCGGTGCCATCCAGGACAACGACCGCGGAACCATCATCGGACGGCGTTCGTTCGGCAAGGGCCTCGTACAGCAGCCCATCGAGTTCAGCGACGGATCAGCCATCCGCCTTACCATCGCCCGCTACTACACTCCTTCAGGACGATGCATTCAGAAACCTTATGAAAAAGGAAAAGAAGAAGAATACGAACTTGATCTGCTGACCCGCTACGAACACGGTGAATTCTTCTCTGCCGACAGCATCAAGCAGAACACAAAAGAAATCTACTACACCAGCCTGGGACGACCGGTATACGGAGGTGGAGGTATCATGCCTGACATCTTCGTTCCGCAGGACACCATCGGCATGACCAGCTATTTCCGCATGGCAGACCGACAGGGGCTGACCATCCGTTTCGCCTTCGATTATACCGACAGAAACCGGAGTGCCCTCAAGGAATACGATACGGCCGAGAAACTGGAAAGCTATCTGAAAACCCAGAACCTGCTGAACACTTTTGCCAACTGGGCGGAAAAGAAAGGACTGAAGCGCCGCAACAACCAGATCCAGCAGTCGAAGAAACTCTTCGAAATCAGCCTGTATGGAAACATCATCTACAACATGCTCGGGCTGGAATCATATATCGAATATCTGAACCAGACCGACCAGACTGTACAGAAAGCCCTGGAAGTTCTGGAAGAAGGCAAGTCATTCCCGGTAGCTCCGGAACAGCCGGTCACCGCAAAGAAAGAAAAACATGATCAGGGAAAAGAAAAAACAACTGCGCAAATCGATCAGCCAAAAGAAAAAGCTGTATCCGGTCCGGCAACTTACGAAGTGGTCTTCCAGCTTGCTTAGCAAACTGGAGAATCACCCGGCTTTCCGGCAGGCACATACTATTCTGCTCTATTACTCCCTGCCCGATGAAGTGCAGACGCATGAATTCGTAGAGCGATGGAGCCGGGAGAAACAGATCATCCTGCCCGTCGTCAAAGGCGACGAACTGGAACTGCGCCAATATACAGGCCCTCAGGATCTGCAAAAGGGAAGTTTCGGTATCGAAGAACCTACCGGCGAACTGTACGATACCCCCGAACAGATTGAACTGACCATTGTTCCGGGAGTTTCCTTCGACCGCAACGGCAACCGGCTGGGACGGGGAAAAGGATATTACGACCGCCTGCTGCCACAGCTTCGGTCTTACAACATCGGCATTTGCTTCGGCTTCCAGCTGAGCGAAGAGATTCCGTCGGAACCTCTGGACCGCGTGATGGATGAAGTGTGGACCGAAGAAGGAAAAGTCAGCAGAAAATAATGTTCACGATTACCTGCGAACCGACTTGTGCATTCAGGTTACGAATCAGGAGCTGGCGTCCCATCGACAACTCCTGACGAAGAACCGATGAAGACAAATGTACATAAAGCGTCTGGTTACGGATATAAAGATTCGTGGTATATTTCGTGATGGTCGGTCCCACCACATCTTTCCAGGCCTCCACCAGCCGATACTCATTCAAGGGAGTTTCCAGTCCCTGCTGACGCAGCAGCTGACGGATCACGTCTCCCACCTGTTCCGTATTATTCCGCTTCATAAGCATCCTCCCCTCTTTCATTAACCATACCGTTGTCCACTTCGAACAGCTTGTAGTCTCCTTCTATTTTCTTCAGGATCTTGTCCAGATGATCCCGGTTGGTATCCGTAATGAAAATCTGTCCGAAACTGTCACCGGCCACCAGCTTCACGATCTGCTCCACGCGTGAAGCATCCAGCTTGTCGAAAATATCATCCAGCAGGACAATCGGTGTGGTATGACTTCCCGTACGCTTCAGGAATTCAAACTGCGCCAGCTTCAGAGCAATGAGATACGTTTTGTTCTGTCCCTGCGAACCTTCCCGCTTGATGGGAAAGTCTCCCAGCTGCATGATCAGGTCGTCCTTGTGTACACCTTTCAGGGAATATCCCATGATGCGGTCCCGCTGACGGCTGGCAGCCAGCAGTTCCAGCAGGTTTCCTTCCGCCGCATGCGATTCGTAGGCCAGGCTCACCTGCTCGCGGCCCTGAGAAATATAAGAATAATAAGACTGGAACACCGGAATGAACTCATCAATAAACTCCCGGCGCTTGCGATAGACCACCTCACCGGAAGCAGCCATCGCCTCTTCCCAGACAGCCATCAACTCCTCCTCGGGTTCCACTTCAGCCTTCAGCAAAGTGTTTCGCTGCAGCAAAGCCTTGTTATAACGGATCAGCGCGTCCAGGTATTCACGGTCGAACTGCGAAATCACCACATCCATGAAACGGCGGCGTTCTTCACTGCCGCCCGCAATCAGCAGAGAGTCGGCTGGCGAAACCATCACCAGCGGAATCAGACCAATGTGATCCGACAGACGCGTATACTCCTTTTTATTCCTCTTGAACTGCTTCTTCTGCCTTCGTTTCAGCCCGCAGTAGACCTCCTCCGGATCTCCGTCATCCGTCTCATAAAAGCCCTGCACAACGAAAAAGTCCTGGTCATGACAGATATTCTGCGAATCAACGGGATTCGTCGCACTCTTGCAGAACGACAGATAATATACCGCATCCATCAGATTGGTTTTTCCCATACCATTCCGTCCGATAATGCAATTCATTTTACGTGAAAAAGCAAGATCCACTTGCTCCAGATTCTTATAATTTAATATCGAGATGCGTTTAAGCCACATAATTAAGTCCTTGTTTGAAGCACAAAATTAACAATAAAAGCAAGATTGGGAAAAAAACCTGCCCGCAAATTTCATTAATACATTTAAATAAATTACTTTTGCTGTCCAAAATAGGATTACCCACGAAATAATAAAAAAGAATATAAAAATGACTGAACAAAAACATCATCACGCCCCATTGAATGTTGATGAAGCTCTCAGCACTTCAGAAGCATTCCTGATCAAGTACAAAAATGTTTTACTGGGAGCCGTTGCGGCACTGGTTATCGTAGTTTGCGGTTATCTGGGATACAAACACTTTATCTCTGAGCCCAAAGAAGCAAAAGCATCTGAAGCCCTGTTCAGAGGCGAACAGTATTTCGGTGCAGAAAGCTATGAACTGGCCCTGAACGGTGACAGCCTGGGATATGCAGGTTTCCTTAAAATCGCTGATGAATTCAGCGGAACAGCAGCCGGAAATCTGGCAAACGCATACAGCGGTATCTGCTATGCACAGCTTGGCAAATATGAAGATGCCGTGAAATACCTCGACAAGTTCAACGGCAAAGACCTGCTCGTTGCTCCGGCCATCCTGGGAACCATCGGTAACTGCTACGCACAGATGGGACAACTGGACAAGGCAGCCGCCACACTGATCAAGGCAGCCAACCGCGCCAACAGCCTTTCATTAAGCCCAATCTACCTGATTCAGGCCGGACAGATCTTTGAAAAGCAAGGCAAGAATGCTGAAGCCGTAGAAGCTTACAAGCAGGTCAAGAACAAATATGCCAACTCATATCAGGCAATGGACATTGACAAATACATCGAACGCGCTTCACTGAAATAAGAAACGCCCGATGCCTGAAGGCCGCTGACTTCCCGCAACCGGAGAAACAGAGGCCCGTTACACGGATTAACACGGAATATTCTTATCCTTCCCTGTTAATCCGTGTAATTATAATCAAACCACAGATTCTAAAATTTAATTACTATTATCACCATGGCAACAGCTTATCACAATCTTTCTGATTACGACTTCAATTCAGTTCCCGATGCATCAGGCATGCGTTTCGGAATCGTTGTATCCGAATGGAACAGCAACATCACCGGTGCTCTGATGAAAGGAGCCATTGACACTCTGAAAAAGCACGGAGCAAAAGACGAAAACATTCTGGTACAAACCGTACCGGGCAGCTTTGAACTGACTTTCGGTTCTGCCCAAATGATTAAAAGCGGAAAAGTCGATGCAGTAATCGCTATCGGATGCGTTGTACGCGGAGATACCCCTCATTTTGATTACGTATGTGCCGGAACGACCCAAGGTATAGCTCAGTTGAATGCAACCGGCGATGTACCAGTCATTTACGGTCTGATCACAACCAATACCATGCAGCAGGCAGAAGACCGTGCCGGCGGCAAATTGGGCAACAAAGGAGACGAATGTGCAATTACTGCAATAAAAATGATCGATTTTATTTGCAAGTTAAAATAAAAATCGTACCTTTGCAACGCAATTGAGAAAGGCACTATTGAAAAGCTCTTCTCAATCGCAAAAGGGCAAATACCAGAGTGGCCAAATGGGGCAGACTGTAAATCTGCTGGCTTACGCCTTCGGTGGTTCGAATCCATCTTTGCCCACTACTTTGCGGAAGTAGCTCAGTCGATAGAGCATTAGCCTTCCAAGCTGAGGGTCGCGGGTTTGAGTCCCGTCTTCCGCTCTTTTTTTGAAACAAACATTGCAGCAATGCAACGGGCAAGTACCAGAGTGGCCAAATGGGGCAGACTGTAAATCTGCTGGCTTATGCCTTCGGTGGTTCGAATCCATCCTTGCCCACTGACTTTGCGGAAGTAGCTCAGTCGATAGAGCATTAGCCTTCCAAGCTGAGGGTCGCGGGTTTGAGTCCCGTCTTCCGCTCTGATGAATCAGATGGTTATCGAAAGATTTCCATCTGATTCTTTTTTTATCCGTACCCTCTTTCCTCCAGGCACAGCCCTCCACGGACTTCCCCTACTGCCCCACCCCGGTCAGAAAAACGTCCCGGCGTTTACATCAAAAGCCCGAATTCTTTTCACTGATTCGCCGAAACATTTTTTTAAAAGCCCGCGGGCTTTTTTCAAGAACCACAAGAGCCTCTGTCCTCCCCGGATCATCATGCGGTCGTTGAGACTGAATCGTGCGGTCGATGCGGCTGAATCGTGCGGTCGATGCGGCTGAATCGTGCGGTCGATGCGGCTGAATCGACCGCTCGTTGAAGCCTCATCGTGCGGTCGTTTGACTACCGGGAATAACTTATCAGATTATTTCTTAACTTTGCATAATGAAAATAACAAATCAATATGAAAACTTGGAAATTCTCTTTCTTCCTCTTTTGGATAGCTATCGGATTCACAGCTTGCCAGGATTCATCCAAACATATATATCCGAGATACGAACAATTCCCGGAAACATACAACGAATCTTGTGTGCAGGAAATCGGGAACGACTCCGTATTTTTCCGTTATCCCTATCGGATCGATATAAAAGATAGTTTGGCAATCCTGCTGGATCTGCATAACGACAGCCATTTCTTATATGCGTTTACGTTTCCTGACTGGCAACCGATTACGCCTTTCGGCAAGCGCGGAGAAGGGCCTGACGAAATCCTTTCGGCCGAAAGGATACGGATCTGTTCGCCGGATTCCATTTGGGTACTCGACTCCAACCGGGCACAAATTACCCGCTGGAAAGTATCTGTTGCCGATAAAAAAGCGGAACGGATGGAAGAGATCCCTTTAGACAAACAACTGCTGCGAACCCTCGACTTTTGCAAAACAGATTCCGGCTTTTTGGTGACAGACTATACCGGGAGTTACCGCTATCATGTACTGGATGCCAAAGGCAGAATCCAAAAGAGCATAGGAAGCATCCCGACCGAAGATGAAAGCCTGCGGGAAAGTTTGCCGGCATTGGCGCAGGCATGGCGTACGTTTATGAGTTATAATCCGAAAAACCAGGTATTGGCTTTAGTGACGCAATTGGGCGAGACGGTTGAGATTTTCAACCTGAAGACTGGTTTCCACACCGTGCTTTTCGGACCGAACGGCGAACCGGTCTTTTCCCAGCAAGGCGGCGAAGCTTTCCCGAAAGGAATCAAAGGATTCAATGAGGTTCTGGTAGCCGACAGTTGCATCTACGCTGTTTTCGACGGGGTTTCGTTTAAAGAACGGATACGGAATATGCAGGAAGGGAAAAAACTGGCCAAAGGAGGGAAATTTGTGTATGTATTCGATCTGGAAGGGAAACCGCTGCGAAAGTTAGTGCTAGATCATTCAGTGTTCGGACTGGCATTACAAGGCGAACGGTTATATACTACAAGCTTGGATAATAATAACCCGGTTATTCTTTATTAAGGGGCACAACATTTAACTCATACCCATTCCTAATTGATCTTATTTCTATGCCAAGAACGGTTACTAATGATTTACGCAAGCGATTTATAGCTTGCCCTATACGTTGCTTATCCACACGAGTCACGCAACTTTCATCTTCATACGGTTCATTATAAATTGATCGGCAAATATCAATGTATCTAAGGAGATGCTTTTCTGATTTCAGAAAGGCTGCCAAATATTTGGTATCCAGGGGAGTTAAATGTATTATTAGGCCTTCTTCGTTTTTCAACATACCATCTGCATGATGAAATATCCAGCCGGTATTATACAAAGGAATACTGGATTCATCTAAATTAATTTTTTGTACAGGAATATCTACCATTTGAATAAATTCTTTTTCCGTTTTTTTTATCTTCCAAACACACCATATAAAAACTAAACAGATAAATAAACAAGTGAAAAAAGACAAATAGCTGTAAGGATGAATTAAAAATTCACACAAAAAGTTATTAGTATAATAGGGAGATAAGACGATGTTTTTCTCCTCATCGTCATTTATAGAAAATGAAACAGAAGGCAATGCTACGGCTTTTTCTATTTGATTCATAGCCCCAGTAAAGGTCGATGTTTTATCAAACGTGCATAATATTTGAACATCCGTCTTGATACCGTTTTCATTCAATAATGCAGAGTAAATGCTATCCAAACGTTCTCTTTTAGGATCACTACGGATTAAATAGTACTGGTCAATCCATTCATCTTTTTCATGTTTAGGAATATTATTATCTGTAGGAAAACTATGAACTTGCTCATTGATCAACCTTTTAATATAAATAGACTTTTCTATTTGTATAGCCTTATCAAAAAGGTTACTCATGGTTTCTTCTCGTTTTTGCTTTTGCCATAAAAATACTATTACAATAAATATCAACCAAAAAAAGACACTACACAAAGAGCCTATTTTACATACCCTTACTTGTTTATTTCTTTCCATTATTACTTTTAGACTGTTGACAAATTGTTGACGACATATAAATTCATTCCGTATAACTTACAAAGTTATAGGCTATTACAACTTTGACAAAGAATATCGCGAAATATAAACAAAATTATTTGGTTATTTAACTTTCAAATCAATAATTTTGCAAAAAATCAAAATGCAATAATAAAGTTTAAAGTCTCATGAAAAAGAAAGCACTAGTTTATGTAGGAATAATCCTTATTTGTGTATGTGGTTTGTACGAATACAAACTTTCTTCAAAGGAGGTAAAGTGGTCTAATATCACATTAGAAAATGTAGAAGCTTTAGCACAAACAGAGGGGAATTATGTTCGCTGTTATAATTATGGCGATATAGATTGCTTAGGGGCAAAAGTTGAATTTAGATATGATTATTATAACGTGGAATGGTTAAAAGACGAATGACCAAACGGAGAGTAAAAAAATAAGGAGTTGCAAACCTATCTACGATTGGCGATCCCGATAAAGCAGCAACTCCCCACACTTGCTCTCCGATTTATTCACTTATAAAGAAAGGAGACAAAGCGCAATGCAAAAGTAGTAATTTATTTCGGAATGGCGTTCTGAATCTTCTGCCATGTGCAACCACACTTGATAAAAGGTGGATTTATAGAAAGAAAGATTCGTTATTACTTTAAAACATTTTAAATTTTTATATGAATGTCCGCATGTTCCCAAATTAGCAAAGTTTAAACCGCCAAGATGTCCGAT